>Ga0187818_10000104_pt1 | contig 24133 bp, 16 predicted proteins | sample NC_wetland_sal_i_14_FD_130581 | JGI IMG/M metagenome (GOLD analysis project Ga0187818, IMG submission 130581) | Wetland sediment microbial communities from Neuse River Estuary, North Carolina, USA - SO4_3 | ecosystem: Environmental > Aquatic > Freshwater > Wetlands > Sediment | place: USA... | reverse complement strand
CTCATGTGCAACTACACGTCCCTGCCGTGCTATCTCGACCATGTGTTCTCTGGAGATTTCAACCGAACATGTAGCGCAGTGAGTGCTGCCTTTGGCCACTGCGTTCCCGCACCCAAGACACACATTTTGCGGCTGAGGTGCAGGGGGCGAGGGCGGAATGGCCGCGCCTTTGGCCTCACGCTTCTTGGCCTGAGTCAGCCGCGTAGCCAACGGGGCATCCGGTTTGCGCGTCGTGGACCAGAACGCGCGAGCGACCCATTCTGCGACCGGCGCAACGGCCCGACGCCAAGTGGGTACAGTTTCCGAAAGCCGGGCTGCGAACTGCGCCATAAGGCGACAATTCCCATCACGCTGCTCAAAGAACCACCTCCGATCTAAGGGCTGTCGCGTGATCCAGTCCAGCAGGTAGGCGTCCACGTCAGCCCGGCATGGCTCCATGAGGTCACAAGCCAAGCTGCCGCGAGCCGTGGTGTCCATGTGCAAAACCCCTAGGCCCGGATCAAGGCCCATTGCGCTGGCAGCGAGCCGCGCCTCGGCCTCTAGCAGCGAGTATAAGTAGTTCAAAATCGCATTTGCTGGGTTGGCCGCGAGCCGGGGTGATCCCGTCAGCAGCGAAACGCGAGCGCCGAAGGTCCGCCAATGATCGGGAACTCGCCTAAGGTCATTTTTCGGAAAACTAATCGGCAATGTGCTCCACGCCGACCAGTACACGCGGGCGGCCTGCGACTCAATAAGTCGAATTGTCGTGATGCTGTCGGCGGTCGGCAGTTCCGCTCGGAATCGCGCAATTACGTCGGCAGTTGTGACATCGAGCAGCTTATGACGTGCGACCCGCTCCTGCCCGATGAGCTTCTGGGTAATCAGTTCCCGCGCGATCAGGAGCGCAGCCCCGGACGAATGTGCGAGTGCCTGGGCGCGCCGAAGCTTGGCATCCGAGGGGCGAACCGGGCCGGTGACGGCCAGCACTTTGCCGTCGCGTTCCAACATGGTGAACGCTACGTCTTGGTCAGCCAGCCAGCGAAGCGCAGCCAGCGATACCAGTCCGTCAGCACCGATGACGACTAGCCGCTTCAGCCGGTGGCCCACACGCGGAAGTCGAGCGCAGCGGCGCTCCGCACCGATGCCGTCTTCAAGGAGAAGGTGACCACGGTCCACACGGGCCTGGATGCCGTAGCCAAAAAGCGTCACGACGCCGTGACGCGGCTCAATGCGTGAAAGACTAGCGAATCCGTTTGGCTCCACTAGAGCGCTATTGGTGCGCACGGGAGAGTCTCCACCGGAATTTCTTCATGGCCTCTCGGTTGTGCTCGACGCCACAGGGACAGATGTAATCAAACAGCTTGACCATCTCGGAATCGCTGAGCTTTGCTGGCGCTGCTGCGGAGAGTACACCTATGATCTGACGATGCAGCCAGTTGCCCCGTGGCTTGGGAAGACATTCATAGCCGAAGTGTTCGGCATATAGTGCACTATCGATTGTTTCTTTGATGCGATGAAGTGCACGCGAATCAGTGTCGCGCGAGTGCAAGTCGGCGAGCGCTTCGTCGAAGGGCTCTTCGTGTAAATATTCATGCACTTGTCGGACGGTGCCCTCTGAGAGTATGTCCTGGAGTCGCTTGGGTGGGGTCGGATAAGGCAATTTTCGCGACTTACGGCGGCGTGGTCGCCAGCCCTTCAATCTGGATTCGATCTCATCGAGCAGATGAGCCGTATTCATGGGAAAACTCTTTGTACCCTGATCATCCCAATCCCACGCCTGTCTGATTTGATCTTTTGATTCAAGCAGGAGCTTGATGTTTCCCTTAGAAACATCCTTGCTTCTGAGCATCCACTCGACGAATGCTTCGGGGCCCCATTCCTTTGACTTCCGTGATTTTCGTTTGGGCATAAGAACGCTTTCTGCAATTTCGGGGACTCTTATACACATATTGTAGTCCCCGCGACCTGGCTATTGCAACTCCGGCGTCCGATCAATAACGGGGACGTAAATGCGTAACCATGCAGGACGTTTGTACTTGGTTCAGTCCCACCGGTAACGCCGAGTGGCCTTTTTCGAATGGCATGCCATAGAGGCTTGAACAGGCGGCACTGTAAGTAGGCACTGCCAACTCATTGAAAACTAATGCATTCTCGGCTTGGACAAAACCTCTCTTTCCAGCCAGCAACTTATGTGATAAATATGGGGACAGAAGTAGTATAAGTATGTCCCCACAATGAAGGACGACAATGAGGAACAGGAAGAACCGAAAACAACGCCAGCATTTGAATCAAGGTAAGAAAACACGCACTCGCGCGATCAGGCGAATCGCGAGGCCACGAACGGCAGACGAGTATTTCTCGAAACCGGAGCGGTTTCAGAATATGTGGAATCGCATTGTCCATGTAGTTTCAAAGATGCGAACGGATCAGGTTTCACTCCACCAAGCATCGCGGGAATCTGGCGTCGCGTCCAGCACAGTCGTCCGCTGGGGCGGATCAGCTTTATATAAGCGCAAGAACGGCCAATATGCTGCGAAGACAAGCGACCGGCTGTTGCGGGTGCTCCTTGTTCTGACGATCGATGGATCACGCGAAATCGCGGTAGCGGACTCCCGCCAAGCCAGCGTAGTTAGCGGGCACTGGGCTGCTGTTCACAGGTATCTTGCAACGGGGGATTCCTCGGCGCTGCGGAAGTATCGCCACAAGTACATAAGAGATACCAACGGTGCGCGAGTCCGGTTGCTGACAGATGTTGAGGAGCTGGATCGTTTGGGCGCTGCTGGAGTTCTGTCCTTTGAGTCGCTATACGCAAAGGCCGCATAAATGCCGAACAAGCTTCCACAACGCGACCCCATCACCGCGTATACGCGGGAGGCCACTGCCGCCCGCATCGTCGGGCAGCGGCAGTGCGCATGCGGTGAGTCGCGTCCGTGGGCGCTCATTCCAAATAGTGACCCGACCATCTGCGCGGAGTGCCAGCGCAAGCGTGAAGGAAAATCCACGGAGGATAACCATCATCCTGCTGGCGAAGCGAACGATCCGGCGACAATACCGACACCGGTTAACGATCATCGCGCGGACCTGAGTGTGCGCCAATACGACTGGCCAAAGGAGACGCTGGAAAATCGTGAAGGCAGCCCTCTACTGGCCCGCGCCGCATGCATTCGGGGATATTGTGATACGAATGCTTATCTGTTCGAGAAACAACTGCTTCCGCATGCAGAATTCCTGGAGGTTCTGGATGACTTCCTAACGGAAGAATTCGGACCCGCGTGGTGGAACAACACTGAGCTACAACGATTCGTACCGAGGCGATAGCGCAAATGTCCCAAAATCAGCCCCCTCCGTTGCACGTCGCTGTTCGCGTCTACCCTGAGTGGCAAGTTGCGACCAAGAGAGGAGATGCGCCGAAACGTGTCCGGTTTCAGACGCCATGGAAGTGCCCCGATGCCATGCTCGTCTTTGACACGGAAACCCGAACTGACGCGGCGCAGCGACTCACGTTCGGGAGCTATCGCTTCATTGTCGCCGGGCGCTGTCTGGAAGAGGGTCTGTTTTACGGGGACGACCTGCCGAAGAAAGACCTTGAGGCTTTCCAGCGCTATGTTGCAACCCACGTCGCGGAGGCCGCGAATAAGCAATTGCGGCTGCTAACCCGTCGCCAATTTCTGGCCAAGTTCTACAGCGCCGCTTACAAAGGGCGATGCCTTATTGTCGGATTCGTTTTACCTTTCGACTTGTCTCGCATCCCGCGCGACTTTGCCAGCGCCCGAGGACGCTTCGCCGGGGGGTTCTCGCTCGGCGTTTGGTCCTACATCAAGAACGGCCGGGAATTCGCAAACAAACATCGACCGTGCATTGGGATCAAGCACATTGACAGTAAGCGGCATCTGATTGGCTTTACGGCCCGTAGGAATCCCGACCAAGCCGACTTAATCCCGGAAGGCTCCGAAACCGGTCAACCGAAGCCGGGCTACAAGTTTCGCGGTCACTTTCTGGACCTGCGCATGCTGGCATTTGCCCTGACCGACAAAAGCTATTCCTTAGCGTCGGCATGTGAAGACTTCGGCGTAGATCACCCCAAACAGTCCGTGGCGCGGCACGGCATCGTTACACCCGAATATATCGATTACAACCGGCGCGACGTGCTGGCGACCTGGGAATTAGCAGTCAAGCTACTCGAAGAATACGACCGGCATCCCATCAATCTTGAGGTGACCAAGGCATATTCGCCAGCCTCCATCGGCAAAGCGTACCTGCACGCGATGGGGGTCGAGCCGATCCTTGACCGGCAGCCGGACTTCCCCAGAGAGTACCTGGGCTATGCACAGACAGCATTCTTCGGCGGACGCACCAGCGCCCACGTCCGCAAGGTTGCTGTGCCGGTGGTTTACACCGATTTCCTATCCATGTATCCGACTGTAAACAGCCTCATGGGACTCTGGCGCTTCGTCATCGCCCACGAAATCAAGATCATCCCGCACTGCCAAGCGGAAATCGAAAGGTTTCTCAACCAGTTGACCGCGGATGGTTTCTTTAAGCCTGCGGCATGGAAAGAGCTGACGGCATTCGTGCGAGTCATTCCGAACGGCGATCTTCTGCCGAGCCGGGCCCGGTACAGCGTTGAGAGCCACGATTGGCAAATCGGGCTCAATCATCTTTATCCCCAAGACGACGACCCTAACAATGCGCTCTGGTTCTCGCTGCCGGATGTTGTGGCGACGGTCATTCTTACCAAGCGCATGCCGAAGATTGTCGACGCATTCCGCATCGAGCCTCACGGCATTCTTCCCGGACTCAATCCGGTGAAACTGCGCGGGGTAATCGAAGTTGATCCGCGATCTGAAGACTTTTTCAAAGTCGTGATCGAAGAGCGCAAGCGCCTGTCTTTGCGCAACGACCTGTCCGACCTTGAGAAGAAACGGCTCGATAAGGCACTCAAAGTTTTGGCGAATGCGACCAGCTACGGCATCTACGCCGAGATGATTCGGCAAGAGTCCGACCGTAAGGTGAAAGTGGTCTGCCATGGAATTGACACGGAGCCGTTTACACCCTACGTGAAGCATCCCGATGTGCCCGGCGAGTTCTGCTTTCCGCCGTTGGCGTCCCTGATTACCGGCGCGGCCCGCCTCATGCTGGCACTGCTTGAATACTCCGTTTCTGAATTCGGCGGGACGTACGCCATGGAAGACACCGATTCGATGGCGATCGTTGCTACGGAACAAGGTGGCACGATCCGTTGTCACGAAAAGCCAGTCAAGGCGTTGACATGGAACCAAGTGCAGCAGATATCGCAGCGCTTCGCAGTGCTCAATCCATACGACCGTGCGGCGATCCCTGGCTCGATCCTCAAGATCGAGAACGACAATTTTGACCCGACCACCGGTCGGCAACGGCAAATTCACTGTCTCGCGATCTCTGCGAAGCGGTATGCATTATTTCTGCTAGGTGAGAATGGCAGCCCGGTTTTGCTTCGCAGCCGAGTAAACAATGAGGAGGACCGCTGGTCGGAACACGGCCTCGGCCATCTGCTGAATCCGACCGACCCAGAAAGTGAGGACCGGGAATGGATTGCTCAGGCATGGCTGAGCATAATAAGAGAAATACTAGGTCTACTGATCCAGACCCCAGACTTTGAAGCATCACCCGCAGTCAGCCGCACGACCGTTAGCAGCCCAGCTGTAATCCGACCGCTGGCCAAGCTCAACGAGGGAAAGCCGTATGCAGACCAGATAAAACCGTTCAATTTTCTGCTGACGTGCCATGTGAAAGCACTTGGTCATCCTATCGGCACCGACCCGGAACAGTTTCACCTGATTGGCCCGTACGAGAATGACCCGACCCGATGGCTCAAACTCGATTGGATCGACCAACACACAGGAAGAACCTATCGCATAACGACAGAGGGCTATCACGGCAGCCGGAACACCGCGCGGGTCAAGACTTACGGCGATATCCTGACCGAGTACGAGTTTCACCCCGAATCGAAGTGCGCCGACGCAGAAGGGGATGTCTGCAGGAAACAAACGGTCGGGCTGCTGCAACGCCGACATATCCGGGTCGGGCAGATTAAGTACATCGGGAAAGAATCGAACAGCCTGGAAGAGGTCGAATCGGGACTGATTCACGCAGAGCAGAACGTCTACACCGAATATCCCGACCCGCGAAGAGATGAATGGCAAACAAAGATATGGCCTGCACTAAAGAGAGCGCCACTGTCACAACTTGTAGAGATCAGTGGAATGTCTCGCAGTGCGCTTAAAGAGATGCGCGCCGGACGGAGTAGACCACACCCCAAGAACCAAGAAACACTCGCGTCAATTGTGCAAAAGTTGCGTCAGAAAGTGCACGACCCGGAAAGGGAAGGTTAGATATTTATGCCCTACAAAGACCCAGACCGTAAGCGCCAGTAGGAGAGAGAACACCGGGAACAGCGAAACGAGCGACGGAGAACATCCCGTTCAGCGGGGTTCCCCGACCCGTCCAGTGTTGAAGTGCCGATGCCCGACCCGATTTCTGGTCAAGAGTCAGAGCCCGGCATGAATATAGTCGTCTTCCTAGTGATGGGTTTCACGTTCCTTCTGCTTATGCTATTCGCGGGATGGCGTTCCAGCTCATTCCGGGGTCGGGCAGACGTGCGTGAGGGATTATGAGTGTAATCGCGATGTTAGTGCGCCGGGGTAAACCGGTGTGAAGCAGAGAATGAGAATTTCTTACGAGAAAGGGAGTAGCGATCCACTCGACCCCGAGTTTTGCGGTGGGCACCGTGAGGTGCACGGCGAAGCGTAAACAGGGGAATAGGCGGGGTGGCTATTGAGCTCCGAAAAGATACAACCCGGATGCCGACGCGGTTAACATGCGCGGAAGGCAACATGGACGGGAGCGTCAGCGCGAGTTCCATGCCCAATCCGGCGTAGTCGAAGACCCCAGACACGCCTAGAAACTTCACACACGAGAACCGGGAGACCTCGGAGATTCCTGTAGCGACAGGACGGCGGGAGAAGGCTTAGGCCGCACGGCCCGCGTGCACGTCTGCGAGGAGTCACACCGCGCGGCATAGTACCGATGAATCATTCGAACAAAGACGGAGCATCGTCGGCGGAGAGTGAGGAGGGAAACCCTCAGCGAAGTGCTACCTTGCTCTTCTAACGTACGATGCTCAACGTCGCTCGGGATGCAGATAGAATGCTCTTTCGAAGCTGGAAGTTCGACAGATCTTCTTTCGTAGCCCCTCGTAAGGCGGCAAGGCTCCGTGATATCCGAGCACGCGCCTAAGTCTGTTGACCATATCCAGTGTACGAGTATTCCAGTTCTGCCCCATGTGTGATCCTCTCTTCAGAGAGTCTAGCGGTTCGTATCTCATGGGGTATGCCACACATCCGATGTCAAGAATATCCTGTATCTTTGCCAGAAAGGAGTCTGGCGAATCTCTGAAGTTGTACAGTGCGTAGAAGAAGATGTCTCGCGGCCGCACGCCTGCAGACCTTAACCTCTCAACTTGTCGTGCAACCGTCTGCTTCATGCCCGTTAGGTCATATGCAAAGCGCAGCATTCGGAACTTCAGTCTGTTCACGTAGTTGAGAAAAGTATCGTCGACCAACCGGATATCTAACCCCTGGCAGAAGTCCACCTCTTTCCTTGATTCAACTATTTCCTCAAGGATGTCACTCCGATAAGGTGAAGCGAGAAAGTTGTTATCCCAGATGACGATTGCAGAGTGGTTTCGCCTGAGCTGATCGCCGATTGTTGGAAAGCACTCAAAGCAAGGCTCAAGTCTCTTGACAGCGCAGAACTTGCAATTGCGAATACAGCCTTTACTGGCCGTCACTATACTCGTCTTCCAAGCCGGAAAAAGAGAGTAGTCAAGCTTGCACTTCTCAACTTCTGGATACTGTCCAACATGGATATCTACGCCAAGAGACGAAGCGTGATCGGCCATTAGAGTTGCGTACACACCACCGAGAGCAATTCTGGCGCGCGGAAACCTCTGCCTGTAGTGAAGGCAAGCTTCATGTACAGCTCGCCATTCATACGTATAGAGGCTGGTAATGAGGATTTGCTCTGGATAGAACCCAAAGTCCTTGGCGACGCCTTCACGGTATGCCACTTTCCACCCTGCATTCCGGAAGTGGGTGCTGAATTTCATGAGCGCGATCGGCGGATAGCGCGAATAGTAGCTCGGCTTTACCAGCAGTACAGAGTGTCGCGTCATTGGGCGGCCTTCGTTTGCGATTTCCTCTTACGAGGCTTCGGGCACTTTCTTGGGGCCAATCGCACGATCGGCCCATGAAAGCCCAATTACTATTGCGAAAAACACTATCACTGAGATCGTGATCGCAAGTGTTGTGAAAGTTCCCCAAAAAATCCGCCACACAATGTTTGTAATGCTGAGTGATGATGCAACTATAGCGGCTGCTGTTGTGCGCTGGTGTGCTCGAAGATTGTTGGCGGCGAAACCTTTCGGCGCGGCGACAGAAGCAAGATCACGAATGTTCTGATCATCCATCGCCTGCTGCAGTCGTATTCTGATCCAGCGAACGAAGAATAGGGACGCCGCCACAAATACCAATGCAGCGATCGTGAGAGAATGCCGGCACATAAGTCCAGTCCAGAAGCTGGCATTTTGGCTGCCTTGCCAATAAAGTGAAGCAAAGAGAAGTGGAAATGCGAGACCAAGCGCCACCTTCCAATGGTCTACGCGAGCGTGCGAAGGCTGCTGCCGATCGGGCGCGAGCAGGTTGACAATGCTTCGAAGACACTTAAAGAACACAAATTGGACACCGGGAAACCAAACCGCCGACGCCAAGAATACGCACGCGGTGAACGGCCACGCGTGATCGTGCATAAGGGATGCCTGTCCTGGCGCACCGTCACTTTCTTGCCATGCCAGAAAGGCAAGAATCATCGACGTAGTGAAACCGACTATCATTGCTTCCCAAAACGGCCTGCCCTCAAGCTCGACTTGCGCAAATGTGAACTCGTACGGGTCAGAAGGAAGGATCAAGTATTTCTTGTCGATCAGACACTTTTCTTGGAAGAACTTCCTTGCGCCGTTAACTGCCTGAACATAGAGATACTGCTCCCCTCGAATCTTCAAAAGGATCAGGAAAACTGCGATTCCAATTGGTATCAAAAGAAACGAAAGATAGATAGCAGCCTTCTGGAACGCCTCGAATAGGTTCTGAAAGCTTGATGTTTGGTTTAGGTACCGATATAGGCTCAGGAAGATTGCAATTATCGAGACTGGAATCGACACAAACGCAAGATAAACCTTGAGTAGTTCATTTTTCTGAACATGCAAGTCTTGATAAACATCAATCATCCGGCTGTGTTCCTGCAGCATGAACTTCGATGCGTAGTCCGTCATTCGTATCTCCAGTTATCGTTGATGACTTGAATTCACCTGCATCGTACACGAGTCTGCCTACACACGATTTGGTCAATTGGTTTTGGCGTCTGATTCTCCTTCCGTGCCCACTGTGGTTGTTGCGACTAGGCACAGCCGAATAAAGACGGTGAAATTCTAAATCCACCTGCGTGTTTGGATCTGCACCTATCGAGAGTTTGTCCGGATTCCGTAAACCCAAGAGGAAGGTGCCATGCACCGCTCACACCACCGTACGGTCTTCGCATGAGGTATATTTGTCCCCCCCCGCCCGCCCCGCGCCCCCCCATGCCCCACCCCCGCGCTTCTTCCCCTCTTGTGTTGATCAAATCGTTAATCACAACCTGTTGGGAGGCCGGTTTCGGATCGCTCTGTCTCCTATCCCGTCAAACCGGAGGCGGGGTAGGTATATACGGACCGCAAAATGCTCCCCCCTCCCGCGGAGCGACTCTTCCGGTACCTGCCTCAGATAGAATTAGCTCCACAGGGCATTTCTGAGAAGATGGATAAAGAAGGCAATCCGGCGGTGATCTGGTTCCGAAGGTCTCTGATGCTTCACAAATTGGAGCCCAAGGACATCACATCACGCGATGCCTTGGGGGACGGATTCAAGAGCTTCCTTGTCGGTCTCAGTTTCTTTCTTGCGGTCTTCTCCATTATCATTTTCATCCGCACAAACTCAAAGCCCGATTTTGGCCAATTCGGTGAGCTTTCTGGCTTCTTCGTCGTACCCATCGTCAATACCGCTCTCTTTTCGGCCATGCTCTTCGGACTCCTGCAGATTTTCGGCGTTGGCACAAAATATGAGAGTGTCGTGGTGTTGTGCTGCTTCGCCATGGGGGCGTTACTTCCATTCGTATCATTTGGGATGTGGCTTTTCCTAGACCGCGCGGTCCAGCTTGCGATCGAACACCGGGATCCATCGCTTCCATATCTGAAAGCTGCCGTGTATCAAGTGCTTTTTGAGCAAGAAGAAGTGTGGTTCGTCAGGGTAATTGCCTGGCTGGGGGTTTCCATGTCCCTCAGCGCGATAGGATTCTACATCTACTGGATGATCCATCTCCTCTCGAAAGTTTCGAGGCGCGGTAATCGGACGCTTGTTGCGATTGCAACAGCTTTTGCATGGCTACTCGATGGTTCACTGGTTAGGGTGCTCGACTCAGTCTTTTGGCGAGTTCTAATCCAACAGCAGGTTGTCGGCCATCATGGGTAAGAAGCTCAAATCCGCCGTACCTCTCCTGCTGTGCCTGAGCTTGCTCTGCGAGGCTCAGGGACAGGAAGCGGAATCACCGCCCACCATAATCGTTCGGCGGTTAGACGCTGTGAAACTCGTCGACGAGAAGCGTCAGCCAAGATGGATAGACGCAAGAATCAGCCTGCAGACCGGGGGCAAAGCGATCTCTGAACTGCAAGTATTCTATCGGGGATCGGCAGATTCACCATTCCAAGAAGTACCGTGCGAAATGTTACCGAACCTCAAATATTATGCTAGGCTCGATTACAGTCCTCTGATCGAGTACTACCTCGTTGCTATTCCGTTCGTAGGCAGCCCAATAAAGTTTGGCCAGGGCAGGATAATAGGCTCAGATCTTGAGCCGCATCAGCGGACCCCATTTTGGGGGCCGATTACGTACTATGGAGCGGGCGCAGCCGCCATAATTGCACTCGCGACTTCCGTACTTATACACAGCGATGAACCAGGCGGGCAGGTCCAACCGTCTACACCGTCGAGCGCACGCGCAGCCGGAGCACCTAGGACTCTGCGAAATAGAGCATCCCTAGGTGTCGGGATTGCTGCGCTCACTGGAGGCGTTACCGCCTCTGTCCCTTATCTGAGACACAGACACGAAAAGCGAAAAGAACGTGTTCGGCGCTGACAAACTGGGGACGGGACAAACTGGGGACAAACTGGGACAAACTGGGGACAGACGGGACGTTCCCCGGTTTTGCGTTCTGGACAATTGGGATACGTCCCGTCTGTCCCCAGGTTTTTTCCAGGTTTTTTCCCCCTGGTTTTTCATCCCAGGTTTTTCGTCCAGCTTACGATTCGAGCTCAAGCCGAGTACGATATGAACGTGGGCCGCGCAACAGGTCTGCTATCGCGAGGGAACTTGGGGAGGGATATTGGCAGTATGAGACAGTCGAAGATCGTCAGGCTGGATCGGCTCGCTGTATCCATGTTTGCCCTGTTGTTGTGCTTCGTTGTCGCGGGGTGCAACGGACTCTTTGGCGGTCACGGTGGAAAGAACCTGACTGCGCCAGTCACGGGCCTGACTGCGACCGCGGCAAGCGGTCAGGTAATGCTGAATTGGAACGCTTACCCCGGGGCCGTTTCGTACAACGTTTGGCGCTCCACGACGACCGCGACACCCCCGACCAGCGGCCCCATCACGGGGTACCTACCCCTTCAAAATCCGCCGACCGGAACGATCTTCACCGACACGACGGTCGCAAATGGCACGACTTACTACTATGCCGTGAATGCAAACGGAAGCTGGGGAGTAAGCAATTTCTCCAACGTGGTCTCCACGACACCTTGAGAGAAACGGTCAGCGCCAAAGGTCCGAATGGCCCCGGCTACCCGGAACCCCGCGGTTGACTTTTGATCCCGCCCGCCCGCTGCGAAGGGCTGGGCTCGTGCGAGCGCGAGTGCGCCCATCACCACTGTTCTCTAGGATCGCTGCAGGGATATGAAGGCGAACATGGCGAGCCGCGGCATCTGGGACTCCAGCATGTGTTCAAGCCCTGCCCATGCGGCGTGGGTGAAACCCGGCATCAAGCTTCGCAACCCCACACCGCCAGATACCAGGTAACGAAATGGCATGAAAGGGCGAATCCGCTCGATCGATAATTCCGGGAAGAGCGATTCAAATCTGCGGCGATCTCTGACGAACACAATCCAGGGAATTGCAGAGTTGCTGCCAGAAAGCGGACCGGTCGAGGAAAAGGACCAATCCTCGGCCTCGGGCCGAAAAGGTTCGTGATGCAGGCGCGTATAGACCAACCGGGACCAGGGCGTGACCCACGGTTCAATCATGAGGATTTTCCCGTCCCTGCGCAGGCATCGGGATGCCTCTGCGAAAAAACGCTCGGCATGGGGCATGTGATGGAAAACGTCCGTCATCGCAATCGCGCGCAACGACCCGTCGGCGAACGGCATTCGTTGCGCGTCGGCAACCAGTTTCACTCTGGAACAGTGAAAGATCTCCGAAGTGATCAAGCCCGGAATGAATCGCTCGCAGTACCCCGCGCCCGAGCCCAACTCCAGCACCTGTCCTTTTCCCGCCGGAAGTTCTTTGGCCAGCGTGCTGTACCACTCGTCATAAATGCATCTTAAGAAAGGCTTGGACGCAATGATCTGATGTCGCAACTCCGTCGTGGCCGGATTATCCACGGAGAGCGAAGCCGTGAGGGGATGCGCCAGCAGACGGCGGAGAATTGCTGCAGGCAAGCGGAACTAACCTCCCAGCCGAAACCAGGCGTGCCAACAGATGCGCAGCATCCTCAGTCCGTTGGAGAACACCTTGGTCATCTTGGTTACCCCATGAATTCGTTCCTGATAATGCACGGGGACTTCGACAATCTCCAGATGCAGTTTGCTCGCGCCGAACAACAGCTCGTAGTCCCCCCACAAGTCCTGGATTCCCCACATGCCGAGATTCATTTCCATGTATTCCCAGTCCTTGCGCCAAAGGACTTTGGTGCCGCAAAGCGTGTCCTTGATACGCTGATCCAGCAAGAATGAAAAGACTCGCCCGAAAAGCTTATTGCCGAGGGTGTTGGCGAACTTCATGGCAAGCTCGGGCAGAGGATAGACCAGGCGGCTCCCGTTGACAAATTCACCTTGCGAAGTTACCAGCGCCCTGACGAACATGGGCAATTCTTCCGGCATTACGGTTAGATCGGCATCGAGAATCATCAGAATATCGCCGGTAGCGGCGCGAAACCCGGCCCAAACATTTTCCGCTTTGCAGATTCCCGGCCCTTCCACCAGACGAATGTCTTTGTCGGGATAAAGCGCCATCATGCGCTGAACCTCATCGGCAGTGCCATCGGTCGATTTGTCGTCGCAAAACAGAATCTCCGTGTGTCTCCCCATCTTCGGGATACGTTCCACGGCTTGCTGTACATTGCCCACTTCGTTCCGGCAAGGCACCACCACCGATACGGTGACTTCTTCTTCACGCTTGGGCTCAGGGACCAGCCGGGCCACCATGATCTGCATCAGGCAAAGCCTTCGCAAACCCGGCAACCGGGCCAGGAACCCATTCAATAATTGCGACAAACCTGGAATCCATTTCGGAAACAGCATCAATCGATGCAGCCGAACCGGCCGGAAACCGGCCAGCTTCAGAAATCCGCGGATGTCGTTTTCACTGATCCAGTTGGGTTCGACAAACTGCGAGCGCAGCCCGATCCTGCTGGCAATCTCCAGAATGGGCGTCCAGGAATGGTTGTAGTTGATCACCACAATCCGCGTTTCGGAGGTGCAGTGCCGCTTGATGCGTTCCAGTGCGCGAAGAATATCGACGGTGTCAAAAATGTGGTTGAACAGGATGTAATCGAAGGTTTGGTTCAACTCGAGGTCTTCCGGATCGCTCTGCACAAAATGCAGGTCCGGATGCTGACGCTGCGCGCGCTCGACCATGGCAGCGCTGATTTCAACGCCCACACCGAACGCCGGCTTCACGGAAGCCAGCAGATGGCCGGTCTCACAGCGAACGTCGAGAACATGTTTGCCCGGTTCGACAATGAACTGCAGCATCCGCTTGAGATGATCGTAGAAATAGCGGTTGGATTGAATGTACTCGTCGCGATGGGCGGTGTTCGTCTCCTGATGTTTGCGCCGGGCATCGCGGACTTCGGCAAGCGCATCAGGCCCCCAGGCCTTCTTGTTCGTGACCTCCGTTTGCGGGGCAATCATAGTGGGTCATCTTCGCGCTTGCAGTCGTGAATGGCTCTTCCATCCGTGCAACATGCGTCTCACAAAAAACAATCGAACTCTTAACCTCCTACGGCCAGCATCCAAAGGCGCAGTCCCACGGAGCTTGTAAATATGCCATCTGTGGATAACACCGCAGGAAGAAAGTTGCGGCAGCGATCAGCAGAAGCAGGCTGATCCGCAAGCCAAACACGCGCGGCGGCAAGCTGCGCAGGGCAACCGCTATCGTCACGCCCAGGATCATCACGCTGGGATAATAGTAGTAATAAAAGATGCCTTTCTCGGGAGTCACGGCCCATTGCAGGTAATTTGCGGCGAAAAGGAGGAAGACAAGTCCTTCCTGGAAAGTGAACGTTTTCCAAAAACGCCGCAGACAAAGCGCCATCGCCGCCAAACCGCCCCAGGCGACAACAGGATTGCCAACCAGATACGAAAGTCCGCGCTGCGGATTCAAGTTAAACGGCCAGGCATACCAAGGCAAAGTGATGGCCGGATTCGAGACCGTCGTACTGTTGAAATGCCAGATAGAAATATGCATCGCTATCAATTCGTGAACATTGAATGGCCGATGAATAGCTTTGCAGAGCGGCCAGTAAGCGAGACTGTAGGATGCGATCGGAGCGGCGATCAGGCCGAGCAGAAGAACGGGAACCCCAATCTGCCGAATCTTTTCCGCGCAGCCCGCAATGGAGGAGTTTGCATTTCCCATCGGGCGGCGCGCGATCCACACGAGCGCGAATGTGACGAGAAAAAAGACGGCCAGCGTATCGATCGCATTCCACTTGCACGCGCCCGCCAGCCCTATCAAAACGCCGGATAAACAGAAAAGAAAACGGCGCACGCCAACCCTCACGTCCAGCACGAGAGATGCCGTGAAGGCCACCAGACTCCAGGTCAGGAAGAGCATCAGGAATGCGTCCATCATGCCGATGCGTGACATCACAAACCAGAAATTGTTGAAAACTGTCAGTCCCGCCGCAAGGCAAGCCAGCCGCGTATCTCGCAGCAGCAGATAAGTCCAAAGAAAGATCGCTACCAGTGCCAGGGCGCCACACACAGCGCTCGCCACCCGCCACCCGAGTGCGTTGTCTCCGGCGGCCCTGATGCCCAGTGACAGAAGTAGTTTGCCCAGCGGAGGTTTCTCCTGAGGAGGAGCCTGCGCACCTTGAATAAACACCTTCGCTTCCGGGACGAAGTAGCCTTCGTCATAAAACATCACGGCAGGCGTGGTGATACGGAACCACAAAAGCGGCAGGGCCGCTAATCCGAAGAGGATCGCAATCGCGAAGGGATGGCGAAAGATGCGACCGCGAGCCGAGACATTCCCGATTGAAGCACTCGCGGCACCTTGACCTGCAGGTAGTGGAACACCACTGGATGGCGAGAATCGCGCCTCCGGTTCCAGCAAGGCGGTCTGGCCTCTTTCGACGCGATTCTGCATGCAAAAACTATATCGAAGGGTTAGCAAAAACGAGGCCTTACGAAGGTAATGCGCTTTCCGAAAAGCGTCTCTGAAGTTTCCGAGGGGATGGTCTCAGCCCGATCTAGCGGCTCGCGGCAGCCTGGCGGGACTTCTCGGGCCTTGCCCGGATCATTTCTTCCAGAATCGAATCCAGTCCGCGGGTAATCTTCCATTTCGGGTAGTGGTTCTTAAACTTGCTCAAATCCGAAATGTAGCAAATGTGGTCGCCCTTCCGTGCTTGCTCAACATATCGCCATTGCAGTTTGCGCCCGGTCATTTGTCCGATCCGCGCGATGGCCTCCAGCATCGAAATGCTGTTATCCCGCCCGCCTCCCATGTTGTAAACTTCCCCAGGCTTCGGGTTGCCTGCAAATTCCTCGATCGCACTCACCACGTCGCAACTGTGAATATTGTCTCGAACTTGCTTGCCCTTGTAGCCAAAGACCGAGTAATTCCCGCCGTTCAGCGTCGCTTTAACCAGGTAGGAAAGAAAGCCATGCAGCTCGACCCCCGAGTGCGATGGCCCGGTAAGACATCCGCCGCGAAAGATGCCAACGTTCATCCCGAAGTAACGGCCGTACTCCTGCGCCACCAGATCCGCCGCAGCTTTTGACGCGCCAAACAACGAATGCATGCAGCGGTCAATGCGGCAAGTCTCATTCACACCGGCGAAGTCTTCCGGGCGCGCGTAGTCGTAGCGGGTCTCCATCTCCACCACCGGAATCTCATTGGGCGCGTCGCCATAAACCTTGTTCGTGCTCATGAACAGGAAAACGGCCTCCGGGCAATGCTGCCGCGTCGCCTCCAGCAGGTTGACGGTTCCTAGCGCATTCACTTCAAAATCGGTCAACGCGATCTCGCACGCTTTGTCATGAGACGGTTGTGCGGCGCAGTGAACAATCAAATCAAAGCGGTTCGAGCGAAAAAGGTCCTCGATCCCCCGGCGATCCCGGATATCGAGGCCGACGTGCGTGAATCGTTTGGTTGAGCTCTTCAAACGCTCGAGATTCCATAAGGTATCGCCCGCCGGGCCGAAGAACTCGCGGCGCATGTTGTTATCCGCGCCTATGACGCGGTCCCCCTGCCGGTCGAAGTGCTCCACCGCCTCCGATCCAATCAGCCCATTGCTCCCTGTCACCAGTATCGTCTTCTGCTTCATCGCCATTTCCCCTCGAACCCGGGGTTCTCATTCTTACCGGCTAGAAGCATCCCTCGCCTCATGCTTACCTCCGTCACCTCTTCATTATCCTTGCCATAAGAAGCACTCGAAAGTTACCTGGGTCACGATTCGCGCCACGCCATGCGGCAGTTGGCCGCTCCGAAGAAGAAAACTCGACACTCCAGGGACATTTTGTCGGCTGGTCATCGGCCCACCGGAGGGTAGCAACGTCTCCAGCCACCGCCCCCGCGCCATGCCCCGCTCGGATTGTCAATCCCTGCCGGTACTTAGGCCGGGTTACTGAAGTTTTCCAAAAACGCTCCAAATCGTTGTTTCTAAATGCGTTACCTGATATTTCTAGAGTTCGCGCAGGCCCGCGGTTGGGGACGTGTGCGTACGCGTATGACTGGCGCCACCAGTGTCACGACGGGACTCGTCTCTCACTCCCACTCGTGGAGAGGTCTGTCCATTGGCGCTAAGTTGTTCATCAGCCTGATCGTAATCGCCGGGACCGGAATCCTGGCCTGGGGCGGAATCCACCAGAGCAGCAAGAATATTGCGGAGTTCATCTGCTATCTGGGTATCGCCATTCTGGCGTCGAGGCTGAAGGTCAACCTGCCGGGCATCACCGGCACCCTGTCGGTAAATTTCCTGTTCATCCTGATCGGCGTTCTGGAGTTGAGCTTCACGGAAACGCTCATTCTGGGCGCGGTCTCGATGCTGGCGCAGTGTTTCTATCCCGACCGTCCCAAGGCCATTCAGGTCACGTTCAACGTGTGCGCGGGCGCGGTTTCAACGGCCCTGGCGTATGGGGTGTATCACCATCCCCTGGCGAACCTGCTGCTCGACAGCCGGCCGATTCTGCTGGGAGTCGCGGCCACGGTCTACTTCGTCGCCAACGCAGGCTCAATTGCCACGGTCATTTCGATGACCGAGCGCCGTCCGCTCACCCGCATCCTGGTGGACTGTTATTTCTGGTCGTTTCCCTACTACCTGGTGGGAGCCGGGATCGCCGGAGCGATTGCGTGGTTCAATCAGAACTTCAACTGGGAAACTTCGCTGCTCCTGGTGCCCGCGGTTTATCTCATTTACCGCTCCTATCGCCTCTACCTGGGCAAACTGGAGGATGAGAAGCGCCACGTCGAGGAGATGGCCAGCCTGCACCTGCGGACCATCGAGGCTCTGGCGCTGGCCATCGAGGCCAAGGACCACACGACCCACGAGCACCTGCAGCGGGTTCGCATCTATGCCATCGAGGTAGCCAAAGAATTAGGCGTGGCCGGGCAGGAACTCGAAGCTCTGCATGCCGCCGCGCTGTTGCACGACATCGGCAAACTGGCCGTGCCCGAGCACATTATCTCCAAGCCCGGACGGCTCACGCCGGAAGAATTCGAGAAGATGAAGATTCACACCCTGGTGGGTGCGGAAATTCTCGAGCGCGTGCGTTTCCCCTATCCCGTGGTGCCGATCGTGCGCGCCCACCACGAGAAATGGGACGGATCCGGCTACCCGCTCGGTCTCAAGGGAGCCGAGATTCCCGTCGGGGCCCGCATCCTCTCCGCCGTGGATTATCTCGACGCCCTGGCTTCGGACCGGCAGTACCGGCGGGCCCTGCCGCTGCGCGACGTGATGCAGAAGCTGGCCGCCGAGTCGGGCAAGTCCTTCGACCCGAAAGTGGTCAACGTCCTCGAACGCCGCTATAAGGATTTGGAGCGGCTGGCGGTGGCCAAGTCGGCGGAAGATCCCAACGGCCCGCTCTCGACCGCCATCAAGATTGAGCGTGGACTGGAGCCCGCAGCCGGATTCGAAAACATCACTGCGCCCGACTATGTCGGTAGGGAAGCAACCTTCCTGTCTTCCATCGCCGCGGCCCGCCAGGAGGCGCAGTCGCTGTTCGAGCTGAGCCAGGACCTGGGCGCTTCGCTCAGCCTGGGCGAGACGCTCTCGGTGTTCTCCGTCAAACTCAAACCGATGGTGCCCTACGATGCCATCGCGATCTACATCATGCGCGAGCAGGAACTGGTCCCCGAACTCGTCAACGGAGACAATTACCGCCTGTTTTCCTCTTTACGGATTCCGCTGGGGCAGGGACTCTCCGGCTGGGTGGCGCAAAACCGTAAGCCGATCATTAACGGCAATCCTTCGGTGGAACCTGGGTATCTGAACGATCCTTCCAAGTTCAGCACGCTGCGCTCCGCTCTGGCGGTGCCGCTGGAGGGCGTCTCCGGCGTGATTGGCGTGCTGGCGCTGTATCGCGGCGAACGCGACGCTTTCACCTCCGACCACTTGCGCATTCTCCTCGCCGTCAGCAGCAAGATGGCCCTGGCTATCGAGAACGCGCTCAAGTACGCGCAGGCCGAAAACTCCGCTACCACCGACTACCTCACCGGGCTGCCCAACGCCCGCTCGCTGTTCCTGCAACTCGATCGCGAACTGGCCCGCTGCAAACGCGACAAGTCCACCCTGACCGTCATGGTTTCCGACATGGACGGTTTCAAACAAGTGAACGACCGTTTCGGACATTTGGAAGGCAACCGCGTGCTGCGCCTTTTCGCCCAGGCGCTCAAAGACAGCTGCCGCGAATACGACTATGTCGCGCGCATGGGTGGCGACGAATTCGTCGTGATCGCTCCCGGACTGGCTGCCGAAGCGGCGGGCAAGAAGTCGGAACAGATGCGTGCCCTGGCCAAGCAGGCCGGAGCCGAAGTCTGCGGCGAGGAGATTCTCTCGCTCAGCGTGGGCCGATCCTTGTATCCCGAGGACGGCCAGGATGCGGAACATCTGCTGGCTGAGGCCGACCGGCGCATGTATCTGGAAAAGCAGAAGCAGCTTTCCTACAAGGATCGCCGCCTGCATCCGCGGCTCAAGTGCCGGGTCACGGTCGAGATGCAAGCCGAAGTGGGCAGCGCGCCCGTGTTCGCCAATCTCACCGACATCAGCATGGGCGGCTGCTACCTCGAGACCAGCGCCATTCTGTCGCCGGGCAGCAAGATCAAGCTGGGCTTCTCCATGGATGACGGCACCCTGGCCAATGAAGGCGTGGTGGTGCGGCTCGATCCCGGGTCCGGAGTCGCGGTGCAGTTCCGCGAAGTGAACCGCGAAGGCCGCGAGCGCATGTTCAAGATCCTGGAGTTCGTGCAGAAAGCCACCGCGTTTTACAACAACCGCTACTTCGAGAATCTGCTCAAACGCTAGGTTGCGGATTTCCGCCTGCGAGGCCCTCAGGGGCTAAAGCCCCATTTTTCCTGAGCTCTGGCGGCACGGCTGAAGCCGTGCCCTTCCACAAAACCATTTATGAGACCGGCCCAGCGAATTCTACTGGTTCGTGACGTGCGGCTTGATCAACTCATCGAGATAATTCGGCCGTTCATCAACCCGCACCAGGTGCGGGTAACGGGCGCCGCCATGGTAGTTGATGGTGCAGGTTCGAAAATAGTCGTCCACGACAACCAGGAGTGTGATCGGTTTTGATGTATCCTTCGCAGACTTGATCGCGTCCGAGAGCAACTCCTGGGTGAAGACGCGGCCATTCACGCCAATGATTTTCATCTGCGAAGAGATGCCTGCCTCAAACGCCGGACTGCCGACGATGGAATCGCTGACAACTCCATCGCCGCCCACCTGGAGGCCGATGGAATAAACATCGCTGGGACCGCTGCGGCGGCCCTCCGACTTCGGAGACTCGCCGTTAAACACAACTTTCCAGCCTCCGTTCTCGATCCCTCCCACGGGCGCGTCCGCAGACGTGGAATTCAACCTGTCATGGAAGAAGGCGGCCCAGTCAAAAGGCACTACAGCATTCAGCGTCTTCACCAATTCGTCGAAGGTGTAGGTTTTCACCTCGGGACCATTATTGGGGCCGCCGTGGAAGACCTGACAGAAATCATCAATCGATTTCTTTCCCCCAGACTCGCGATGAATGATGGTGGCGACTTCAAGCCAGAGCAGATTGCCCTCGTCGTAGTAATCGGTGCCGCGGCGCCAGTTGAACCACCCGCCTCTTCCCCCGAAGCCCAGGCCGGGTTCTCCTACGGCGGTGTCAAGCAAAGGGCGCCAGGTACGGCCGGGGCGTCCCGGGCCCAGCGCGGCCGCAATGCCGGCCATGGACTCGTGGTACTGGTCCGGAGTCCACAGGCCGCTGCGCGCGGCCAGCATGGGCCCCAGGTAGTCGGTCAGCCCTTCATAACCCCACAGGAGATCGGTTTTCATGGGCTGTTCGTAGTAAGGGACGGTTAGGTCGGCGGGGCGGCGAAATTTGCCATTCCAGGAATGAGCGAATTCGTGCGCCAGCAGTCCGCCCAACGACATGCCGGAATTGGGCGTGAGAAGCACGCGCTCCGGCAAGCGGCTGTCGTTCGACTCGTGGTGTTCGAGGCCGAAATGCGCGACATGATCGCTGAGCGCGAGCAGGAAATGGTAGTCGCGATAGTGTCGAGCACCAAAAAGCTTGCCCGATTCGGCCACCAGGTTGATCATCTGCTTCTGGTTCTCGGGGCTCATGTTCAGCGCGCCTTCGCTGTCGGCGACCATGTCGATTTCATGGTGGATGGGCTCGCCCGGCGGCGTGAGGTCGATCGTGCGATAGAACTCTCCGGCCATTACGGGCGAGTCCACCAGCAAATCCAAAGAAATCGGTTTGAATGAAACTCGATTGCCTGATTGATTTTCGACAGGAAGCGGTGTGCCGAATTTCCACCCGTCGGGCAGTAGAAGTTTGGCGTCGTAACTAAGCTTCTCGGCGGGAATGTCTGCCGGATAGAGGACGACCTCATTCCATTCGAGGACCAGCAGTTTGTCCGTGGCTGAGCCTCCGTCGGGCTCAATGTAGTCGTAGCTGGCATTGAGATGGCTGACACCGCGCGGGATTTCGAGGTGGAAGGTGAAAACATCCAGCAGATCACGCTGCCACGGAATGGTCTTGCCGTCGGCCTCGAATTTGAGGCCGGTGAGATTGGCGATGGGTCCATCGGGCCCATGCTCGCCGGGAATCCATTTCGGATAGTAGAGACTGAGAGGTCCGGGCTTGACCGGCACGACCAACTCGACGCGCAGCAGCTTCTGCCGAGTTTTGGTGGCGTCCACGGTGACCGAGATGGCTTCTTCGGCGAGCGCGGCGGACGCGGCCAGCGCCAGAACTGAGACGAGAAATACCACTGGGCGAATGCAGCGCAGTTCCATGCAAATGCTCCTCGTACGAACGGGATAAACCCCACCGTGCATCATATCGTGCCTGGCCAGTATCTGCGCTGCCAGGAGAGGCATCAGAAGCTCCCTGCGGGACCCGGTGTGGGTATCGCGATTCGGGAGCTTTTTCGCCAGCGAACTCGCACTGTTGTAGCATACGTATAATAAGATACATACAATATAATACGTATAATGGCTCGCCGGGTCGTGTACCGCCCAATCCGCCCCTGCTCAGTTCCCAGAATGCCCTTTGCGGGGGCGCAAACGGCCCTGGCATCGACGACGGGAGCCGCGCTCATGGAACACATCATCCGCGACGAATTTCTCGCTCCAGCGGCTTCTAATCGCGTCCTACGAATTTTCAACGACTTGCACGAAGACTCAACGAGTTGACCTCAGACCTCGGGATCTCGGACCTCAGACCTCGGGCCTCAGACCTCGGACCTCGGACCTCAGACCTCGGACCTCAGGAAGGTCAAAACCGGCGCCCCAATGTCTCGCCGCTTTTGCGAGATGTGGGGATCTTTGTGTTCATGCTAACCATGAGCACTACCGGGAAGGGCACGACTTCCAGTCGTGCCGATTCAGGCCGCCGATAACGAACTCGGCTTCAGTCGCTGGGGTCCGCGCATTTGCTCCAGCGCCGGGGCGCCCCGCAGAGAACGCGACAAGATCAATGGGCAACTGCGGGACTGGGCACCCGCCTGGACGTGGAGTACCTCGATTTTGACTTTCCTGAGGTCCGAGGTCTGAGGTCTGAGGTCCGAACTCTGAGCATCTAGCTGGGGAAGTCCCAGCCTTCTTCCCGCATCTTTTTGTTGGACCATTGCTGCAGCTGTTCGAACAGGGCCGGCTCGATGACGGCGAAGCGGATGCCGACACGGCCTTCGTCGCCGATCCACATCAGGCGGGCTTTCGCCTGGAACAGAGTGCTGCTCTCGGGCAGGATGAAGCTGACGTCCAGCAGCCCGGCGAAGCGCAGCGGATCCTGCAGACAGTCCAGACCCATGCCACCGGTGCTCAGGTTGACGCCCTGGGCTTTGATTTCGTCCCCGCGGGAGTTCTTGATGGTGACCGGAATCTCGACCCGGGCGCGGAAGAATTTCTGCTGCTCGTTGCTGATGACGCCAAGCGGAGCCGCCGCGCTGTCGGCCTGGGCGAAGTTGATGTTGTATTCCTTGAGCTTGCGGCTGAGCGTGCGCCGCGAAATTCCCAGTTGCTCGGCGGCGAGGGCGCGGTGTCCGCCGGTGCGCTCCAGAGCCTTCAGGATCATCTGCTCTTCCATGCTGTCGAGGTTGCCGACGGGCATGGAGGCAGTCTGGCGCAGGGCTGCGGGTTCGCCCGTGACCGCGGCACTCAGCCGCGAGAAGTCAATCTCGGTCCCGGAGGATTCCATGGCCAGCTTGGCGACCAGGTTGCGCAGCTCGCGGATGTTGCCCGGCCAGGAATGAGAAAGAAGCGCAGAAATCGCTTGCGGCGAAAAGCCCTTGCCCGGAGCTTTCAGGCGCAGGAAGTGTTCGGCCAGAGCGACGATATCTTCGGGCCGCTCCCTGAGCGGGGGAACGCGGAGCTGGAACTGGCCCAGACGATGAAACAAATCCTGGCGGAAGCGTCCACCCTTCACTGCGGCTTCGAGATCCTGGTTGGTGGCAGCGACGATGCGCACGTCCACCTTGATTTTGCGATGTCCGCCCAGCCGGTAAAAAGGCTGGCCGTCGAGCACGCGCAGCAACTTGACCTGAGTCTGCAGCTGCAGGTCGCCGACTTCGTCGAGGAAGAGCGTGCCCTTATCGGCCAGCTCGAACAGGCCGGGCTTCGAGGAATCGGCGCCGCTGAACGCGCCCTTCTCGTAACCGAAAAGTTCGCTTTCGACGAGATTCTCCGGCAGCGCGGCGCAGTTGATGTCAACCCAGGTCCGGCTGCGGCGCGGCGACATTTCATGAATGGTGCGGGCGATGAGTTCCTTTCCGGCGCCCGTTTCGCCGGTGATCAGCACAGTCTCGGTGACGCCGGCCACGCGTT
>Ga0187818_10000103_pt1 | contig 24188 bp, 22 predicted proteins | sample NC_wetland_sal_i_14_FD_130581 | JGI IMG/M metagenome (GOLD analysis project Ga0187818, IMG submission 130581) | Wetland sediment microbial communities from Neuse River Estuary, North Carolina, USA - SO4_3 | ecosystem: Environmental > Aquatic > Freshwater > Wetlands > Sediment | place: USA... | reverse complement strand
GCATGTCCCTGGCATGTCCGGTTTACCCCCGAGAGCGGACATTGGTTGGCGGCACCAGCGCCGCCCAGCCGTCATTGCGAGGCCGCAAAGCGGCCGAAGCAATCCAGCGGCCACCGCGTCATCTCTGGATTGCTTCGCCTGACGGCTCGCAATGACGACCGGGAATGGGAGGGGGTTCGCGTAGCACAGGCCGCGCCCGAATCTTCGGCGCGGCCGTTGTGCGAAGTTAAATTTAATAGGCGCCTAGTACGGGTTGGCGATCGGCAGTTCCTCGGCCGGGTAGAGGGTGATGACCCGCGCGCCGGTGGGCGTGCAGATCACCTCTTCCTCGATGCGCGCGGCGGAGAAACCGTCGGTAGCCGGGCAATAGGTCTCGAGCGCGAACACCATGCCTTCCTTGATCTCCTGCGGATCGTCGAAGGAGTTGAGCCGCGAGATGATCGGCCGCTCATGCAGGCCCAATCCCAGGCCGTGGCCGAACAGCAGGCCGAAGCATTCCATCTCGCTGGAGAAACCAATCTCCTTCGCCTTGGGCCAGGCGGCGGCGATCTGGTCGGTCATGACGCCGGGCCGCACCATCTCGATCGCCCGGTCGATCCATTCGCGCGCCTTCTTGTAGGCGTCGTGCTGCGACGGCGTGGCGCGGCCCACATTGAAGGTGCGGTAATAGCAGGTGCGGTAGCCGTGGAGCGACTGGATGATGTCGAAGAAGGCCTGGTCGCCGGGACGGATCAGCCGGTCGGTGAAATTATGCGGGTGCGGGCTGCACCGCTCGCCCGAAATGGCGTTGATCGCCTCGACGTCGTCCGAGCCCAGCTCGTAGAGGCGCTGGTTCGCCAATCCCACGATCTCGTTCTCGCGGATGCCGGGCTTCAGGTTTTCGGCGATGGTCTGGTAGCAGCCGTCGACGATCGCCGCCGACATGTTCAAGAGCGCGATCTCGTCGTTGCTCTTGATCTCGCGCGCGTCCAGCATCGTTTGCTGGCCGTCGGCCACCTTCAATCCCACCGCCTGGAGCTCGAACATCATGGCGGGCTCGACCACGTCGACGCCCACCGGCTCGTTGGCGACGCCGTTTTCCTTGAGGATGGACTTGATCTCCTCGGCCGCGGACCGCATCAGGCCGATCTTGGGCGCGACCGCGCCGCGCAGGCCCAGCATGCCGGCGTGGCAGTTATGCGGCTTGAGCCAGGGCGCGTACATGCGGTGGTGCTTGGCCGCCGAGCCGAAATCCCAGACATGCGGCTCGCCGCTCCCCGGCAGCAGCGAATAGCGCGTGAACTTGTCCTGCGCCCAATTGCCGATCACGGTCGAGGTCATGTAGCGGATGTTGTACTGGTCGAAGCACAGGAGCGAGCCCAGGTCCGACTTGGCGAGCGCGGTGCGGGTGCGGCCCAGGCGGTAACGGTGCAAGCGCCGGAAATCGAGGCGCTCCTCGAAATCGACCGCGTTCGGCCCCCAATTCATGATCGGCCGCTTCCAGTCGTAACGCGGATCGATGTCCTCGGCTTTGACGACGCTGGGTTCGGTGTGATTTCTGGCCATGGGTTTCCTCCGCACGTGTTCCGGCAAACCTGCATCCGATCCGCCGCGCTGTCAATTGGACGGCGGTGGGCGGCGTCCCGTCATTGAGCTAGATCAAGCGGCGATTCTTGCTCCGGCTTCGCTCTTATGGAGCTACGCCAGCCGTTCCGCCATCCAATCGGCGGTTTGCGGGCGGTAGAGATAAGGCCGGTTGTTGGCGACGTGATTGCCGTCGGGAATGATCAGCAGCTCGCAAGGGCCTTTCACCTCGCGCGCGAGCCGCTCGGCCTCCTCGGGCGGCACGATGCGGTCGAGCTTCCCCGATACGATGAAGATCGGGCATTCGATCCGGTGCGCGATCCCCTTCAAGGACAAGGTCGCGGCGTTCTGTTTCGCCGCCACCTCGTCATGGGCGTGGGAGCGCACGCGGAAGGCTTCGCGGGTGAGTTCCGGCAATTTGTCCCAGATGCCGAGCCAGTCGTAAGACCCGGCCAGCGCGATGCAGGCCGAAACCCGCTTCTCGAAGGCGCAGGCGCGGGGCGCGTAATAGCCCCCCAGGCTCACCCCCCACAGGCCCACGCGCCTTGAATCCAGATCCTTGCGGGTCTCGATCCAGTCGATGACATCCTTGACCGGTGCCTCGTAATCGCCGCGGATGGCAAAATCGTATTCGCTTTCGCCCTGGCCCGGCCCGTCGAAGGCGAGGGTCGCCAGGCCGCGGTCGAGGAAATTGCCCTGATAGGCCAGCATCTCCTCCTTGGCGCTATCGAGACCCATGACCATGGCCACCACCGGCGGGTGGGTGGCCCCCACCGGCTTGCGCAACACCGCAGCCAGGCTTTTACCCTCATAGGGGATGCGGACATACTCGCCCGGCGGCGACAAATGCGGCAAGGCGAGCTTGAAGCATTCGACCGCCTTCCGATGCGCTTCCTTCATCTGCGTCACGTCATCGACGAACAGGAACTTGGCGAAATGATAGGTGACGGCTGCCCGCGACAGATGCTCGGCGGCCGAAACGAAATGTTTTCGGGACAGCGCCTCGCGGCCGAGATTTTCATGGACATCCGCCTTGGCCGACCATTTGGCGCACCATTCGTCCCAGCTACGGATCGAGGACGTGACCTCCTGGAAGTCGGTCAAAATGATGCCGTTGGCGACGAAACGCGGCGCCCAATGCGACAGCGCCGATCTGACCCGCGCGTCTTGCGTTGCGGCCTCGCTCATTCCGCCTTTTCGTCGCGGCGGTACCAGGGCAGGCAGCGCCGCGTTCCCCAGGTGACGAGCGCGTCGGCGCCGACGCCGAAACCCGCCAGGAACAACACCGCGACGAAGGCCTCGTTGTGGTGGAAGGTGCGCGAGTTGAACAGGATGAAATAGCCCAAGCCCCCGATGGCGGTGAAGAACTCGGCCACCACCGCGCCGATCAGCGCGCGGCCGGAGGCGAGCCGCAATCCGGCGAGGAAATAGGGCATCGCGGCGGGCAGCACGACCTCGAACAGCTCGCGGAACCGGCCGGAGCGGAAGGAGCGCGCGGTCTCGAGATAGTCCTTGGGCATCGAGCGCGCGCCATCGGCCACGTTCAGGATGATCGAGAAGATCGCCGAGAACACGATGGTGGCGAGCCGCGCCGCCGAGGTGTAGCCGAACCACAGCGAGAACAGCGGCAGCATCACCAGAATCGGCATGGCGTAGAAGGCGTTGACGTAATAAAGCAGCGCGCGCTCGGCCAGGAGGCTGCGGCCGATCACCAGGCCGAGCACCGTGCCGAGCACGACCGCGATCAGCACGCCTTCGGCGACCGCGGCCATGGTCTGCGCCAACGCCGCGAGGAAAGGCGCGCTGACGATCACGTGCGGGAAGGCGGCGAGGATGCCGATGGGCGTGGCGACATAATCCGGCATGAAGAGCTTGACCGCTTCCTCCCACGCCGCCGCCACCGCCAGGCCGGCGACCAAACGCGGCACCAAGGGCCCGGCGAAAAGCCGCGGCCGCGCGGGGGTTGCGAGCGCGGTGACCGCCATCAGCCCCGCCAGCGCGCGAAGCGCCCTTCGAGCGTCATGCCGAGGCGCATGAGGATTAGGGCGGCCGCCACCATGACCAGCACGGCGGCGAACACCGCGCCGGTGTCGAAATTCTGGGTCGCGTTCATGATCAGGCCGCCGAGGCCGGTGGCGGAGAGCCAGAACTCGGCCGCGATCATGCCCACCAGCGCACGACCGATCGCCTGGCGGATGCCGGTCATGGTGTAGGGGAGCGTGTAGGGCACCATGACCTCGCGCCAGAGAGCCCATTCTCCCGAGCGGTACGATCGGGCAACCTCGATAAGCTCGGGCTTGATGCTGCGCGCGCCCTCGATGGTGTTGTAGAGGATCGGAAACACCGCGAACAGGAACACCACCAGCACCTTGGGCCCGAAGCCGAAGCCGAACAGCGACAGGATGAAGGGGATGAGCGCGACCATGGGCGTGGCGTAGAGGATCATGATGTAGACATCGAGCGCCTCGCGCAGCAAACGCACCCGCGCCAGCAGCAGCCCCAGCGGCATGCCCACGACGATGGCCAAGCCCAGGCCGGTGGCGAAGAGCGAGGCCGAGGAGAGCGTCAAACGCAGAAGTTCGCCCGACCGCGCCAATTGCCAGAAGCGCAGCAGCGTCTCCGACAGCGGCGCCATGAAGGCGGCGCTGGTCAAACGGCCGGCGATCTCCCAGAGCGCCAAGCCCGCCGCGAGGCTCAGGGCGAAGGGCGCGTGGCGCGCCAGACGCTCGCGGAGGGGCGTCCGGCGCGCCTTGATCGGGCTTCGCTCTTGACCCGCCAGGCCGGTCACGGCGTCTTCTTGATCAGCGCCTCGGCGTCGCGCCACACCGAAGGGTCGATGAGCTGGTCGTAGCCGGGCGGGGTCTTGCCTTCCTGGATGTTGCCGCTCTTGGCCAGGGTTGCGATGTAGGCCTCGATCTGCGCCTTGTTCATGCCGTCATCCGAGGTCGCCCACAGGCCGAACTGGACGTATTTGGCCAGCGCCGGCCCGGCGATCGCGGGATCGCGGCCGGTGACGGGCGCGATGATCGCCGTCACGCGCGCGTTGTTCTTGGAATCCATCATGAATCTTCCCGCCATGGTCAAGGCCGCGACCGCGCGCACGAAGCCGTCGCGCTTCTCGGCGAGGCGGTCCTTGCGCACCACCAGCAGCAGATTATGGTTGTTGGGCGTGGTCTCCATCTGCGACTTGATCACGGTGACCTTCTTGTGGCCGCGCTGCTCGATGTCGGGGATGTCGTCGAGATGGGCGATGCCGAAGACGAGCTGGCCCGAGGCCAGGGCCGAGGCGGTGTTCGAGCCCATCGCCACCTGCTGCACCTTGTCGAGGTCCATGTGGCAGCCGACCGCCAGCAGCCCCTTGAGCGCGAGCGAGCGCACGCCGCCCTGCGTGTCGACGCTGACCGGCTGGCCGGATACTGCGTCGCACGAGGCGCGCTTGGGGTCAGTCGAGACCAGCGACATGTCCTGGCGCGGCATGCCGTAGATGCCGACGAGCGGCACCCCGGCATTGGCGATCTGGCCGATCACCACCGCGGTGCCGGAATAGGAGGCGTCGATGTCGCCCGCCAGCACGGCGCGCGAGGCGGCGGTGCCGTTGTCGAATTGGCGCAGCTCGACGTCGGCGCCGTATTTCTTGAAGTAGCCCTGGGCCTGAGCCACGTAGGCGATGGTCGAGACGAAGATCGGCGGGATGCCCGGTATGCCGATCACGATCTTGGGCGACTGCGCCTCAGCCGGCCCGGCCAGCGCAACCGCCGACAGGAACGCGGCCAAAACAATCTTGCGGACCATCGATCACCCTCCCTCTTGGAATCGTTCTGCCTGTTTTTTTTCCGGGCTTCTTCAGGTCCCGAGCTGGAATTCGGCCTTCTTCGCCTCGGTCAAAAGCGTGCTCCAGACCCGCTCGCGCAGCGCGGCGAAGCGCGGCAGCACCAGCGTGTCACGGCCGCGCGGACGGGGCAAGTCGACGGCGATCTCCTCGTGGATGCGCGCGGGGCGGCCCTTCAACACCACGACGCGGTCGCCCATCAGCACCGCTTCCTCGATCGAATGGGTCACGAACAGCATGGTGGTGGGCTGGCGCTCCCAGATGCGCAGGAGCTCGAACTGGAGGATCTCGCGCGTCTGGGCGTCGACCGCGGCGAAGGGCTCGTCCATCAGCAGCACGCGCGGCTCGATCGCGAGCGCGCGCGCCAGGCCGCAGCGCTGCTGCATGCCGCCCGAGAGCTGATAGGGATATGCGCTCTCGAAGCCCGCCAGGCTGACGAGATGGATGAAATGCGGCACGCGCCGCGCGATCTCGGCCTTGTCCATGCCGGCCATGCGCAGCCCGTAGGCGACGTTGTCGTAGACCGTCTTCCACGGAAACAGCCCGAAATGCTGGAACACCATGGCGACGCCGAGCCTGGGCGCGGTCACGCGCTCGCCGTCGACCAGCACCTCGCCCTCGGCGGGGATGAGTCCGTCGATGCAGCGCAACAGCGTGGTCTTGCCGCAGCCCGAGGGCCCGACCAGCGCCACGATCTCGCGCTCGCCGACGTCGAGATTGACGCCGTCGAACACGACATGGTCGCCGTAGCGTTTCTTGAGCCGCCGCACCGCGATCTGCCCGCCCTTGGCCGAGGCGGCGTCGGCTAGCCCTTGCGATTTCGCCGCCAGGTTCATTCGGCCGCCGGCGCGGCCTTGTCCGGCCCGGATTTCTGCTTGGCCCAGTAATCCGCCCGCGCCTTGCTTTGCTTCAAGGCGGCTGCGCTCTCGAAGCCCGGCGCCATCGAGGCCGAGGTGCCGGCCAGCACCTGATGGTGCTCGATGTTGAGCGTCCTGAGCCAACGCTGCTGGCCCATGGTGATGGCGATGAAATAGCCCAGCTCGACCAGTTGCGGCTCGGTGAAATGTTGGTGGAGACGGTCCCACAGCGCGTCGTCGGCCGGCAGATCCCAGGTGATGGCCTCGGCATAGGCGAGCGCCGCCTTCTGCCGGTCGTCGTAGCGCGTCGATTTCTCGAAATCGAGCAGGTCGCGGTAATCCTCCTCGACCAGGCCGGATTTTCGCGATTTGACCGAACGTTGATTGCCGCAATACTCGCACTTGACCGAGCGCGAGACATAGACGCGGCACAATTCCTTGATGCCGTGCTCGGTGACGCCGTTGCGGAAGACGCCGTCCCAGGTGTCGGCGAAGGACCAGAAGGCGGCGGGCACATGGGCGCGGATCGCCTGGCTTTCGGGGCGGGGCGTGCCTTCGCGCCGGCAGCGCTCGAGCTCGGCCAGCATGCGCGTGTCTTGGAGCGAGGCCGGATCGACGTAACTGATGCGTTGCTGGACCATTGCCGTTTCTCCCCGCGCGCGCGTTTTAAGCTTTGGTGACGATTTTGCGGCAGGAAGGCCCGGCGATCAACCCCCATCCGGCCCGGTCGCGGGCGCCTAGAAGAACGTCACCGCCAGCAGCAGCACCAGGATGGCGAGCGCCGCGCCGTTCAAGACCAGGATGGCGCCCGCCGCCATGTCCTTGACGGCGCGGATCTCGGCATGAAGATCGGGATGGAGGTGATCGGCCAGCGCCTCGATCGCCGAATTGATGAGCTCGGCCGCGAGCACCAGGGCGATGATGAGCACGCCCACCGCCCACCACAGCAAGGGCGGGCGGAGCCAGGCCAGCAAGGCCAAGGCCAGGCAAGCGCACAGGATTTCGAGACGGAAGCTGCCCTCGCGCAGCCAGGCGGCGCCGATGCCGTGGAACGCGAACATGAAGCGTTCCGGCACCGACCGGTTCTTCCAACCTGCCTTGTCCGCCTTGTCCGCCTTGTTGCTCAATCGGGCCTCCGCGACGCAAGGCCGGATGCCGGCCTCGAGGCCCAAGTCCTAGGCATTCAGGGGCCGTCCCGCAAATGTCATTTTTCCGTCGCAAAGCCCGAATCCGGCCGCCGCGGCGCTTCCGCAACCCCCCGGCTTTGGGCTACATCAGGGCGGAGGCAAGCGGCTTTACGCGAAGGGGTCGGGGACGATGAATCAGCGATGGGGTCGCCCGATCGTCGCCTGGCCGTCGCGCTTCCGCCCCAGCTTCTGGGACGGGGTGGCGCTGCCGCTGGTGCTCGGCGCCATCATGCTGCTCGCCTGGGCGAGCCAGCAGATGAGCCAGCCCTTCCATCCGGGCGAGCAGCTGCCGATCTCGCTCGATCCGATCTACCTGCCCGAATACGCGCTCCGGACGGTGCTGCGCATGGCCGGCGCGCTGGTGGCCTCGCTGGTCTTCAGCCTGGTCTATGCGGCGGCAGCGGCCAAGAGCAAGCGCGCCGAGAAGCTGCTCATCCCCGTGCTCGATATTCTCCAATCCGTGCCGATCCTCGGGTTCCTGTCGATCACCGTGACCGGATTCATCGCGCTCTTTCCCGGCCGGCTTCTGGGCTACGAATGCGCCGCGATCTTCGCCATCTTCACCAGCCAGGCCTGGAACATGACGTTCAGCCTCTACCAATCCTTCATCGGGGTGCCGAACGATCTTCGCGAGGCCGCGCGCATGTATCACCTGTCGCCCTGGCTCCGCTTCTGGCTGCTCGAGGTGCCGTTCGCGCTGCCGCAGCTGGTGTGGAACATGATGATGTCGGTCGCCGGCGGCTGGTTTTTCGTGGTGGCGTCGGAGGCGATCACGGTCAACGGCGACAGCGTGCTGTTGCCGGGGATCGGCTCCTATATCTCGGTGGCGATCGACCACCGCGATCTGCACGCGGTGGGCTACGCGATCGTCGCCATGCTTTCGGTGATCGTGATCGTCGACCAGTTGCTGTTCCGTCCGCTCTTGGCCTGGGTGCAGCGCTTCAAGTTCGAGGAGGTCGGCAGCGAGGAGGTCGAGGCGCCCTGGTTTCTCGTCATGCTCCAGCGCGCGCGCATTTTCCACCTGATGTCGAACCTGATGGGCGCGATGACGAAGCTGTCATTGCGCATCGGCGCCAAGCTGCCGCCGCTGCCGCCCTTGCCGCGCGCGACTCCGCGCGCCGGGAAGGCGATCGACGTCATCTGGGGCGCGATCCTGGTGGCCGGCGCGGCGCTGGTCGCGGTCGAGATCGTGCTCTTCATCCGCGGCGAGGTCGGGTCGGGCGAGATTGCGCACGTGGTCCTGCTGGGCGCGATCACCCTGCTGCGGGTTTTGTCGCTGATCGCGCTGGCGTCGCTGGTTTGGGTGCCCATTGGCGTATGGATCGGCCTCAGGCCGAACCTGGCGCATCGCGTCCAGCCTTTCATCCAGTTCCTCGCCGCGTTTCCCGCGAATCTGCTGTTCCCGATCGCGGTGGTGACGATCCTGCGCTATCGTCTCGACGTCGAAATCTGGGTCTCGCCGCTGATGATCCTGGGGACGCAGTGGTACATCCTCTATAACGTCATCGCCGGCACGCTCGGGCTGCCGACCGACTATCAAGAGGTGGCCGCGATTCTCGGCGTCAGAAAGTGGCTGTGGTGGCGGCGCTTGGTGCTGCCGGGGATTTTCCCGGCTTTCGTCACCGGCGCGATCACCGCCTCGGGCGGGTCGTGGAACGCCAGCATCGTCGCCGAGGTGGTGAAATGGGGCGACACCACGCTCACCGCCACCGGCGTCGGCGCCTATATCGCGCAAGAGACCGCGGCGGGCGATTTTCCGCGCATCGCGCTGGGGATTGCGGTGTTGAGCCTCTATGTGGTGGTGTTCAACCGGCTGCTGTGGAGCCGGCTCTATCACCTGGCCGAGGAACGCCTCCGGCTCGACTGATGAAGGATAATCGCCATGTCCGCTGATACCAGCCTCAGCCCGGGGGCCAATGCCGGGGCCGCCGCCGCCACCGCGCTCATCGCCTCCCATGCGGTGTGCAAGACCTATACGACCGGCGAATCGGCTGGAAGGCTGGTGCTCGACCACATCGATTTCGCCCTCAAGGAAGGCGAGATCGTCGCCATTCTGGGCAAGTCGGGCTCGGGCAAATCCACCTTCCTGCGCATCCTCTCCGGGCTGACCGAGCCGAGCGAGGGCGGGGTCGACTATCGCGGGAATCGGGTCGAGGGCCCGGCCCACGGCATCGCCATGGTGTTCCAGAGCTTCGCGCTCTTCCCCTGGCTCACCGTGCTGGGCAACGTCGAGCTTGGACTCGAAGCGCAGGGCGTGCCGCGCGAGGAGCGGCGCCAGCGCGCGGTGGCCGCCATCGACCTGATCGGCCTCGACGGTTTCGAATCCGCCTATCCCAAGGAGCTGTCGGGCGGCATGCGCCAGCGCGTGGGATTCGCCCGCGCGCTGGTGGTCAACCCCGACGTGCTGCTGATGGACGAGCCCTTTTCCGCGCTCGACGTGCTGACGGCCGAGACGCTGCGCGGCGACATGATGGATCTGTGGCTCGCCCGGCGCGTGCCGACCAAGGGCATCATCATCGTCTCGCACAACATCGAGGAGGCGGTGGAGATCGCCGACCGCATCATCATCTTCGGCAGCGATCCGGGCTGCATCCGCAACGAGATTCCGATCTCCCTGCCGCGCCCGCGCAGCCAGTCGGACCCGGCCTTCCGCCGCGTCGTCGACGAGGTCTATACGCAGATGACCACCGTGCCGGGCACCGAGGCGGCCAAGCGGCGCGCGGAACCCATCGGCGTCGGTTACCGCCTGCCCGACGCGTCGATCCAGCAGCTGGTGGGCTTGCTCGAGGCGTTGTCGATCCCGCCCTATGACGGCCGCGCCGATCTGCCCAAGCTGGCCGAAAGCGAGCACCTCAGCACCGAGGAGCTGGTGATATTGATCGAGGCGCTACAGCTGCTGGGCTTCGGCCAGGTGGGCGGCGGCGACATCGAGATGATGCCGGCGGGACGCGAATTCGCCGCCGCCGATTTGCAGCGGCGCAAGCAGATTTTCGCCGATCACCTGCGGCGCAACATCCCCTTGGCCGCGCATATCAGGCGGGTGCTCGACGAACGGCCCGGCCACGCCGCGCCCGAGGGCCGCTTCCTCGCCGAGCTCGAGGATTACCTGAGCGAGGAGGAGGCGGCCAAGGTGTTCGAAACCGTCATCAATTGGGGCCGTTACGCCGAGCTTTTCGCCTATGATTACGACAGCGGCGTCGTAAGCCTCGAGAATCCCTGAGCGGGTTGGTTTGAAAATCGGGCCGGAATCGCGCGCCCTGGTCTTTCTGCTGGGGGCGCTGACAGCGATCACCGCGCTGGCCATCGACATGAGCCTGCCGGCGCTGCCGACCCTGGGCCGCGAATTCGTCGCTACGCCGGACCGGGTGCAGTTGACATTGAGCCTGTTCATCGGCGGCTATGCGGTGGGGCAGATCTTCATCGGCCCGCTGTCGGACCGTTTCGGGCGCAAGCCGGTCCTGCTGACCGGCCTGGTCCTCTACATGATCGCGGCGGCGGCCTGCGCCGCGAGCCCCGGGATCGGATCCCTGGTCTGGGCGCGGCTGGTGATGGGTTTCGCCGGCTGCGTCGGGCCGGTGCTGGCGCGCGCGGTGGTGCGCGACCATTTCGCCGGCAAGACCGCGGCGCAGATGTTCTCCTCGCTCACCGCGGTGTTCGCGCTGGCGCCGCTGCTGGCGCCGACGCTGGGCGGCTGGCTGCTGGTGCATTTCGGCTGGCGGGCGATTTTCGTTTTCCTGCTCGCCTTCGCGGGGGCATTGGTCGCCGTGGTGGCGGCGGCGTTCGCCGAATCGCTGCAAACCCCCGATGCCGACGCGCTCAGGCCCTCGCGCCTGATCACCAATTACGGCAGCTTCCTCGGCAACCGGGTTTGCCTGGGTTTCGCGCTCGTCAACGGCCTGTGCTGGGCCGGGATTTTCGCCTTTTTGTCGGGTTCGCCCTTCGTGTTCATCGAGGTCTATGGCGTGGCGCCGTCGCGTTACGGCTTTTATTTCGCGCTGTCGGCGGTGGGGCTGGTGATGGGCGCGCTCAGCAACAAATTCCTGCTGCACCGCTTCGGCTCGAGCCACGTGCTGCATGCGGGCTTCGCCATCGTGGTCGCGGGCGGCGCGATCATCTTCGCCGCCTGCCTGACGCGGATCGCCGGCCCCTTGGGCATCATGGCCGGGATGATGCTCTACATCTTCGGCCAGGCATTGGTGATGCCCAACGCCATGGCGGCGGCGATGGAGCCGGTGGCGCACATGGCGGGGAGCGGCGCGGCTCTGATCGGCGTGGTGCAGATGCTGTGCGGCAGCGTGGCGGGTTATGCGGTGAACGCGCTTTACGACGGCACGCCGGTGCCGATGGGCGCGGTGATCGGGGCTACGGCGCTGGGCACGGTCGGATTTTATTGGGCGGCGCTCCGGCGGCACCACCACGCGGCGGCCTGAGACGCGGGTTTAAGCCGCGGACCCGCCGATGGCGAGCGATTGCCCGCCGGCGGTCAGGCGGCCGCTTCCGAGACCGGCTGGACGACGCGTTCGAGCGGCAAATGAACGACGACGGTGGTGCCGGCGCCTGTAACGCTCGTGATATCGAGGCGGCCGCCATGCAGCTCGATCAGGCGCTGGGCCAGGGGCAGGCCGAGGCCGGTGCCCTGGTATTTCTTGCTGAATGCGTTATCGACCTGGCTGAAGGGTTCCAGCGCCTGCGTGATCTCGCCGGGCGACATGCCGATGCCGGTATCGGCGACCGTGAAGCAAAACCCCCGCGCGGCATCGAACGCGGCCGATACCCTGACACGGCCGGTTTCGGTGAACTTGACCGCGTTCGACAGGAGATTGATCAGCACCTCGCTCAGCCTCAGTTCGTCGCCGCGAATGAAGGGCGTCCCGGGCGGGATATCGGCTTCGAGCGCGAGCCCCTTATCGGCCGCCTGGACGCGTAGTTCCATCATGCTGGCGCCGACGATCTCCGCCGGATCGAGCACTTCGTCCCTGAGTTCGACCTTGCCGGCCTCGATCTTCGCCATGTCGAGAACGCGATTGATGAGCTTGAGCAGATGCTCGCCCGCGCCGTGGATGTCCTTGGCATAATCGGCGTAAACCGGCTTGCCGACCGGCCCCATGACCTGGTCCTTGATGATCTGGGAAAAGCCGAGGATGGCGTTGAGCGGCGTCCGCAGTTCGTGGCTCATATTGGCGAGAAAACGCGACTTCGCCTGGTTGGCGGCCTCGGCGCGCGTCCGGCTCTCGATCAATTCGGCATTGGCCGTCTGAAGCCTGCGATGTTCGTCCGCGAGTTCGAGATCGCGCATGGTCCGGAGACCGATCTCGTGCATGAGATATAAAGCCAGTCCGCCCAGCAAGAGAGTGACGACGGCGGCCAGAACCGAGAGCGTCTTGGCCTGAATCCGCCACGATGCCAGCCCTTCGTTGTAGCCCAATCCCACGGCTACGATCAGCGGATAGTTCGCGATGCGCCGATAGCTTATGAGACGTGTTATTTGATCGACCGTGTTGGGCTGGATATAGAAACCCGAGCCGTCGTCGGTTGCCAGGGCACGATCTCGATCCAGGCTGTGCGGGACGGACTTGCCGATGCCGTCCAATCCATCCGGGCTGTTCTTGGTGAAGCGGGCACGAATGATATCGTCGGCACCGATCAGCGCGATGATGCCGTCATCGCCGAGATCGAGGGATTTATTGAGCGACGTCAGCTTGGCGGGCGACACCAGAAAATCCAGTATGCCGACAAACCGTCCGTCCTTGGTCTCGACGCGCTTGGTGATCGGGATCACCATTTGACCGCCGACTCGGCCGATCACCGGAGGCCCGATGAACAGCCCCTTGTACGTGGGGTCGAGCGCGACGCGGATATGCGCGCGGTCGTCCATGTCGATGGGCTTCATGCTTGGGGTCCCCGTACTGGAGACGAGCATGCCGTTGGGCGTCACGATGCCGGCCTCCACAATGGGTCCGGTCTTGATCGGGATTTCCCGCGACCAGGCGTAAATATCCATGTCCGATCCCCGGGCGCGCATGCGGCCGGCGACGGTGTCCATGGTTTTGGCGATGGTATCGAGCGAATGCGTCAGTTCGTCGTCGAAGGCGAGGGCGAGGTTGGCCGAGTCGGATCTCATGTCCGCGATCACGGCTGCATGGGAAAAATAAAGCGAGACTCCGACCGCCGCCCACATGGCGAGGACCACGACGGCGACGAAAACCGCGACGCCCAATTTAAGGGTTTTGGCGCGCAGGGCCGGATCGGTGTTGGCCAGGTAAGACATTGCTTTCGCTTGCGATCTAAGCCGCACCTGCAACCCTAAGCCGCACGTCTAAATGAAATCATAAGGATTGGATTTGAGATAAGTGCCGTGGGGTGCGGCACGCCGGCGCCGATAGGCCGGGCGATCGGGGCTGCGGCGCTGGGCAGGGTTAAGATTTATTGGGCGGCGCTCAGGCGGAGCCGCCGGGCGGCGGGGTGAGACCCGGCGCTGCCAAGCCGTAACACGCCTTCGTCACCCCCGCGAAAGCGGGGGGTCCATGAAAAGCTGGATTCCCGCTTACGCGGGAATGACGATAAAACAACTTTGGCCCGACGCGGCTGGATACCGTCGTCACCCCTTCGGCCGCATGGTGGGAAAGGCGATGACGTCGCGGATCGACGGGCTGTCGGTGAGCAACATCACCAGCCGGTCGATGCCGATGCCGAGGCCGCCCGCGGGCGGCATGCCGTATTCGAGCGCCAGCACGAAATCGGCATCCAGGGGCTGCGCCTCCTCGTCGCCCGCCTTGCGCGCCTCCATCTGCGCCTCGAAGCGCTCGAGCTGGTCCACGGGATCGTTGATCTCGGAGAAGGCGTTGGCCACTTCCCAGCCGTTGATATAGGTCTCGAAGCGCTCGGTCAGGCGCTCGTCCTCGCGCGAGACCTTGGCCAAGGGCGAGATGTCGGCCGGGTATCCGGTGACGTGGATGGGCTGGATCAAGCCGTGCTCGACCGTGGCGGCGAACGCCCCTTCGAGCGCATGGCCCCAATGCGCCCTTTCGGAGAGTTGTGCGCCCAGCTTGTTCGCGGCCAGGCGCGCCGAGGTGACGTCGTCGATCGCCAGGAAATCCACGCCGGTCTTTTCCCGGACCAGGGCGGCCATGGATTTGCGCGGCCAGGGCGCCTTCAATTCGATCGTGGTCTTGCCATAGGGAATGCGCGTCGTGCCCAGCACTTCCTGCGCCACCGAGACGATCAGATATTCCGCCATCTCCATCATGGCGGTGTAGTCGACGAAGGCCTGATAGAGCTCAAGCGAGGTGAATTCGGGATTGTGGCGCGGCGAGATGCCCTCGTTGCGGAAATTGCGGTTGATCTCGAACAGCTTGTCGGAAAGCCCGCCGATCAGCAGCCGCTTCAGGTGGAGCTCGGGCGCCACCCGCATGTAGAGGTCGAGGTCGAGCGTGTTGTGATGCGTGACGAAAGGCTTGGCCGAGGCGCCGCCCGGCACGGCGTGGAGCATCGGGGTTTCGACCTCGAGAAAGCCCCGCTCGATCAGCAGGCGGCGCATCACCGCGATGATGCGCGAGCGGCGGCGCAGGGTTTCGCGGCTGTCCTCGTTCATGATGAGATCGAGGTAACGCTGGCGGTAGCGGGTCTCGAGATCGGTGAGGCCGTGGAATTTCTCCGGCAGCGGCATCAGCGCCTTGGCCAGCACGGCGAGATCGCCGCCGTTGACGGTCAGCTCGCCACGCGGCGTGCGCCGCACGATGCCCGCAACGCCGATGATGTCGCCCAGATCCAGGAGCGGCAGGATCGCCATGCCCCGGGCGGAGAGCTTGTCCTTGTGGTTGAAGACCTGAATCTTGCCGGTCGCATCGTGCAGGTCGATGAACATGCCGCTGTTGCGGATGGCGCGGATGCGGCCCGCCACCGCGACAGTGTCCGCGGTTTCGGTTCCGGGGGCCAAATCCTTGTATTTGGCGTTGAGTTCGGAGGACGTGGCGCTGATCGCGAAGCCGTACGGGTACGGGTCGACGCCGAGCTCCTTGAGCTTGGCGAGCTTCTCCAGCCGCTGGACGCGGTATTGGTTTTCTTGTTCTTCCTGTTCTTCCGCCATCTTTCCCCCGGATGGTTCCTTGTAATGCCTTGGCGGCAAAGCGCAACTGGCTTGCGGCGCAACTCTTTTAAGGTTTAGCCGGGCTTCGCCCGGCGGGGGCGGCAAAGCGCAACTGGCTTGCGGCGCAACTCTTTTAAGGTTTAGCCGGGCTTCGCCCGGCGGGGGCGGGGGCCTTGAACGCCGCCAGGTCGATGACGCGGTCGTGGAAGGATTTGAGGCTGTCGCGGTGGCCGACGCTGACGAGGGTTGGGCGCCAGGCGCCCTGGCGCAGCCTGCGGTAGAAATCGCTTTCGGTCGATTCGTCGAGCGCCGAGGTGGATTCGTCGAGAAAGAGCAGATCGGGCCTGGCCAGGAACACGCGCGCGAAAGCCAGGCGCTGCTGCTCGCCCAAGGAGAGCCGCTGCGCCCAGTCCTCCGATTCGTCGAGCAATCCTGCGAAGGCTTCGAGCCCGACGGATTTGAGCGCGTCGATCAGCTTGTTGGCGGGCTCGTCGCCGGCCGGCAGCGGATAAGTGAGCGCGTCCTTGAGCGAACCCAAGGGCAGATAAGGCCGTTGCGGCAGGAACAAGGCCCGGCCTTGCCCGAGGCGTATCTCGCCCCGGCCGAAAGGCCAGATGCCGGCGAGCGCGCGCAGCAGCGTGCTTTTGCCGACGCCGTTGGGGCCGGTGACCAGAATCGCCTCGCCGGGCGATGCTTCGAGCGAAATCTTGTCCAGCAGCCGGGCGCCGTCGGGCAGATCGAGGGAAAGGTTTTTCACCTCCAAGCCCTGGCCCGAATGGGTCTCTAGGATCGCCTGCGGCGCGCGCAAGGATTGGGATATTTCCTCCATGCGCGCGTCGAAGGTGCCGAGGCGCTGCGTCACCGCCGACCAGGCCGCGATCTCGGTGTAGGAGCTGATGATGAAGGAGAGCGAGCCTTGCACCGAGGAGAAGGCGTCGATCACCTGCATCAGCCCGCCGAGCGCGATCTGCTTGGAGAAATAGCGCGGCGCCACCACGATCACCGGGAAGATCACCGCCACCTGGGCGTAGCCCGAGGTGAGCCAGTTCAGGAGCTTGCGGCGCTTCATGATCTTCCAGTAATTGTCGAACAGCTTGCTGAAGCGTTGCCGGAAGACGCTGATCTCCGGCTCCTCGCCGCCGTAGAGCGCGACGCTTTCGGCGTTTTCGCGCAGACGCACCAGGCTGTAGCGGAAATCGGCCTCGAAGCGCTGCTGCTGGAAATTGAGCGGCACCAGCGGATGGCCGAACTTGACGGTGAGCCAGGTGCCGAGCCCGGCATAGATCAGCGCCGCCCACACCAGATAGGCTGGGATGTGGACGCTGCCCCAGCCGAAGAGCGGGATTTCGGCCGGGCCGGAGAGGCCCCACAAGATCACCGAAAACGAGGCCAGCGACACCACCGAGGTCAACAGCCCCAGGGTCAGCGTCATCACATAGGCGGTGAACTGGTTCAAATCCTCCGAGATGCGCTGGTCGGGGTTGTCGGTGCTTTGGCCGTGGAGCTGCATGCGGAAATACGTCCGGTCGGCGAGCCAGCGCATGAGATAGCGCTTGGTGAGCCAGCGCCGCCAGCGGATCTGGAGCATCTGCTGGAGATAAAGCGCATAGACCGACATCGCCATGCTGGCGGCGGCCAGGCCGCAGAAGATCCCGAGCTGGCGGAAGAATTCGGGCGCGTCGAATTCCTGGAGCGCGTTGTAGAAGGCGTTGTTCCACTGGTTGATGCGCACGTCGATATAGACGTTGCTGAGATTGAGCGCGATCACCGCGAGCGCCAGCGCCCAGGCGGATTTTTTCTCTTCCGAGGACCAGTAATGCTTGGCCAGGTTCCAGGCGGCGTGCAGCATGTTGCGCCGCGCGCCGTTCATCGCCGGGCCGGGAGGAGAAACGATGGTGATGTCGGGTCTCCGGCAGCGCTAGCGCGAGGCGCGCGCGATGGTGGCGGTGGTGCTGTAGCCGGGCACGAGATCGGCCAGCACGACCTTGCCACCATAGGACTGCACGATGTCGGCGCCCACCACCTGGTCGAGGCTGTAATCGGCGCCCTTCACCAGCACCTCGGGGCGCAATTCCTTGATGAGCTCGACTGGGGTGTCGGCGTCGAACACCACGACCAGATCGACGGCCGCGAGCGAGGCCAGCACGGCGGCGCGCGCCGTTTCGTTCTGCACCGGGCGGCCCGGGCCCTTGAGGCGCTGGACCGAGGCGTCGCTGTTGATGCCCACCACCAGCCGGTCGCAAGCCTTGCGCGCCTGCTCCAGCAGCGAAACGTGGCCGGGATGGATCAGGTCGAAGCAGCCATTGGTGAAGCCCAGCTTGAGCCCGTTGCGCCGCCAGCGCGCGACATGGTCGAGCGCCAAGGACAGCGGCAGCACCTTGCGGCTTTTGAGCGTGTCGCGGTCGAGGATGGACGAGGCCAATTCCTTCGAATCGACCACCGCGGTGCCGACCTTGCCGACGACGATGCCGGCGGCGGCGTTGGCCAGGGTCGCGGCGTCCAAGAGCGACGATCCGGCCGCGAGCGCCGATCCCAGCGCCGCCATCACCGTGTCGCCCGCGCCCGAGACGTCGTAGACCTCGCGCGCCTCGGCCCACAGGCGGTGCACCTTGTCCTTGGCTTCGACCAGGATCATGCCGTCCTTGCCGCAGGAAACCAGCATCGCGGAAAAGCCGTGCCGCTTCATCTGCTCGAGCGCGGCCGCCACCACCTCGTCGTCGCCGTCGAGCGTCACGCCCGCCGCCTGGCCCAGCTCGCGGCGATTGGGCTTCAGCAGATCGGCGCCGCGATAAATCGAATAGTCGCTGCCCTTGGGATCGACGATCACCTGGCGCCCGGCTTCGCGCGCGGCCTTGATGATCTCCGCCGCCAGTCCGCCGCCCAGCACGCCCTTGGCGTAATCCGATAGGATCACGAGCTGGTAATGGCCGAGCGCGGCCTTCAGCTGCGCCAGCAGATCGGCGCGCAGCTCCGCGCCCAAGGGCTCGATGCGCTCCTGGTCGGCGCGCAGCAATTGCTGATTGTCGGCGATGTAGCGGGTCTTGACCGGCGTCACCCGGTTGCGCGCCGCCAGCAGATGGGCTTCGGCGTTGCCGAGCGCGGCCATCATGCGCGAGATTTCGCGGCCGGCCGTATCGGATCCAGTGACCGAAATAAAGCAGGTCTCGGCCCCCAGCGCGTGGAGATTGCGCACCACGTTGCCGGCGCCGCCCAGGCGGCTTTCCTCGCCCTCGACATGCAGCACCGGCACCGGCGCCTCGGGCGAGATGCGCTCGACCCGGCCGCGGATATAATGGTCGAGCATGACGTCGCCGACGCAGATCACGTGCGTGCGGGCAAGCGCCTCGACCAAGGCGACGAGATCGGTCTGGGCCATGGCGTTCCTCTTATGGCCTGGCATGGATACTGGCAAGCAAAACCCGCCGGGATAACCTATATTTCAAGCATGAAAGCCGAGTCCCAGAAACGGGGTGGCGGGCGGGCCGGGCCTTCGGCGCCGCCAGGAAGCCGCGTTTATGCGATCGGCGACGTGCACGGCAGGCTCGACCTGCTGAAGCGCCTGTTGGGGCTCATCCGGGAGGATGCGGCCCAAGCCAAATCCGCGCGCAAGGCCCTCGTCTATCTCGGCGATTACATCGACCGGGGGCCCGATTCGAAGGGCGTGATCGACCTGCTGCTGAGCCGGCCGATGCGGGATGCCGGTTTCGAGGAAATTCCCATCATGGGCAATCACGAGGACATCCTGCTGCAATTCCTCGCCGATGTGCGGTGCGGCCCGCATTGGTTCGCCTATGGCGGGATGGCGACGCTCGAAAGCTACGGCGTGCGCCCGCCCCGGCTGATGGCCGCGGAGGAGGATCTGGTCCGCGCCCAGCGCGAGCTCGCGGGCAGGATTCCCCCGGCGCATCTCGACTTCCTGCGCCGCATGAAGCTTACGCACGAGGAAGGCGACTATCTCTTCGTGCATGCGGGTTTGCGCCCCGGCGTGGCCCTGGATGAACAGATCGCGCAGGATTTGATGTGGATTCGCGACGAGTTTTTGGAAAGCAACGCCGATTTCGGCAAGCTGGTGGTGCATGGCCACACCATAGCCGAGACGCCGCAGCAACGGGCCAATCGCATCGGCATCGACACCGGCGCTTATGCCACCGGCGTGCTCACGGCCTTGGTGCTGGAGGGGAATGGGCGAAGGTTTCTGCAGACCGCTTCGCGGGAATGAAAGCGCGAGCGGGCGCGGCTTTAAAAAATATGCCGGCCGATCCGATAGAGCGCGAGCCAGGGCGCGGCGGCCAAGGTGAGCCAGACCAAGGCCTTGACGAAATCGAAGGATGACGCCGGCTTCGATATCGCGAAATCGTTGGCGCGTTCGGCCTTGAAGCTCATGGGGGAATTCCCGGTTGCGCCCCGAGCATCGCGGAAACGTGGTTAATGCGAGGTTAACGGCGGCCAGCCGCGGGCGCGGCGGCGTCCTTGCCGCCGCGAGCCCGCTGGCCAGAAGCTGGTTTAATTGTTGGCCGCCAGCTTCTGCTGCATCGCCTGATTGAGGCTGGCCACCGAGCCGCCATTGCGCTGGATGATCGAGGCGAACTCCTCGCGCTCGGTCAGCGCCATGCTGACGCCTTCGACCTCGACGTCGACGATCTTGAGGCCGTTATCGGCCTTGTTCACGTGCCAATTGATTTGGGTGGGCGGCGAGCCGTCGGGGTGGATCAACTGGCTCGAGACGACGTAGCTGGTGTCGCTTTCGGAACGCGCAACGGTGACACTCACGGTTTCGCCGCTATATTCCTTGAAGCGCGATGAATAAATCCGCACCACCCATTTCTCGAACAGATCGTTGAAGGCCTTCAGATCGTCGGCGCTCGCCGCGTTCCAATAGCGCCCGAGGACGAAGCGCGAAATGCGCGGGATGTCGAAGTTCTGATCGAGCAGGGTTTTGAACTTCTGTTCCAGCGCGATTTCGTCGAGCTGCTTGTTGCGGATGAGCGCCAGCGCCTGCTGCACCAAGCCGTCGATCAAGGCTTTGGGATCGGTGAGCGCGGCTCTCAGCGGCATGATGGGGAAAACGAACGTGGCGAAGAGCGCCAAAAGCGCCAGTGAGCGCCGGGAAATTGAAACCATGTATCCCTTCTCCATGCGACAGGTGCGGTCAAGCGCAGAACCGCTTAACCAGGCCAGACAAACGGAAACGCCGAGCCCACTCCCCCTCTTGTCATTGGCAAGGTGACGCGGCCTTTCATGCGGCTTTTATTTTTTGAACGCTGGATAATCTGTGAAAAAATTATATTTACGCTCCGGCCTTGTCTTGTCAAGATTTGCCGCCTGGTCTGTGGAAAACTTGAACCGCTATGATCTGCCCAATGTTTGATCCGCGTTTGCGGGGCCGCCGGGCGGCGATTCGTAACATTTGGTTCAAATTGCGCTTCGCCCGCCGGGCGGCAGCGGCGCTCGGCTTTGTCCTGCTGGCGTTTCCGGTCCAAGCCGCGTCCGCCGCCGCCGCGAGACTGCCGCAACCCGATCACGTCGTCGTGGTGGTGATGGAGAACCACGCCCTCGGCGAGATCGTCGATTCGGACCGCGCGCCGTTCATCGACTTCTTGGCCAAGGGCGGCGCCTTGTTCGTCAACGCCTTCGCCGTCTCGCATCCGAGCGAGCCCAACTATTTCGCGCTGTTCAGCGGCTCGACCCAGGGCGTGCACGACAATAACGACTATACCTTCGACGCGCCGACGCTCGCCGGCGCGCTCGCCGCTTCGCGCAAGAGCTTCATCGGCTATGTCGAAACCGGCTCGCCGCGCAAGCACAAGCCGTGGAAATCCTTCACCAATTCACGCGATGTGGAACGCAACCTGGGCGAATTCCCGAGCGACTTTTCGCTTCTGCCGACGGTGAGCTTCGTCATCCCCAACCTCGACCACGACATGCATGACAGATCGGTGCGCGACGGCGATTCCTGGCTCGAGGCGCATCTCGGCGCCTACGCCCTATGGGCAAAGACGCATAACAGCCTGTTGATCGTCACCTTCGACGAGGACGATTACAGCGCCGGAAACCGCATCCCGACGATTTTCTACGGCGCCCGCGTGCGGCCCGGCCGATACGCCGAACGCATCTCGCATTACAACGTGCTGAGCACGCTCTTGGCGATGTATGCCCTGGCGCCCTTCGGCGAAGCCGCGGCGGCCCCGCCCATCCGCGCGATCTGGGTTCAAACGGCGCCCTAACGGCCCTCGTGCCGAATCGAACCGGCCGATCATAAGGGACCGCCCCGGATTACTCGAATTCCCTGCTTATCAGGGAAAATACAGGGAATTTTAGTACCGGCGCCGAAGAACGGGGCCGCGCCCAAGGCGGCAAGTGCCCGTTTGCTTGCGGGTTTCCTGTTCGAATCCCGGTGTTGGAGCCCCAAAAAAACAGGGAATTTTTAAAGGCCGAACAGGGAATTGGTTCGTGTCTAACAGGGAAGCAGTTGACCTACAGACAAGCCGGTAGGAAAGCGGCCTGACTTTTGGAGAGGACGCGCCAAGCTGCGCCTAATCATAAATTTGCTAGATGATTGAAACGGGTGCCGAAGTCTTTCTGGCCCCCTGTTTTGATCTATATCAATGCGACTCACTCAAGACTAATAGCTAATTGGCGTGTGGATCGGGTTCCCCTGGTCCACAGTTACCCCTTTGGGCCGCCAGTTTTCTGACGGCCCTTTTTTGATGACCTAGCTTTAGTTTATTCGTTCGCCCTCTTTCGGTCCCAGGCGCTGCAATTCATTGATTGCTTCAACAATCGCCTTGAATACGCGCTGTCCTTCAATATCACCTTTGGCCAACAACCCATCGGCACGTTGCGAGGCTATTAGCGCGGCATCAACACCGTGTTGTTTGATGAGGGTATTGGCAGACCGCCAGATATCGAGATCTGAAATCATACCTACTGGCCGTTTCTCGTTGCTTGGTTGAGGGCGCGTCATTGATCGGATTGACGCGCGTCGGACATCGCTTTCCAGGTGGCAATCCCGAAATTCACGATGTGCTCTTTTTGGCAAGGATCGCAGCGGTAGGTGCGCATGTCGTCGCCCGACATCGTGCTCTTATCCACCATTCTCATCTCTTTTCCGCATTTGGGGCAGGTGATCAGGGACGCGCGCGATGCCGGTTTGAATCGTAACCAAGCGGGCCATTTCATCCAGTTTCTCCAATGCCGGATTGCCGCGATATCTTATTTTGAACCGAGATAGGCCGAAACCTTGGCGACGGCGGCGTCAAAATCGGCAAGCTCGTTGAGCGGCAGAACGAAGATGAAAGTGCCCGGCTTGTCGTTGATGGTGAACTGGACACCGGGCCCGGCCGCCACCGTCAGCAGCGAGTTATAGTCCGTGCCGGTTTCCTTGTAGGTGCCGACGAACTGAAACGAGGCCGACCGGGTTTGCTCCGCCTTGCGCCAAAGGGCGACGAAGGCAGGCCATTCGTCCGCTCTGAAGGTGATGGACACCTTGTGCGAAATGCCGAGCAGGGCGCCTCTTTCAGTATCTTTGTCATTCGTGAAGGTGCCGATATCGAAAGTCGTGTCGCCCCCGCCGGTGTAGTGCCCGACGATGGTGATCGCGGCCCGGGCATTGGCGGAGAACAGAATCAGGGCGGCCAACAGGACCGATAGGAATACGCGCCGATTCATCTTGTCCCCTTCATGCGGGCCGGCCCGCCATGGCCGCGCATGCGCCGCGCCGGTTTCATTGCCTGCATTTCTCCAGCCAAACGCTGGGCTGGCCGTTGGCGGCGACGATGCCGCCCTTGATGTATTCCTTGCCATCGCTGCCCGTGGACACCAGCGTCCGCACGCGACCGTTTTCCTTGACCAGGACCACGTCGAAGACCAGCCCGTTGGTCTCGCCGTAGCCCGGATCGTCGTTGCGGATGTGGGTATCGATGGTGGTGGAGGTCATGATCCGCGCGCTGTCCACGGCATTCATCAGGTTCGCCCGGTCCGGGCCCAGATCCACCCGCCGCCGCACCACGCCGCTGGCGTCCAGGTAATAGGTCATCCAGTAATTCGACGGGCTCGCCGCGGTCTTGCAGGAAGGCGACCAGGTGCCGGTCAAGCCGAAACTCTGCATCGCGTCCCAGGTCGTCTGGGCGAATGCCGCGTTCGCCAGCAGCGCGAACAATGCCGCTGCGAGGATCCCGTGAAGAAAATACCGCATGAGCCACCCCTTTATTTCTGCGTCCTGCAGAGTTGTTTGGTATTGGACGGACGGCAATCCCCATATAAGAACTCAGTATTCTATCAACGTTTATCTAAGAATTCTCTGTTTCATTCCATACGTGAGATATCAATACGACAAATGCACGATAGCAGGGAGGGGGTGTCTAATGGTCGAAGATCAATCCACACTTCATATGGCCCGATCACGGACAATGCGCGCAGCAGAATATGTCCGGATGTCCACAGATCACCAAGAAGTTTCAATTGCCTATCAGCAATCAACGATACGCAACTACGCCACTGAACGAAAGCTCACGATCGTCAGTACCTACGCTGATGAGGGAAAATCTGGACTAACGCTCAAAGGGCGACCCAGTCTTATTCGGCTTTTAGCTGATGTGCAGAGCGGCAATGCCGACTTTGAAGTGATCCTTGTCTATGACGTTAGTCGGTGGGGGCGATTTCAAGAT
>Ga0187818_10000101_pt1 | contig 24289 bp, 25 predicted proteins | sample NC_wetland_sal_i_14_FD_130581 | JGI IMG/M metagenome (GOLD analysis project Ga0187818, IMG submission 130581) | Wetland sediment microbial communities from Neuse River Estuary, North Carolina, USA - SO4_3 | ecosystem: Environmental > Aquatic > Freshwater > Wetlands > Sediment | place: USA... | reverse complement strand
CAGCGCGAACTCAACTGCGCCGCCATGCAGGCCCCCACCGACCCCGAACTCATGGAAGCCCTCGCCGATCCCCCCGAGATGGAATCCCTCGAGGTGCTCAAGTCCGCCCTCGACCAGATGCGCCACTTCCTCTGGTTCTACATGCAGGTCGTCACCAGCGATTCCGAAATGGGTGAGAAATTCCGCGAGACCCTCCGCCAGGACGCCCCCGTACGCCCCCCCGAATTGGAGCAGCAGTTCCAGAGCGCCACTGACGCCATCATGCTCCGCTACCTGGCCGACAGTAAGTTCCGCAAGCCCAACTAAGCTGGGGGGCGCTGACACTCTCTTCGGCTTCCCCCTCGGCTTCGCTCGGGGCTTCGGCAAAACAGGGCAGGCTCTGTCCGCAAAATCCCACCCGCGCGGAAAAACTGGGGTTTCGCATCAAGGCATCGCTTTAGAGCTTTAGCGACGCCGTAAGTTCTTTCGCCTGTGCGGGGCAAACGACCTTTGGCTTAAGATTTGCAACCGGGACTATTCGGAGTGGGTCGGCCCGCAGCGCAGAAGCAACTGGCCGGACGCTCCTCGAATGCCCATTACATTGCTGCCGCCTGCTCGGGCACCACCTCCACGCCGGAGGTGATCTGAAACGCCGGCTTCAGCGAGCGGTACACGGGGCACCCTTCCGCGTACACGCTGTGGACGCGATCCACGGTTTCGCGGACTTCGTCGGGATTCGCGGCGCGCAGGCGAAACGTCACGTGCACTCGGCGGATGATCAGGACCTTGTCTTCTTCTTCGATTTCACCGCGCACGTCAGCAGTGAGGCGGCCTTCCTTAGCGTTGATCTTGCGCGCATCCAGCGCGCCGGCAAAGGTGCCGAGCATTCAACCGCCCAGTCCGGCGACGACGTAGTCGATCGTGGATGCGTGCGACTCGCCGAAACGCGACATGTCCAGACCGTAATGCTTCGCGATCTCGCCGTGTACGCTGAAATACACGGGTTGAGCCTCGCCGGGCAAGCGCGCGACGCGCAATGGGCCCTTGATGCGCTCGATGTGAATGCTAGAAACGTAGGCGACGTCGGCCATAAAAACCTCCGTGACAATGTGGCGCGGACTTCGGGCTGGGGGCCCAAGGCAGCCATTGTAATCGGCCTTCCGCTGTTACCCAAACAATTCGATCCTATCCGGAATCTCCTTTTTGACCTCGAAAACAGCGGTCATTATAAACCCATCTCGCCTGCTCGCGACGTTGTACCCTTGCAGACGACAGGCATCCACTGATCTCTTGGTCTCAAAGGTATACCGGGACCAGCATGTTCGCGAATTTCTCGGGTTAGGGGCTGGGCGTCGAAATTCGACTCTTTCCGCGGCACTCCAGGAAGTCACTCACGTCTTTCGCCGCGAACTTCTCCGCCGCAAAAAAAGGGCGCACCGAAGCGCGCCCAAGTTTCAGGAGGAACAAACTCAACTCTCAGCGTCCAAAGCCCGCTGACTGCATCGACTGCCGCGAGATGTCCGCCGTCGATGCAATACCCTGCATCCGCAGCTTGAACTCATCCGCGTTCGAGGCGCTCTCCAGCGCCGTCTCGTAATTCACCAGCCCCGCCTGGAACAAATCCCAGAGCGACTGGTCGAAGGTCTGCATGCCGTACTGCGAGGTGCCGGCGGAAATCGCTTCGCGGATCGCGCGCGTCTTCTCCGGCACCAGAATGCATTCCCGAATATAGGCCGTGGTCACCATCACTTCGACCGCGGGCACTCGGCCCTCGGCGTCCGACCGGCGCACCAGGCGCTGGCTGACGATGGCGCGCAAAACCGCCGCCAACTGCAGCCGAATCTGTTTCTGCTCCGGCGGCGGAAAAATCGCGATGATGCGGTTGACGCTTTCCACCGCATCCAGCGTGTGCAGCGTGGAGAAAACCATGTGACCGGTTTCGGCCGCGTGCAGCGCCGTCCCGATCGTCTCCAGATCGCGCATTTCGCCCACCAGAATCACGTCCGGATCCTGACGCAAAGAAGCCCGCAGCGCCGCCGAGAACGATGGCGTATCGACTTCCACCTCGCGCTGGTTGACGTAGCCTTTCTTGTCGCGGTGCAGAAATTCGATGGGGTCTTCGATGGTGATGATGTGCTCGGCGCGAGTCGAGTTGATGCGATCGACCATGGCCGCCAGCGTCGTCGATTTGCCCGAGCCCGTCACCCCGGTCACCAGCACCAGACCGCGCGGCATATCGCAGATCTGCTCTACCACTTTCGGCAAAAACAGTTCGTCAAGCGCCCGGATCTTCGTTGGAATGACGCGCAACACCAATCCCACGTTGCCGCGCTGCTGAAACACGTTTACACGGAAGCGTCCCAGGCCCGCAACGCCGTACGCCATATCGATTTCCGTGGTCTCTTTGAATTTTTGCTTTTGCCGCGCCGACATCATGCTGAACGACATGTTCAACATGTCTTCGGCGGACACACGCGCCTGGTCGGTCAAAGGCACCAGATCGCCATCAATGCGCAGGTGAGGATAGTTCCCGACCTTCAAATGCAAGTCGGAAGCGCGGCGCTCCATGGCAATGCGGAGCAAGTCATCGATATTCATGCAGGCAGGACTCCAGCTACCGTCCCTATCATGACCGGAACCGCCCCCGCGCACGAGATGACGGAAGTAACGCGACCATTGGCCGCGGGCTCCCAGTTGCTCTCTAACATGTCATCTTGAGAGCAGCCACCTGCCTAGCCTCAGCTTTCGCCGGTAGAGACGGGGCTTGCCCCGTCTCCGGAGACGCGGCAAGCCCCGTCTCTACCGGCAATCAGACGCCCCTTCCAAGGCCCGGGCATCGACTTTTTCCGGAGCCTGCTAGAACTTTTTCTCGAACTCGGCGAAGGCTTTCTCCAGTTGCCACTGCACCCGAGCGCGCTCACTCGCCCCAATCAATTGCTGACATTTTCCTGAGACGCGATCGCCCGGCACTTTGTCGTCCGCGCACGCCGCCGCGAGACGCAACTCCCGTCCATCGCTCCACAGACTATCTCCGGGAATAAAACTGTGTTCCAGGCTCTCGCGCGCCATGCGCTTCAGATCGGCATACGACAAGCCATACGTCTCGACCGCACGCAGATATTCGTGCGTCATGTCGCTGCGCGAGACACCCTCATCGTCGGTAGCGAGCGCAACCGGCACTCCGTATTTCATGTACACCGGCAGCGGATGCTGGTCGCCGCTCACGCCCAGGATCGCATCATTCGACGTCAGGCAAATCTCGACCAGCACATTCCTTTTGGCCATTTCCCGCAGCAGCCCGATCGGGTCGTTTTCGCTCATGACGGCTACGCCATGCCCTATCCGTTCCGCGCCTCCGCGTTCCATCGATTCGCGAATGTGAAATCGCATGCCCTCGGGTGGAACCAGCCCCATCCACAGTTCGTCGGCGTGCAACGACACGTGCGCCGCCGGATAGAACTTGTGCAAGGCCTCGATGATCCGCATATGCAGATCGAAGTCGTGCATGGGCACGTAATAATCTTCGGGCATCACCAGATTGAAGCCAACGAAGCGCGGATCGGCCTTGCTCAACTCGAAGCCAAGCAAGATCTGCGCGAACACTTGCTCACGCGGCAGACCGCGCAGCACCTGGTACAAATAGTGGATCGTGACCTCGCATCCCGGAGCCGCCTGCGCCGTCCCGCAGTGCAGCACTTCTTTTTTGCGGGCTTCATCGGAGTCGAGCTGAGTGCGAACCGACGCCACAACATCCGGCATTCCGCCGGCGAGCAGTTTGTCGCGAAGTTTGCTGAAGTCGTCGTTCGATCCAAAGTCCGGTCCAACGTCCCATCCAATCTTCGCGCCCAGAATGGCCGCCTGCCCCCCGTCGGCCGTGTTCATCACCTCCACATATTGCAGATGATCGGCCGCCGCCCGCGACGCCACCTCGGCGAACGCCTCGCCGATGTGCTTCTCCATCGCTGGACCGAACTTCTCGAACGTGGCGAAGAAATGATCGTGGCCCGATTCCTCCTCGCGGTGCCAGTTGCGCATCGACCAGGCGTCCACGAGCTGGTTGTAGAGAACGTGGTCCTGATAGGCGCAGCGCACCGACGGCTTGTTCTTGTAGGGCTCGCACGAGTCGCACGATGCGTGAATCAGCTTCGAAGTGCTGCGGTCCACGCAGAGCGCGTTCTCCGAGGCCCAGTCGATCATGCTTTCCGCATAGACCGCGCCGCTCAGGTGGACATGCAGGTCGCCGCCCTTGGGCATCTGCTGCAAAAATGCCAGCAGCAACCCCGGCTGATGCCGCACCGACTCAAGATACTTCGCCGTCTTCTCTTCCGGGCTCTGCGTTCGGGGGACTTGTGCCGATGAGGCTTGCGCCGAGAAAAGAACTGTCAGGAAACAAACCATTGCCGCCAAACGCAGGCTTCGCATCACAAAAAGGCCTCCAACCAGAGCCAGCATTGTAGTGGATTCGTCGTCGTCGGCGCTGGCGGAAGCGGGCTCCCCGCGCGCAATTGAGACGTGGCAAACCGCGTCTCTACCGTTCGATGAAGAAGATTTCCGTAGAGACGCGGCGTGCCCCGTCTCCGTCGGCGCCCAAAACCGCCGTTCAGATTCTTTCTACTGTCCCAGGATCAGTGGCAGCCCGTTCTTGCCGCTGCCGATCACTACGATTTTGGCATTCGGACTCTTGGCCAGAGTTTCCGTGGCTTCGATGCCTTTCCATTCCAGCAGTTGCGCGCTAATGCCCTGAGCTACGATTTGCTGGAAGTCCCGGACGCCCGCGGCTTCGATCCGCTTGCGCTCGGCTTCCTGTCTTTCTTTTTGCAGGCGAAAGCTCATGGCCAGAGCTTCCTGCTCGGCCTGCTGCTTCGATTCGATGGAAGCCTTAAGCGTGGCGGGCAGCTGGATGTCGCGCAGCAGCACGCTTTCCACAATGAAGCCGCGTTGGCCCAAAAGATTGGAGAGCTGGTCAAAAATCTGCTTGGCCACCATCTCGCGCTCGCCGGTATAGAGGGCGTTCGCCGTGTGCGAAGCGGTGGCTTCACGAATGGCAGCTCGCAGGTTCGGCTCGACCAGAACATCCGCGTAAGTGGGCCCGATTTTCTGGAAGACATCGGCAGCCCTCTGGGGATTGAGGTGGAAGATCAGCGAGGTGTCCAGGTTCATGACCAGGCCCTCGCTCGAGGGTACGCTGGCCGTTTCCTTGATTTCCTGAGTGCGGATGGAGAGTTCGTGATTGGTCTTGAACGGGTTGATGACGTGAATCCCTTCGGGCAGGGCCTCGCCCGTGACGCGGCCGAAAAGCGTCAAGACGCCAACCGCGCCTGAGTCCACGCGGGTAACGGCGGAAAACAGGAAGACCACAATCAGGAGACCGAGGACAAGGAATCCCAATAGACGCGCCAGCGAGCCGCCCTGCATATCGATGATTCGGCCGCGGCCGGGGGGAGGGTCATAGATCGTCATCGCACACTCCTTTTCACATTGGAATTGTAGGGAAAGCTACTTATTGACGTAAGTATCTGGGTGAGAACCGTGGACGAATTGCGAAGAAAGCAGGATTCATGCGGATGAAACACGATTTGCACAGTCAAAGTCCTCTGTGTTCATCGGACGAAAGCGGAAGTCTGCCGGGCAGAAACCTAGAAAAACCGCTTGGATGCTGCGGATTTCGGAGTCCGCTGCCGTCGATTGCACAATTTCCGTGGCACCCGCCTGTGCATGAGCTGCACTCGATTGAGGAATAAGCAGTTACAGATGCACGAATTTCGTTGACGTAAAAGATGAGAGTGGTAAAAGCATAATCGTTCTTTGACACGTTCTGAAGTTTTTCCGGTTGGTGCAGCGTCCGGGGCTCAAGCGTAGTCACTCAGACAACCGCGAGGTGAGTCTGGGAGGGCGAGCAAGGGTCTATAGCTAAGCGCTGGTCGAGGAGAACAGGATCCTCTGTCGAAGGCAGGATAGAGTCCCGAGGCGTTGAACTAATTTATCCGGTTGGCGGTGAGCCCGGAGCCCGAGCAAGATCGGCTTACAATGAACCCGCAAGGGAGTTGTAGGCAAAGGTTAGCTAGGGTCTAAACGCGAGCTACTGGCCGAGAGGAATGAGTTCAACATCACCTCGGGACTCTCTACGTTTGTCTGAGATCGTGTAGGGACTGCCTGTGTGGGGACGGGCGCCCTTGTCCGTCCAAGCCGAGCAAAGCTCGGCAGCCCGCCGCAAAGTCAGCATCATCCCACCGCCAGCGCCGAAGCCTGAAAGCTCTTCCCAAACTCCTCAGCCCAAGCAATGCACTCTGCTCGATCGGGCACGGCGCGAAGCACCCGTTCCGGATACTCATCATAAGTGCGCCCATCGAGCAACCTGCCGTTCTTAGCCTTTCTCACACCACCCCATTGCTTAAAGAAGAAAGGCACACCCTGCGTTCGGCACTGCTTCCGAATGGAGACAACCCACTCTCGCTTCATCGGACGCGCGCCCGGCCCGCTCTCGCCTCCGACAATCACCCAGGTAATGCCTGACAGGTCGATTTCGCCGAGGTCTTCCAACAGCGGCTCAATGGACAGGAAACGAACCTTCGCGGGAGCTCGTCGAAGAGGTGGAAGGCAGCTTGCGAGATGGCTTTCTTTTAGACCCCAGATTGGATGTGGGGCAATTCGCTAATAAGCTCCGCGAGATTCGACAGCCTGAGTCATTATTCGACCAACCACTACACCGGCACGCTGAAATAAAACACCGAGCCGTGCCCCAGTTGACTGGTCACACCGATGGTGCCGTCGTGGGCTTCCACCACAGCTCTTGCGATGGCTAATCCCAGTCCCGTGCCTTGGACCCGGTAGCGCTCATTCTTGCCGCGGTAGAACTTGTCGAAGATGAGCGTCTGCTCAAAATCGTCAATGCCGGGGCCACGGTCGGCCACACTGACAGTGACCTTGCCCTTACCTTCTTCTGCTGTGATACGGATCGGCGATGCTGCGGGTGAGTATTTGCCGGCATTTTCGAACAACTGCACCAGTACGGCAGCGATCCGGTCGAGATCGATGGAGACCATGGGCAGATCGTCCGGAGCGCAAATCTCAACCGGGTGATCCGCGAGCCGCTGTTTCACTTCTTCTAGCGCCCGCTCAATTACCTCGCTTACTCGGTGTGGCTCCCGGTGAAGCTCGACTTGATTGGCATCGAGCTGTGCCATTTCGGCTGCTTCGCCGACGAGGTGATTGAGCCGGTCCGCTTCTTCGTTGATGACGGTGAGCAATTCATGCCGGTGGCTTGCGTCGAGATTGGCGCCCGAGAGCATGGTGGTTGCCGAGGCCTTGATGCTGGTTAAGGGTGTGCGGAACTCGTGCGTGACCGAGTCGAGAATGGCAGAACGCAGTTTCTCGCTCTCTCTGCTGGCTTCCGCTTTGCTCAGCTTCTCGACGGCGCCGGCGCGCTCAATGGCGATGGCAATCAGGTTCCCGAGGGCTTCGAGAGTCTCGCGAGACAGCGTTCCTCCGGAGATCCCGATTGCGCCCGGCGACTTCATTCCAAGACGCAAGGGGGCAAAACAAAGCCCCTGATCGTAGTCTCTGATTGGTTCTCCGCGCGCGGTGCCGACCTCAGACGCTCGGCGTCAAGCTCTCGTGTGTTGGGGCCTGAGCGGTAGATATCTTCTCGTCCGGGCACGAACAGTGCTGCCGCACTGACCTCAAAGCTTTCCACCACGAAGCGCGGCAGTACATTCAACAGTTCCAGGACGTTCTCAGTGGTTAAGAGTTGCTGGCTGAACCCTTAGAGACGCTCGATCTCCCTCCGGCGCTGATGGGCCTGAATGGCTTCCCGTCGCGCCCTTTCCGATAGCTGACTCGCAATAATGGCAATTACGAGGAAAGCAAAAAGCGCGATCCAGTTCTGCGGATCTGCGATTGTAAAGGTTCCGATTGGAGGAAGGAAAAAATAGTTGAAGGCCAGCGTAGCCAAAATCGCGAGGAAAACCGAGTATTTGAGTTCCCAAAACGCGGAGACCACAAGCACGGCCACCAGAAAAGTAAGCGCCACGGTGGTGGGATTCACCGGAGCGATGCGGCGGTAAACCAGGACGACAACAGCCACGATGATGATGCAGATCGCCAAGCGCACGGCTGTTTTCATGGCGGGCTTCTTCAAGTCCGCATTTTACGCCGCTATCGACAATCTTGACGCACTCGATGACAATAGCCGCGTGCAGAAAACTCCCGAGCAATGGCTGGAAGAAGCGGCCCCAGAAAAAAAGGAGGGCGTTTTCAAGTTGTTCCTTGGCTACGCACCCGGTGTCGGCAAGACCTACAACATGCTCAGCGAGGCAATCCGGCGCCACAGCCGTGGCGAGGACGTGGTTATCGGCGTCATAGAGACGCACGGCCGCCGGCCGATCAAAGAATTGGCGGACCGGCTCGACACCATTCCGCGGCGCAAACTCGAATACAAGGGAACCGTGTTCGAGGAGATGGATGTGGATGCGATTTTACGTCGCAAGCCAGCCGTAGTCCTGATTGATGAGCTGGCGCACACCAATATCGACGGCAGCCCGCACCCAAAACGATATCAGGACGTGATCGATCTGCTGGACGCAAGAATCGATGTGCTCTCGACCATGAATGTCCAACACATCGAGAGCCTCACACCCATGGTTGAGAGAATCACCGGCGTGCACGTGCGCGAGACCGTGCCGGACTGGGTAGTTCAGCGCGCCGGTGAAATTGTAATGGCCGACCTAACCCCCGAGGCGCTGCAGACGCGGATGCAACGGGGCGACATTTATCCGATTGATCGCGCGGAGCGCGCCATCGGAAATTTCTTCCGGAGGGGAAACCTCATCGCGCTGCGCGAATTGGCGTTGCGGCAGGTGGCTCAGGTCGTCGATGAAACTCTGGAAGCGCATCGGGCGAGAGAACATTTCGAGCCCAGCGTGAGCGTTCGCGAGCGGATTGCGGTGTGTGTCAGTTCCAATCCTTCGGCCCAGTACTTGATCGCACGTGGCGGACGCATGGCTCACGCGATGGACGCTGAGTTCTATGTTGTCTACGTGGACGTGGCAGCGGACGAAAGCAACGAGAACCGGCGCACGCTGGTCGAAAACATTCGCTTTGCGGAGAATCTTGGGGCCACGGTTGTCCGCTTGGAACGCGGCGATGTCGCCGCGCGTGTGGCCGAGTTTGTCGGGGAGAAGCACATCAGCCAAGTTATCTTCGGTCGCTCGGCTGCCGAAGGCTGGCGTAAGTACCTGTATCTTACCGTCATTCAGAGGTTCTTGCGGAACGCCCCGCATGTCGATGTCCACATTGTGACGCAGGAGGCGAAGTGACGGCGGAACACCGGCACATTTTGGTCGTGGCTGATGAGTCGCAGATCACGCGCCTGCTGCGGACTTCCCTTGCCTCGCAGGGCTATGACATCCGGGTTGCGAATGATGGAGAAACAGCGCTTGAAATCGCAAAGGATTGGACGACGGATCTGGTCATTACGGACTTAGCCATGCCGCACATGGATGGTTTGGAGTTGTGCCAACGGCTGCGCGTCAAGTCGCAGGTTCCGATTATTGTTCTTTCTGTGAAGGGCCAGGAACGGACGACGGTGCAGGCGCTCGACGCCGGCGCCGATGACTATGTGACCAAACCGTTCGGCATGAGCGAACTATTGGCGAGGGTCCGTGCCAATTTGCGGCGTCTTCCCGCGGCTGAGCCAGAGCATGGAGGCATCATTGAGACCGGGGACTTCCGCATCGACCTGGACGCACATACCGTCACAGTCTGCGATCGCGAAATCAAGCTCACACCGAAAGAGTTTGAACTCATCACCTATTTCGTCCGCCACCCCGGCAAGGTGATCACCCACCGCGCACTGCTCTCGGCGGTGTGGGGCGGTAGCAGCGCTGAACAGATTGAGTATCTGCGCGTCTTCAAGAGATTAAGGATGACGCACGCGATGCCAATCGACTGGAACACTTGCGACTTGCGGCGAAACGCCTTCGCGATCTCGCGACCGCAGTCGGGCCGCATCTGGCCAACGCCGACTGGCATCGCCGTCGAGACATAATCCGCATGTTCGTTCAGCGGATTGAAATCAGACGGGAAGTCCTCAAGATCGTTTTCCGCGTGACGCCAGACGCACGCAGCTCGGGACCGGAGTCCATCGTTGTGACATTGCCGCTTATCTGAACACGGCTGAACGCCATGTTCTGGGCAGGCTAGGACTGGTTAGACGTGTGTTCAGGGAAGAAGCAGTGGCAGCGGCTCCGGTCCTGCACAGCGAGCGACTGAATTGCGTTTTGCGGCACAGCCGTTGGTCTGCACCATCCGAATGGCATTTTTCGAAACGGCTCGATGACTGCCAATGCTCAATATATTTGTCGATTTCTGTTTCCAAGACCGGCTGCAAATGTTTTCGATCTTTTACAGTGGTGCTTCTACCGTCTCATTCCGATTCGATCACCTCATTCTGGGGTGTTTCGTAAGTCGCCGAATGGCAGTCCCAGATCAGGGGTTCGAGATAAGCCGTGATCGAGGGCGAAGATCGAGTCACCCCCACAAACAAGATATTGGCGCAGCAAGAAGGCGGTCGCCGGAGGGGGGCGGTTCTCCCACTATCATAGAGCACCACTCCTAGCTTGAAGTCATCGCCGCAAGCGTCCGCCAACTTCCGGAGCGTGTTTGCCGTGCTGAAACTGAAGTTCGGGTTCATCAAGGTGCGCTATCGCGGACTGAACAAGAACGCCCACCGACTGTTTGTGACTTGCGCTTTGGTGAACCTGTTCCTAGTCCGCAAGCGACTGCTGTGTACAACGGTGGTGCAGTGCCGTACGAACTGATGAACCGTCCTCAGGGCGGGGGCAAAAACAAACGGTATCCCTTGAGGGAGAACCAAACCACCGGCTCCCCCAGTGTTTCTGCCCTTCGTTTGGCTGCGGACAGTACTTGTTCAGAGGTTCCCTAAGTCTCACCGTTTCTTCAGCGGCTCTTTGGGGTCGTACGACACCGCCGCTTCGAACATCGAATCTGGCAGCTTCAGGTTGTAGCTGGCAGTGTTGATGAACCGCTGTTGCGAAGTTTCTCCGTTGAAATAACGGGTAATGGAGTGGGCTGTCCAGATTCCCTGCACCAGCTTGTAATTGTCGTACACCTCATCTTCCACATTCTTCTGCTTGTCCTTCGGATCGCGCCACGAGTAACTGATCTTGATCGGATAGTGCGAATTCTGGTCCAGGAAAACGCTAACCGAGTCGTTCTGGCTGTTGAGCAGCGTGACCCCTTCGGCTTCCTTTCCATTCACTACCCCCAGACCATCGTAGAACAGCGCCACGTTCGGATCGCGTATCCACTTGCGGAACACCCATTCGAGCGAATGCTGACGGCGGCGAAGGTAGTTCTCCAAATCCAGCGGTTCTTGCGCCGCCGTTCCCTTGTAGGTCGTCTCGTATCCTTTGTCGCCGTTGTGAATCAGGACAAGATCGGCCTTCTTGGACTTGACGCCGCCGATGTCAATTTGCCCTGGTATGACATGAATGTCTTTCAAGCGGAGGACTTCGAAGCGGTCCTTGTCTGGATATTCGATGTAGTAGTTGTAGGGAATCCCGGTGCTCTCGGTGCGCCCGTGATAGAGCGGATAGTAGCGGCCTGTCTCACTCTTGTTTTCGTAAGTGAGGTAGGCTTGGCCTCCCAGCGCCTGGATGGTCCGATCCAGAACTGCCCGCGCCTTGCGGGCATTGTCGGAGTCGTTCAGATTGGCGGCGGGCTGAGGGGGAGCGGGGGTGGGAGCGTTTTGGGCAGCGCCCAGCGCGCACAGCAGCAAAGTGGCAACAAAGCGGTACATGGCTATTTGGTTAGAAGCGTTCAAGATGATTTTAGCTGTTCCCGAGTACATGTAGGGACAGCCGGGCGCAGTTCGAATTCAATTCCGCCGCCTCGCGCTGCTACAACTCCTTCGGTGATACAATCCCCAGCCATGAAGCGCGCACTGTTTCTCTTCCTGCTGATTCCATTCCTGGCGGCGCAGACAGCGACTGAAGTCGAGATCACGGCTGAGCCCTCGCACCACCTTGCCGTGGAAAACGACTACGTGCGCGTTTTCAAGGTCGAGGCCGCACCCCAAACCGCGACGCTCATGCATCGTCATCGCCACGACTACGTGTTCGTCACACTCGGCGATGCTCACATCTCTAACGAAGTCGAGGGCAAGCCGCCTGTGGACGTCAAGTTCACGGACGGTGATACCCGGTTTGCGGCAGGAAACTTTGCCCACATCGCCAGGAATCTCTCGGACCAGCCCTTTCGCAACGTGACGATTGAGTTGATGCAGGATGAAAAATTGCGGCAGACGCCGTCCCATTGGCCGGAGGAAAGCGGCGAAAAAAATTTTCCGGGCGGCCGCCGCAAAATTCTTTTCGTGAAGGATGGAGTGCGCGTGTCCGAAGTCAACCTCGAACCGGGCGCGACCGTACCCAGCCACCATCACGACGGCCCGCATCTTCTGGTCGCGGTCAGCGATCTCGATCTACGCAGCGACGTCGAGGGAGCGGGTCCGATGCCCGGAAAATTCAAGGCTGGCGATGTCAAATGGCTGCCGGGAGGTTACACCCACACGTTAACGAATGTGGGGAAGAGCCCGGCGAGACTGGTGACGGTCGAATTCTAAGTAGAGACGCGGCTTGCCGCGTCTCCTGTGTGCACTCTGGCAACCGTGAAGGCGCTCTACGCGCTCTTGACCAACGGGTTGCCCGGAGAAACCAAACCGACACGGTGCAGCTTGGCGGTGAGGCGGTCTTTGTCAGTGGCAGCGGAAGCGGCGGCGAGGCGCTTGCGCAGCTTGGCAATTTTTTCTGCGCGGGTGCGGCGCCGGCGAATTTCCGGACGACGGCTGGGTGCGGACATAAGTCTCCTTGGTGTTCAGTGACGGTGTTCAGTGATGCGATCGGCGAAATCACGAGTCAGAAATACGGCCGGCTGCCGTGGGCTGGCACCGAACTTTAATTATAGGGTTCGCCGGCACGGCTGGCAAAGACATGGCGATCACTTCGGCTGATAGCCGCTGCAAACCAATACCGGCAGGCGCGGATATTTTGCGAACCGTGCATCCTCGAACGAAAGCTTACACATAAGGAAAGTCGAACCGCGATCGGAGTCGATCCGGCGTGCATGGTGGCAGTCCCGGCAGAGGCCGGGGCCAGTGCGGATCGGCTTGTCGTCGGTTTCAGGGGACATAGCCGGTTGCGGAGCGCTACTGCTTCCGCCTCGCCAAGATCTCGTAAACCGGCTTGTTGTCCGCGAACACCCGCCATTCCATCACCTTGCCGTCACGAATCACCGCCATCCAAGCCGCGGGCGTCCGCCATGAGGCGCCGTCTATAGTCCCGCCGGCCTCTCCCACGGCTAACACCACGCCGTCTTCCGCCATCACATAGTCTGTTTGAACCCAGTAGTCCGGACACATCGCGAAGTAGCTGCACCATCCAGCCTCCATGGATGTGGCGCTGTGTACCCGATTCCCCGCCGAGTCTACGAAGATATGATCGGTTGTCATCAACGCCGTCAGGGATTCTACGTTATGATTATTGATGGCAATTACAAATTGCTTGAAAGTCTCGGCTGAGTTCGTCGTGGTCACGCGATCCGACATGCGCAGGGCAGACAGTTTGTGGCAGCCGGACCTGTAAGCCGAATTCTTCCCGGCTGCTTCTCGTAAAATATAGCTGTATCAGGACTTAACACGCAAGCCCTTACTCGTCTTTGGGATGCCCGGAGTCTGGAAAATCTTGCAAGTCTGTTGAGTCTGCCTCGAACAAGGCAGAGCGGACGCTAAATGGACGCTACGGAAATCACAGAAGTTTGATTCTCGGGATGCCTCACCGTAGTCTGGTTTCCGCGTTGTTCTCGCCTTGTTCTCGCCGTGGATATGCGTTGTTTTCTCTGTCCGCAAGTGTCTGAATGTCAAAGACATGAATTCTGACTACCCCCCCTGATTCGACGATCTTCTGTCGGCTTGAAGAAGCTATGAAAGAAACGATCCATGCTGTCTTGCGTCAGTTGGCGACATACCCGTTGTTCGTCCAAGTCGGTTGTTCGCGAATAGTCCGTAATCCTGGCGCACTCACCAAGGTGACAACCCGGTTCCAAGTGGGAATGCCAACCCACAGGTCACATCACAGGCGCGAGATGTAAGCGCCGAAGATGCAAACGCCATCGTCGGCCAGTCGGCAACTGCCTGTGGTCACAGCAACTCTGGGTTCGCGATAGTGCCTCATACCTGAGCATCGGCGAGATGGGCAATGCGCCGAACGTGGATTTTATTCTCGCGCTTGCGGGTCCGGGCGATGTCATAGGAAGCCTGCATACGCATCAGCGTGTCCATATTCACTCCAAAGGCTTTCTCAATGCGGAGCGCCATGTCTCCGGAAAGCTCAGCCTTGCCGTTAAGCAGGCTGGACAGCGCGGGCCGGGAAACACCAAGCGCGATAGCCGCCGCCGTTACCGACAGGCCTGCAGGGTGGATGATTTCTGTCCGGATGAAATCTCCGGGATGGGACGGGTTGTTCAGGGGATCAGTAGGCGTGTAACGCTTCGACTTGCTGACGGCGAACCTTGATTTTGCTTTTGTTCTTACGCGCTGCTGCGAGGTCGTAGGCAATCTGCATTCGCAACCACGTTTCCGGCGTTATGCCGAAAGCCTTCGATAGCCGTATAGCCATCTCCGGACTAATGCCGGACTTGCGATTCACCACGTTATTGAGAGCCTGCCGGGTGACGCCGAGCACCTTTGCGCGCGCTGTCACAGAAAGGCCCAAAGGCTCAAGGCAATCGTGCCGGACGACGAGACCGGGATGAGCGGGGTTCTTCATGGGCATGGTAATCAGGGCTCACTGTAAAGTGATACTTGTCACTCGTCCGCCCAATGTCATGGCACAGTTTCATGGCCGCGCGCCTCTTCAAAACAAGGAAAAGCTGCCCCCGAATCCTGGAAAACCGGCCCAAGTCCCCCCTGGATACCCCCCAAGATCTGTAATTGCCTGAACAAGTTAGCCTTTGCCGCCGTCGAACGAACCACGGAGTGTGGCTGTTTTGCCACATACAGAACTCGACCCGTCGCTGTAAGCTGATACACAGCAAAAGACTTACGCGTCCTCCCCTTGACACACGAGCAAACAATTCGCGCGGCGGTGACCTGCATGGGAGTAGGTCTCCACAGCGGCGCTCCGGTCAGCCTGCGAATTCTGCCCGCGTCTGCGGGCACGGGAATCGTGTTTCACCGCACCGACCTGGAAGGCTTCCCGATCGAAGCCAGCGGACGCAACGTGGCCCGCGTCAGTTACGCCACCAGCCTGATGAAGAAGGGCGTGCTCATCTCCACCACCGAGCACCTGCTCTCGGCGTTTACCGGGGTCGGCATCGACAATGCCATTGTCGAACTGGACAATCTGGAACTCCCGATTCTGGATGGCAGCGCCCGTCCGTTTGTCGAAATGATTCAGAAGGCGGGGATTCAGCGACAGCGCAAAGCGCGTACTTATCTCCGGATCGTGCGGGAGATCGAACTGCGCGAGGGCGATAAATTCATTGCCGTGTATCCGGCAGACTCCTATTCGGTTTCGTATTCGATCAACTTTCCTCACCCACTTATTGGCAAGCAGAGCTTCTGCGTACGGCTGACGAATGGCAGTTATCTGAAGGAGATTGCGCCGGCGCGGACTTTCGGATTTCTGCATGAAGCCGATGCTATGCGGCAGCAGGGACTGATCTGGGTGGCGTCGACCGAGAATGCCATCGTGATGAACCGCGGCGAAGTGCTGAATCCGCCGTTGCGTTTTCACGACGAATTCGTACGCCACAAGGTTCTGGACCTCATCGGTGACCTGGCGCTGATCGGGAAACAGATACTGGGTTCGGTGGTGGCCGACCGCGCGGGCCACGCCATGCATACCGCGCTGGTGTCGCGTATTTTGCGCGACCGGTCGTATTGGGAAGAAACCGCGCTGGAAGATGAACCTGCCGTGCCGGTGCTCGCGTCGGCGGTTAGTCTTAGCGTCTAGCGTCGCGTCCCATAAATGCGCGCATCAAGAGCTTCCCCTGCGGTTAAGGTCTTAGGTCGTAGGTCTCAGGTCTCAGAACTTTGTTCTCCTAAGACCTAAGACCTGAGATCCACGACCTACGACCTAAGACCTACGACCTGAGATCTAAGATCTAAGACCTAAGACCTAAGACCTAAGACCTAAGGCCTGAGACCTGTGCTATTTCGCGTTCCGCCAGCAGGCGCTGCAGTTCGGCTTCGGCTTCGGCGCGCATGCGGTCGGCGAAAGCATTCGCGCTCTCGCGGTGCTCGGCGCCGAGCACGGACAAGCGCACCTGCAAATAGGGCTGGTCCTCTTCCAGGCGGCGCAGCAACCTCTGAGTTCTGGCGATTCTTTCTTCCAATGTGATCATGGCAATGCGATCCTGGTTGAGCGCGTTAGAAATTGAGACGCGGCAAGCCGCTTCTCTACAGTGCCACAGCAGTGGCAGGGCGCAAGTCACAAGCTGGATGCCGGGTGGGAGTTTCGGGAAACGTTTTCGGGAAGGGTGAACTGGCGAGGACGGACGAGTCGCCTGTTCCCACACAAGCATTGCCGAGCAGCCGGTTAGGGAAGCGCCGCGTAGCCTTGTAGTCGCGCCGGCATTTCTTCTTGCAAACGGTCAGTCAGCCATTTTTCCAGCTGATACTGTGAGCTCTGCGGAACCTCGACAAAGCGGATGCCGGCGTGGCCGGTTCCGTCAGCCCAGGCGACTTGGCCTTTCAGCTCGAGCGAAATGTTAGCAACGGGGAGCGTGAAGCGAAACTGCGCCTGCGCATCCTTGGGCAACTTGCCGAGGATGCGGATGGCCATGCCTCCCTCGCTAAGGTTGGTCGACTTGGCCGTCAGTTCCTGGTTGTGCGGAAGGCCGATTCGCAAAGGCATCTCCACCGGATGCCGAAAATACCGGCGCCGTTCCCGCATCATGAAATTAAGAGCCGCATTCAAACAGCGCGAGGCGTGCAGCGGAGTGACCGGCTTCTGCAGGACGAAGTTGGCTCCAGACTGGAAGGCCTCCTGGGTAGTCGTCTTCCCATTCACCACAGCGAAGGCTACGGACTTGGCATTGCTCTGGGTCTGGCGGAGGGCCCGCAGGAGATCGCAGCCATTTCGCAGGTCATCGCAGTCGATGATGACCGCATCGAACTTGCGCTTCGCCAGCATATCGTTGCCGGGCCGGAATTCTGCGCAAACCTCGATATTGACCGGAATCTTCTCCAGTGCCGGACGCAGCACGCCGAGCAAAGCGGCGTCCCGGCTAATGAGAAGAGAGTCCAGATTCATGGCTTCTTCGATACTAGCGGTACCTGACAACCTAGGAAAGTAACCTAGGTACCGCGCGAACGTACAGGGCGAAGAAGGTTCTTCCGTCACAGCGGAAAATCCGCGGCGTTGGTCGCAATCGTTGGTTGCCATTCCGGCGAGTCGCTTTCCTTCAGCCAGAAAATCAAGAATGATCCCGTTCCCGTCAGTTTTTTCTGGATTCTCGCGCCTTTCACCGCGAAACTGGTTTGGTGGGAGAAACCGCTTATCTGTCGCTGGGATCGAACCTGGGAGATCGTGCGGCCAACCTGCGCGCGGCGGTTGCGCAATTGGACGCAGCGGGCCGGTTGCTGGCCGTCTCCGCATTGTATGAGACCCAGCCGCTGGACGTTCCGGACCAGCCGTGGTTCCTGAACTGCGTGGCGGCGATTGAAACGGACTTGACGCCGAGAGAACTGCTCCAACTCGCATTGCGTGTCGAAGCGATGATGGGACGTCTGCGCTTGCGCGACAAAAGCGCGCGCAACATTGATATCGACGTACTGCTGTTTGGGGATCGTGTGGTGGATGAGCCGGGCTTGAAGATTCCGCATCCGGCAATGCAGCAGCGGCGGTTTGTTCTGGAACCGCTGGTCGAAATCGCTCCGGAGGCGCGCCATCCCGAACTCGGGAAGACTGCGCGAGAACTTCTGGCAGCGCTGGCTGGCGGGCAGACGGTGCGGCGGCTCTGAATTCCTGCACTGCTCACGTAGGGACGGCCGCCCCCGGGGCCGTCCGGCTTTCCCTGTGCCCCTCTGTGACCACTGTGGTAGAGATTTTCTTAACCACAGAGGACACAGGGATTCACAGGGGAAAGTAACACAAGATGCCGCGAAATCAGATCCTACGGGATTACGATCCGGCTGCCTGCGTCGTCTGGCCCGGCGATGGCCGAGTGCTTCTCGGGGAACTGCGCAAATAGAAAATCGACGAACGCCCGCGACTTTGGCCTTCCGGACGTGCGTCCCAAACCCATGCGCAAGAGAAATACCAGCGCCTTCAGCACATCGGAATCCCGCAGCCGCGTGTGACCAATCTGTTGCTGCTCGGCCTCGCGAAACTCCCGGACCATGGTCTCGATTTCGCGAGCGATGCCTTGGTGCGCCAGATTGGCGGTCGGCGGTTCGTAGATGAGACTGGAGTTCACCAGCGTTTGGTAGCTCTTCGCGAGCGAACTCAAAGTAGCGATCAGATCACGGTCCGCGAGCGGACGATCAGCGCGGGCGGTCTTGGCCAGTGCGAAGCTAAGGCCCAGGATCAGTTCCTCGCGTTCGTAGAGAAACTGCTCGGGGATCTCAACCTCCGGAAACAAAGCCTCGCGATCCTGTTCGGTTGGCCGCTCGTTATGTGCTTTCGCGTGCTCACGCGCCTGCTGGAGATAAGGACACTCGCTGGGGCAGTCGAGCGTTACCTCGCGCTGCTCGCCGCAGCACTGCGGGCAGATTTTCCCGTGCACGGCCGGGCAAAACCGTTTTTCTTTTCGTTCTTCACAGAGCGCGCAACTCAAGGGCAGTTCCTCGGTTTCGATTATTTCACGGAAAAACCAAGTTCCACCGCCGAGACGCCGAGGGCGCAGAGAAAGACTCTTGTTGGTGCAGGGATACAGGCGTCTCGAAGGGAAACGCTTCGGGCAACGAGCTTTGGGGAACCCCCGGAACGCCAGCCAGAAGCTAGTAGCCAGAAGCCAGTTTCCGCACCGTTCCCGATGCAAATTAGCAAGTCGGATAAACGCCGCTAATCGTTGCTATAAGCGATTTCTATTTGTCTGGTTGCGTCCGACGCGATAGCCTATCAATTCACCCCCGGTCATTGAATCTGATTCCTGGGCAGCGCACCAGATAAAAGGAGAGGCATGTCAACTGAATTGCGGAATTTTCTAGCGATCCCCTACGACGAACTGGAAGAGATGAATCTGAAGGCGAAGAGCCAGCGCCTGGACCGTGTGGCTCCTCACAAAATTCAGGAAGAGCGGCTGAAGTACCTGACCGACGAGAAGCGCATAAAGGCCCTGACCGTGATGTTCAGCGACCTGGAAGGCCGTCTGCACATGCTCGACTACGACAAGAAATTCCTGCTGAAGAGCTTCGACAACCTGACTTTCGACGGTTCGTCGATCCGCGGCTTCACGGCGCAGCGGGAAAGCGATCTCCGACTGGGCATTGACTGGGCCGCATTCTACTGGGGGCCGGCGGACGTCTTTGGGCCGGGCAAAGTGCTCGCCTTCGGCGAGGTCATTGACAAAAACGGCGAGCCCTATACCGCGGACATCCGCAGCATGCTGAAGCTGTTTGCCGACGGATTGCACAAGAAGCACGGTTACACCTGCAACGCTGCCAATGAGATCGAGGGCTTCCTGTTCCAGGGGCCCCAGGCCGAGCGCCGCTACCACGAGACGGGCAAGTTCGAGTACGTCAATACCGGCGGCTATTACCACTCGTTGCCGGGCGATCCGCTGCGCACGTTTATCGATACCACCGCCGAAGTGCAGCGGGCCATGGGCTTCCAGAACGAGAAGGACCATCCCGAGGTCGCGCCCTCGCAGTTCGAGATCAACTACAGCTACGCGGAAGTGGTGGCCGCCGCCGATCACATCCAGCTCTACAAGCTGATCTGCCGCCAGGTGGCCCGGAATATGGGCTTGACCGCCTGCTTCCTGCCCAAGCCGGTCGTGGGCGTCAACGGCAGCGGCATGCACACCAATGTCTCCGTCAGCCAGAACGGCAAGAATCTGTTCTGGGATCCCAAGGGCGAGGAGAAGCTCAGCAAGTTCGGCTATGAGTTCCTCGACCGCATTCTCACTCACGGGAACGACCTCTGCCTGGTGTTCAATTCCAGCGTCAACGCCTATCGCCGCCTCGATCCGCACTTCGAGGCGCCCAACAAGCTCACAGCGTCGGCCGTGGACCGGGGCGCCATGGTCCGCATCCCGATCGGCAACGAGCGCAGTATGCGCACCGAGGTGCGCGCCGTCGCTCCCGACGCCAATCCTTACATGGTGATGTACTCCATTTTCAAGACCGGATTGGAAGGCGAGACGGCCAAGATCAAGAACCTCCGCCAGGCCGAACGCTACCTGCCCGACAACATCTACACCGCGATGGACAACTTCCGCAAAGCCGATTGGACAACCAAACTCCTCGGGGAAGACGTGAAAGGCCGCTACACCGACCTGAAGCAGGCATCGGCCGACCGCTGCCCGCGTCTGCTGGGCACGCTCGTCAAGGCAGCCGAAGTGCAGTTCCACCACGAGGTGTACAACCAGTTCCTGTGGAATCTGTTCTAGAAGAAACTTCGATTAGGTGGGTATGGACAAATGGACCTCTGGCGCCGACTACGACCAGTGGATGGGGCGCTGGAGTCGCCTGGTAGCGGATGAGTTCCTCAACTGGCTGAGTTTGCCCTCGAATTTGCGCTGGCTGGACGTGTGCTGCGGAAGCGGAGTCCTTACAGGAGCCATTGATGAGCGCTTCGCGCCCGCGCGGGTTGTGGGTGTGGATGCATCTCCCCAGCAGATTGGATTTGCCCGCGCGCATCGCCACCGCCTTGGTGTCAGCTTCGAAACCGGGGATGCGATGGCTCTTCCTTTCGATGAAGCCAGCTTCGATGTCATCGTCTGCGGTCTCGGATTGAATTACCTTCCAGAACCTGAAAGCGCGCTGCGGGGAATGCGGCGCGTTGCGGTTCCCGAGGGCGTCATCGCAATCTATGTTTGGGACTACGCGGAGGGAACTCGCTTCCTGCGCGAGTTCTGGGATGCGGCCGCAGCTGTCGACCGCGAAGCGTTGGTTTACGATCAGGCCCATCGCTTCCGCCTGTGCAATCCGGAGGCGCTGCGGAAGCTCTTTGAGCGCGCTTGCCTGGAGCAAGTGACGGTTCACGCGCTTGACATCACCACACGGTTCACGAGTTTCGATGACTACTGGCAACCGCTCCAGACCGGACAAGGTTCTGCTCCCGACTATCTTGAGAGCCGCGATGAACTTACCCGGAACGCGATCCGCGAGCGGTTGCGTGATGCGCTGCCCGCCGACGCAGCGGGCGTCATTGAGTTGCCAGCCCGCGCGTGGGCGGTTCGCGGACGGCGGGGCTGACTGTCCACGCACGGCCGGGCTCAACTGAGCGCAGAGGGAGCTCTCCTCTGTGTTCCTTTGTGTACCCTGTAGTTAAGATTTATGCCGCGATCTTGCGAGAGACGCCGCTAGCGCATCGCCGCCGCGTTCACGAGGTTGGCATTCAGGTAGCGGCTCATCGCCAGGTCGATGATGGAACCAATCATCTCGGTATATGTCAGTCCCGACGCCTTCGCGGCCATGGCAAACTCCTGCCGGCTCGCCAGCCACGGATTCGGATTCGCTTCGATGACATAGACATCGCCGTTCGGAGCCAGCCGCATGTCGATGCGTCCATAGTCGCGCAGCTTCAGCGCGCGATACGCGGCCAGCGCCGTATCGGACAACCGCTTCACCGTATCTTCGTCCAGATTTTCAGCGATTTCGGATTTCGTCAGCTTGTAGGCTTCGGTATTCTTCTCGAACTTCACGTCATAGGTGGCGATTTTTGGCGTGCCTTCCGGCAGCCGTGACAGATCGAGCTCGACCAGAGGCAAAACCTGCGTTCGTTCGTAGCTGCCCAGAATCCCGGCATAAATTTCGCGCCCCTCGATGTATTCCTCAATCAGGGCGGGCGAGTCGAATTCATCCTGGATATACTGGACGCGCTCCATCATCTCCTTGACGCTTTTCACGACCGAGCCAGCATCGATGCCGATCGATCCATCCTCCCACGACGGTTTGACGATGAGCGGAAAAGAAATGTCGTGGGCATGTTCAATGCGCCCGCGATAGGCAGTCGCAAAGAACGGAGTCTTGATGCCGTGAAACGCGAAGATTTTCTTGGCGATCGCTTTGTCCTGGGACATGAAAATGGCATGCGGTCCCGCGCCGGTGTAGCGCAATCCCAGCAGGTCAACATACGCGACTACGTTCATTTCCTTGGTGTCGTCGCCGTCGAAAGACTCGGTCAAATTGAAGATCAGGTCGGCATCACAACGCGAGAGCGAGTGCAAGGACTGCGGGCGCCCGTCGAGTTCGAAGTAGGAGGGCTCGTGTCCCAGTTTCTGGAGCGCTTCGAAAATTTCCTCGCGGTCTGTCTTCTCTTTTTTTACCTTCTTCACTTTCTTGCGCGGCTTGCGCACGGCTGTTGCTGCCGCCTCTTCCTTCCCGGCCGCCGCGACCGGATCTTCGTTCCACAGGTCGTAGAGCAGCGCGATTTTCAGTTTTGCTCCGATCATCAGTTCTCCTCGGAAAACATCCCAGTGCCGCGGGGGTCTCAGGTCTTAGGTGTCAGGTCTCAGGAAACCCTTGGACACTGATCGGTCGCCCGGTTTTCCCGAGAACTGAGACCTAAGACCTGTTCTACGGCTGAATAAATTTTCCTTTCGTCACATAGGTCATCACCAGCGCGGTGGCATAGGCCGTGACTTCCGCCAGATGTTCCGCGCTGCGCGTTTTGTCGGCGCGCAAGTCGAGTTCACCGACGCGCTTTTCGATCGTGTCCATCAAGGTCTTGACCAGCGGACGCTGCGCGCCAGTCCACTGCGCAACTTTGTCGATCACCGCTTTGCGGTGCTGATGCAGAAACTCATGCGCCGCGAGCGCCGTTTTCCGCCGCTTGGATACGGGAAAGATGTCGCGCAAATCCGAATCCGGCGTGAGTTCGGTGACCGCAACTTCTTCCCGCGCATTCTGGTGGTAGAACTCCGCCACCGTAGTTTCCATGTCATCGACCGTGATGTCGGTCTGTCCGCGCCGCCGCGAAGGGTCGCTCTTCCCCAACTTGCGCGCCAGACGGTTCAGGTAGCGCAACTTCTCCATCGCACCCCAGCCGCGATAGCGCTTGCGCCAATTCGACCGCGGCGTCAGCCACACCGCAAACGTTTCGGCAAAGTCTTCATCCGGATGCTTCTGCGCATACCACCCCGGCAAATGCCGCACATAGTCGCGCGAAAACGGCGCGGGCCGGTAATTGTCGTGATAAGGGCGGCGGAACGGCCCAAAGGTCTTTTTCCACTCCGGCCGATTGTGCAGCTTGTACGCATAGGTAAAAGCGTGTCCCGCCTCATGCCGCAGGTACATCATGATTTCTCTCGCGTCTTCGAGGTCATGCGTTTCTTTTTCCAGTTGCGCCAAAGCCGCATGAGCCAAATAAAACGGAATCCCAATAATCGGCTCGCCCGACGGGCATCCCCACTCGTCGGTCAAGTAACACGCCGGACGAAATTTAGTCAGTCCCTTGGCGTCCAGCTCGCGATAAAGCTGTTCCACAAAGCGTTCCATCGGCGACCCCGCGAGCGTAAGCCCCAGCTCGCGAATCGGCCGGCTCAGGAGTTCCTGGTACGCGGGCGGTTCAGTTTTTGCGATGTCGATGTTATGCACAAACGCTCGCTCACAAATAGTCTGCAACCGCGCGGGCACACACGGGGAGAGGCAGTGTCACTACCGTTAACAGTAATGGAAAGCAGGGTTATTTAGAAGTGACTGCGGTAATGCGGCCCTATTAAGGATAGCCTCGCAACCTGCGCGAGCGCGGGCAGGGGTGCCCGCGCCACACAAGGAATCGCCAACGACTAACGACCAACGACTGCCTTACTGCAGCAGCGTCCCATTCCCATTTGGCTCTTCCGGCGGAATCACCACTGCGGCCGCGACGCGGTCCCCGGGTTCGACGTTCAGCAGCCTTACGCCTTGCGCCGAGCGTCCCGATTCACGGATGAACTTTGACTCGATGCGGATGATCTTGCCGTACTAGCTGATCAGCATCACTTCGGATTTCTCCGTCACCTGCGAGATGCCGACGACTTTGCCGTTGCGTGCCGTGGTCTTGACGTTGATCACGCCTTTGCCGCCGCGATTGGTGAGGCGATACTCGTCGGCGGGAGTGCGCTTGCCGTATCCGTTCTCGGT
>Ga0187818_10000099_pt1 | contig 24937 bp, 25 predicted proteins | sample NC_wetland_sal_i_14_FD_130581 | JGI IMG/M metagenome (GOLD analysis project Ga0187818, IMG submission 130581) | Wetland sediment microbial communities from Neuse River Estuary, North Carolina, USA - SO4_3 | ecosystem: Environmental > Aquatic > Freshwater > Wetlands > Sediment | place: USA... | reverse complement strand
GCCTCGGCCCCGGCGCTCGACGAAAAGAAGATCGACCAGATTGCTGCTCTTCCTCTGGGCGGCCGCATCAAACTCGATCCCTGGACCGATCCGGTGGAATTGTCCAAGGCCAAGGCGGTCGCTTTGACCTCGACGAATGAGAAGATGGAGTTCGAGATCACTCCGTTCTTTCCCCACCTGACGCGGTTGTCCACCGGAGGCGCGGAGAAGATGGCACTGACCACGCCTACGCCTGCGCCCGCCACCCCGCCGGCTGCGCCCCAGCAGAAATAGTTTCGGAGGTATGCACTTAACGCAAGGGCGAGTCTAGCAGTTTTGTAGCAGTTCCAAGAATTTCTCTTTTGTTAGTTTCAGTTTTTCAATGTATTCGCGAAGAGTTCCCAATCGCAGTGGATTTTTCCCATGAGGCTCATGGAAGGTTACGACATTCGCCGCGCAATTATCTTCACTTCGGCCAGCCTTGTGCGAGCGAAGAACGACGGTGTCGGGTAAACCCGCGACACGTATTGGATGCTGCCTGTCTTGGGGATTTACAGGATGCTTACTGATTACTGAATCGCGCTGCCAACTTGTGAGAACACGTTGTTGGCATTGGAGCCGATGAGGCGCACGGTGCCGACGACAATCACCAGAATAACCGCTAGCATCACGGCGTATTCCGCGATATCCTGGCCCTGCTCATCGTTCCAGAGTTGCTGCAGCAGTTTCGTCACCGTCTCCCTCTTTCTGGCTAGAACTAACCAATCGGGGGTTGTCAGCGTTCTACCCACACCAATTTTGGGGATGGTCCTAACGCAAGATGATAGTACGTCGCCGCGCGCCCGCCAATGGCACCAATGTGCCACTGGCTCGAACCGCGGGCCGGGAACCTGCAATTTCAGGCAATGCTCTTCAACGGCAGGGCCTGATTGACTGCAAACAAAGCTAGTTCCAGCCGGGTCGAAACTCCTAGTTTATCGAAGATGTTACTAAGGTGATGTTTGACCGTGTCCTCGCTGATCTTAAAGTACTCGGCGATTTCCTTGTTGGCGTATCCGGCGACCACGGCCGAAACAATCTCCAGTTCGCGCGGCGTGAGGCCAAATTTCTTCTGCCGCGCCTCGTCGTTGGAAGACTGCATCAGCGTGCGCAGGTACTGCACCAGGTTTGAAACGCTCTCCCGCCCTACCCAGTATTCTCCCGCCATCACGGTGTGGATCGCCTTCAGCAACAACTGGGTAGCCGAATCCTTGAGCACGACCCCCCGGGCCCCCAATTGCAGCGCTTCCACAATCTGACTCTTTTCCGCTGCCGCGGTCAGCAGGATCACTCGCACCGGGGCAGCGCCCGGCGCGACGCTCAGGTCCCGCAAAGCCTCCAGTCCGGGATGCTTGGGCATGGCCAGGTCCAGCAGCAGAATGTCGGGCTTCAACTGACGCGCCAGTTTCACCGCTTCGGCGCCATCAGCAGCCTCCCCCAAAACTTTGAGGTCTTCTTCGGCTTCCAGCAACCGCCGCAGACCATCCCGGAAAATGGGATGATCATCCGCTATCAGAATGCGAACGGTTTGCACCTTCCTAAAATTCATGGGGCACTTCCTCGCCGCGCGGCACAGTAATCTCCAGGCGCGTTCCTTTTCCGGGACTTGATTCTACAGTGAGTTCGCCCGCAATCAAACTGACTCGTTCCTTAATGATCATAGGCCCTTTGCCGGCCTCTTCTATGAGATCGTGGTCGAGCCGCCCGGCAAAGGGGAAACCTTTGCCATCGTCTTCGATCGTAAGACTCCACTTGTCGCCGCTGGATCCCAGACGCACCAGGGCGTGGCGCGCGCCGCTGTGCTTTCTGACGTTGACCAGTCCTTCCTGCACGATGCGGAGAAGTTCCCGGCACACGCGCTGCGGCATGTCCAGAACGCCGATATCGGTTACGAAGCGCGCGCTGATTCCCGTCTCGCGCTGGAAGCGTTCGACCGTGTCATTCAAGACTCCGATCAACCGCTGCGCATCCACGTCAATCGCCTTCATCTGCTGCATCAATTCGCGCAGCTTGAGCACTTCCTCGCGCAGCAGTGCCTGGATGCGGCCTAAATCCTCCCCAATCGGCCGCTTGGCCTCGGCTTGCCGACGCAGCACGTCCACCTGCATCTCGACTGCAATCAGTGACTGCACCGCCCCATCGTGGAGCTCCCGCGCCATGCGGGCGCGCTCGGCGGCGCTGGCGCGGCGGCGCAGCCGGTGCAAAAGGTACACGTTGTAAATCGCCGGCCCAACCAAATGCACCAAGTTCAACAGGAAACGCAGTTCCTCTTGTTTTTCGCCGCGCCACGACGCGTTGAACAGAAAGACGCGTCCTCTCCATTCTTCTGCGAACAAAAAGGCCACGGTGATCACCGAGCTGAACGTCTGGGCTTGCCGCAGTTGCGAGATGGCCGCGGGATTGACTGCTGTCAGCTGGTTGCCGTCGCGATCGAGCGCGAGGACGGACCAGCCGTCACCGTCGGCCGAAGCATGGCAAACTTCACCGGGAAAGTCGTCCAGATAGGTCTTGGCGTCCGCCGGCCTGGCGTCCAGCCAGCGAAACTCGCTGGGCGGCCCGTTTCTGGAGTTGTTCAACTCTCCCAGGAAGACGCGGTGGCTGTGAGATTCCTGGGAGGCCACTAACACGCGGGATGCGCCGTACATGGACATGGTTTCCTGGAAGATCTTCTGCATGGTTCCGGTCAGTCCGTCTTCCACGCGTACTCTGGACAAAAAGCCGGTGACGACGGCTTTTTCCCCGCGCAGGTGCTTTTGCTGCTCCGCCAGATAGCCCAGCAGCAGCCCCATCACAATGAGATAGACCGAGAGCATGAACAAGCGTTGCGGTTCGAACTCAGGCAGGTTAACGCGCAAGCCAAGGAACTGGCTCAGGGCTGGCCAACCCCGCGGACCCAGCCAGCCATGGAGCAGGATAAAGCACTCCATCCACAGTAGCGCCACTTCGGCGGCAGCCGTGCCCAGCGTCTCCCAGAGGCCCCAGCGGTAGGCGGCCGCGGCCAGCACGAAAAAGAAAAACAGGAAGAACGGGCTGCGCGGCCCTTCCGCGAACAGAGAAATCAACGCCGGCCACAGGATGTCTCCGGCGTGCACCAGAAGACGAAACGCAGCCGTGGACTGCTGCCGCCGCCGCAACAACATCATGATAAGAATGCCGTTGGCCAGGTAGAACACGAACAGGCCATAGGCCGCCCACGAATGCCCCAGCAGTTCGGTGGGGTCCATGCGGATCGCCGCCAGTGCCGAAGCTGCCAAAAAGACCCTGGCGGTCGCCAGCCAGCGCTCAATGCGGCGGGTTTCGCCCGGGTCGGGCGCGATTCGCAGCCGCCACGAATGCCGGTACCGTTCAGCGTATGGATGCAATTCGATCAATCTCCACGGCGTTGATGCATATGGTTGAGCAGCAGACGCTTACCGGCCGGCCAGGCTTCCGGTGGCCGCTGTCGCTCTCCCTGAACAGGCTTATTGTCTTTGCCACGCTAGGTTACTACAGTAACCAGTCCCGCTCCACTTTCCCGTCTAAAATGGCTGGCAGGGACCGGTTTCTTTGAGCAAAGTCTGCAAAATCTGGTTGGCAGCGCTCGCGGCCACCCTGACCACCATGGTCGTGGCAGCGCTGGTTCTGCCCCGCTCTTTTCGCCTGACGGCCCTGAGCGACGTTGCCCAGTGTCTTCTGCTGCTCTCCGGCGCCGCTTCGTTTGTTCCGCTGGCGCTCCGGTCACGGGGACGCATGCGGCTGTTCTGGTCGTTGATTATTCTTGGCATTGGCCTGTGGTTCACCTACCAACTGCTTTGGACGATCAACGAGGTGGTGCTGCGCCGCGATGTGCCCGATCTTTACGCCGGTGACGTGGTGCTGTTCCTGAATCTCGTTCCCCTGATGGCAGCCCTGGCCTTGCGTCCCGATGTGCCGCAGGACGAATATGCCGCCCGCCTGGGACGGCTTGACTTTGCGCTTCTGCTGGTGTGGTGGTTCTATCTCTACGTCTTGATGGTGATTCCCTGGCAGTATGTCGTTCCCAACGTCTCCGCATATAACCGCAAACTGGACTCGGTCTACCTCGCCGAGAAGGTCGTCGTACTGGTTGGTCTGGCAGCCTGCTGGATCAGCAGCAAGGGGCAGTGGCGCAAATTGTTCGCCGGTTTGTTCGTGGTGTGCTTCACTTACGCCGCCAGTTCCACTGCGGCCAACTGGGCCATCGAACGGAAGACCTATTACACCGGCAGCCTGTATGACATTCCTCTTTCTGTGGCCATGGCCGGCCTCACTCTGATCGGACTATGGACTAAAGCCGACGCGCCCGAAGCCGAGGGCAAAGTATCTACGGTGTATGGCGTGTGGGTCGCTCGGTGCAGCATGATCGCGGTGTTTTCTCTGCCATTATTTGCGGCGTGGACTCTTTCCGATACGGCGATTCCTCCCCGCATCCGCGTGTTCCGGCTGACGCTGACTCTGGTAGCCGCTTTCGTGATGGGCATTATGGTGTTTGTCCGCCAGCACCGGCTCGACCACGAGCTGATCTACTTGCTCGATTATTCGCGGGACTCTTTCGACACGCTGAAGCATCTCCAGGCGCAGATCCTGCAGTCGGAGAAGCTGGCCTCGATTGGGCAGTTGGTGGCCGGCGCGGCCCACGAACTCAATAATCCGATTACCGCCATGCTCGGCTATTCCGACTTGCTGCTCAGTACCGAACTCACGGCCGAACAGCAACCGCTGGCCGCGAAGATCGGCCAATACTCCCGGCGCACCAAGGCGCTGGTTGCCAGTCTGATCAGCTTTGCCCGGCAGGCGCCGGCCCCCAAGACTCTGATTGATCTCAACACTCTGGCGCGCACCGCCGTCAAACTGACGCAACCGCAGTGGGAGTCTCTCCAGGTCGATGTGCGAACCCAGTTCGATCCCGCGCTGCCCAAGGTGCTGGGCGATTCTAATCAGTTGCTGCAAATGTGCCTGCAGCTGGTGGGCAACTGCCTGCACATGATGAGCGAGAGAGGCGGCAGGATTCTGACCGTCAGCAGCCAGCGGCAAGCGGACACGGCGGTGCTTCAGATCGTTACCGGAGTCGCCTCTGCCACGTCCCCGGCCAGCATCTCGACGGCTCCGGTTGATCCCGAGGACAGCTTCGGCTTGGCCGCATGTCAGGGTATTTTGCAGGAGCATCGTGGCCAGATTTCATGCCGCCGGCGCGAGGATGGCGCGGTGCTGCTGCGCGTGGAACTGCCCGCCACTGAGGCTGCGCCGGCCAAGGAAGCTACGGTGCCGGTGCTGTGGCAATCTCAACCGTCCGCTTGAGTTGCCCGCAGGCCGCGTAGATATCGCGGCCGCGCGGCCGGCGCACAAATGCCGGAATCCCCGCCTTGATCAACCTCTGCTGGAAAGCGGTCACCCGCTCTTCCGCCGGAGTGGAAAAATCAATTCCCGGCCCCGGATTCAGCGCGATCAGATTGACCTTGGCCCGCATCCCGCGCAGCAACTCCACCACTTCTTCTGCGTTTGCGGGCGCGTCGTTGACTCCGTTCAACAGCACATATTCAAATGTGATTCGTTCGCGGGGACGCAGCGGAAAATTCCGCGCCGCTGCCAGCAGCATATCGAGATTCCATTTTCGATTGAGCGGCATCAAGCGCGTGCGCAATTCGTCGTTCGATGCATTCAGAGAAATGGCCAGCTTGGGCCGGACTGGTTCTTCGCCGAAATCATGAATGCGCGGAACAATGCCTGCGGTCGAAACCGTCATGCGCGATTCGGCCACGCCAACTTCTTCTGTCAGCAGGCGCACCGCCTTCATGAAATTGTCGTAGTTCAGAAATGGTTCGCCCATCCCCATGAAAACCAGATTGACCCGTTGCTCCGGCGGAGAGACTTTCTGATCCTTGAGCACCGCGCACACCTGGCCCACGATTTCGCCTGCGCTCAAATTCCGCTTCACGCCTAACAACGCAGTCAGGCAGAATTGACAATCCACGGCGCAGCCCACCTGGCTTGAAACGCAGATGGTCGCGCGATCCCAGCCCCGCACCGCGTTGGGCGCAGTGGAATCGCCCGCTTCGCTTCCATCCCCGGCTTCTCCGCCGTCGCCTTCCGGCATCCACACCGTTTCCACGCTCTGGCCGTCAGGAAATCCGATCAGATACCGCACCGTGCCATCCTGCGACACGAAGCGATTTTCGATCGCGGGCAAGCCGATCGAGACGCCTCTCTCGGACAGCTTCATTCGTAGCTGCTGCGGCAGAGTCGTGATCTGTTCGAGCGATGCCACGCGCCGCCGATATACCGCCTCCAGAAGTTGCTGCACACGGTAAGAGGGCTCGCCTTCGCACTCGACCAGCGCGGTGAGTTCGGCCCGGTCCAGGCCGAGCAGCGCGACTTGCGAAGAATTTGCCATGAATCTGACTCAGGGACCCACGCAGAAAATCTCAGCGAGCGACGATTTCGCAACCTTGTCCCATCGGCCCAGTTCCGATTTAACCCACTGATTCTAAATCACTAAACTATTCTCGCACACCCACCGCGCCCTATGTCAGAATAGTAAAGATTCTTCCCACCGCAGGTTAACTGGGGTTGTAGCAGTCATCTTTCATACGAGCAGGAAGCACTCATGGCCCAGGAAGTCCGCAGTATTCGCCGGCAGGCGCTGCCCAACGGGCTGACGATCATCACCGAGCAGATGACGCACATCCGCTCCGCCTCCATCGGCATTTGGCTGGAGACCGGGTCGCGCGACGAAGATCCCGAGTGGAACGGGATCTCGCACTTCATCGAGCACATGGTCTTCAAGGGGACCAAACACCGCACGGCGGAAGAAATCGCGCGCCAGGTGGACTCGATCGGCGGCAACATGGACGCATTCACCGCCAAGGAATGCATCTGCTTCAACGTCAAGGTGCTCGACGAGCACGTCCCTACGGCGCTCGATATCCTGGGCGATCTGGTGCTGAATCCGGTCTTCGATGCCTCCGACATTGCCCGCGAGCGCGGTGTAATCCTCGAAGAAATCAAGATGGATGAGGACAATCCCGATTATCTGGTCCACGAAATCTTCACGCAGAATTTTTGGAAAGATCATCCTCTGGGCAAGCCGATATTGGGGACAAAAGAAACCGTGAAGCGCTTCGAGCGGCAGCCGGTGCTCGATGCTTATGCGCGCCGTTTCGTGCCGGGCAACATTATCGTCTCGGCGGCGGGCAACCTCGATCATGACCGCTTCGTCGAGTTGGTGACTCGCCACTTCGAGCACATGAAGCCGCTCGAGAACGGTTTTCATTCCTCCGCTCCGAAGATTGTTTCACGCATCATCCTGCGCAATAAGAAAGCGCTTGAACAAGTGCAGTTGTGCCTGGGCGTGCCGGCGCATCCCATCGCGCACGAAAAGCGTCACGCCGGCTACGTCTTGAACACGCTGTTGGGCGGCGGCATGAGCTCCCGTCTTTTTCAGAACATACGGGAGCGCCAGGGACTGGCCTACTCCATCTACAGCGATCTGAATCCTTATCGCGACACGGGATGCCTCGCCGTTTATGCCGGCACTTCCCTGGCTTCGGCGGCCAAGGTGGTGCAGTCGGTAGTCAGCGAATTCCACAAGCTGAAGACCGAACCGGTGCCGGAAGAAGAACTGCGCCGTTCCAAGGCCCAGCTGAAAGGCAGCCTGATGCTGTCGCTCGAGTCGAGCACCGCCCGCATGTCAAACCTAGCCCGGCAGGCCATGTATTTTGATCGCTATTACGACCTCGACGAACTGATCCAAAGAATTGAAGCCGTGACCGTCGAAGATTTAACCAGTCTGGCCAACGAGTTCTTCAAGACTGAATCCGTTGCCGTGACCGCGCTCGGGAACCTGCCCGGCCTGAGAATCACGCGGGACCAGCTGGCCTGCTAGCCCCTCCGGTCCGATGCAGTACACCTGCGTACGTACTGTATATTGTTGTACGTACTCTTTTATGCTTACGCGGGGAAAAGGATGCCCCGCTCAGCAAATCGCCGCCTTTGCTACTTCCTGAAATGCCCTTTCCTGCGCCGTAAAGGCCCCTGGCAGCGACGATCGTCTTGGTGGTTGAGGAAAGCATCGTGCGCGTGAAAATTCGCGCTGCCGTGGCTTCCTGACAGCGCTAACGAATTATCAACGACTTACGAAGCGGCGTTTCCTGCCTGGTGGTTTCCGGCTCCCGTTTGGCCGCTTCTGGTGTCTTTTCCGGCTTGCTGGCGTCCGCTTTGGTCGTTTCCGGGTCCATAGCCCCTTCCATCCCCCACAAATCCCCACTATGGGATTCAAAAAGGCTCGACAAAGTTACGCCAAGATGGCACGAATGGGCCATAGGAAAGGCCTCCAAACCCTACGCTTTTGCTGGCCTTTCGGGGCTTTTCGAGGCATACTAAGCTGAGAGTTTTTCCCCCGGTCCCAGGGGTCCCATGTTCGAACCCAAGACGTTAGAGCCTAAATCGGATCGTCAGATACTGACCCCGCAGCCTTCACGAAAGCCCGCTGAACCCAGCCAACAGCGCCTGATGGTGGGCGCGCTCGTCCTGCTGCTGGCGGCGCTGGGATTGCTTTTGTACCATGATCGGGATTTCTGGTTCCCTGACACTCAGGAAGCAGAAGACCAGCCCGAGCAGAGTGTGCCAGCGATTACCACTCCTGTCCGGCAACCGGCGACGCCGGCTGCGGCAACGGCGGTCGCGAAGAAACCGCAGAGTTCCAAGACGCAAGCCAAAGTAACGGCCCCGGTTGCGCCGCCCAGTCCGCCGGTCAGCGCCACCGCGCAAAGGACGGTGCTTCCGCCGCTCGAAGTGGAAGTTGTCGCCGGCGATAGCCACAGCAAAGTTCATCCCGGGACCAACTCCGTACGGGTTGACTTGCAGCCCGGTTCGCCTCCGCAGGCAGTCACGGAAGGCGCCACCAGCGGTTCTGCCGATACGGCGGCCGGTGTGACCTCGAACGCCGCCGAGCGGGTGCAGATGTCGGCGGATACGGCCGGCGTGGTCAGCCATTCGGTGAGGCCGGGCTATCCTCTGCTGGCTCGCCAGATGAAGGTGCAGGGCTCGGTGATCTTGCAAGCTCTGATCAGCCGCGATGGCGCGATTCAAGACCTGCACGTGGTCAGTGGCCCTCCAATACTGGCCAGCGCCGCGCAGGAAGCGGTAAAGCAGTGGCGCTTCAAACCGCACTACCTAGGCGCGGAGGCGGTTGAGACTCAGGCGCGGATCACGGTAAACTTCACCATCTCCACCAACTAAGCTGTCCGCCGAGGACGCTTTGGCATCGCCCGCACAAGCCCGCAAATACGCCATCTCGCCAGTCGTTTTCTCGTGGATCATTTTCTCTTTGACCATTTTCTCTTTGACCATTTTCCCTTTAGCCCTGGCATCTGTGCCGGGCGCGCACGCGGGCTCATCCTCGCCGCGCTCGCAAGCCGGAGGAAAGACCATGTCTCTGACCATCTCCAGTCCAAGTTTTACCCACGGCGGCGACATCGCGAAGAAATTCACCTGCGACGGAGCCGACATATCTCCGCAGCTTTCCTGGACGGAACCTCCAGCGGGCACGAAAAGCTTCGCGCTGCTCGCCGACGACCCCGATGCTCCGGTGGGAAACTGGAATCACTGGGTAATGTGGAATCTTCCTCCCGAAACTCGCGGATTGGCGGAAGGTTTGAGCAAGGCTGCGCATCTGCCCGACGGCTCGCTGCAAGGATCCAACGACTTCCGCAAGACGGGATACAACGGCCCGTGCCCGCCGCCGGGCAAACCGCATCGCTACTATTTCAAGTTGTTCGCGCTGGACGCGAAACTCGATCTCAAAGCCGGAGCCGGCAAGCGGGAACTGGAAACGGCGATGAAGGGACACATTCTGGCGCAGGCGGAATGGATGGGGCGGTACGGCCGCTGAGGGACGGGTTCGCTTTAATGAACCCGGCGCAGAAAGTTCCCCAAAAATAACGAGCGCCCTGAGACTTATGTGAGTCCAGGACGCCCGGGCAGCCCTCCCCCAGAACTGCTCACCGATGAAAATAATGGGAGCCAGTCCTCTCTGCCTATGGCACTTCTGTGCCATGCACTCCCTCGAAAGTGCCCTCCTTCCATCTATCTGAAAACCCGAGGGTTCCACGCTATCCGGCGGCAAAGCCGGGGAGACAGGTGGGCTGAAGTCCGGCTGCGCTTTGCCGATGAATGCTTAGTTCGGGCGGATTTCCCGCTGGCCGTCCCATGTCCGCATTTCTTGATCCCGAGATCTATCGCGGCATTCTGGAAAGCTTGCCGACGGGCCTGTGTGTGGTGGACATGCAAAAGAAAATCGTGCTGTGGAGCGACGGAGCGGAGCGCATCACCGGCCATCTGCGCTACGACGTCATCGGCCACTGCTGTGTTGGAGAATCGTTGCTGCATTGTGATCAGCAGGATTGCGAGTGGTGCAACGAAGACTGTCCTCTGGCGCGGGCCATGAAGACCGCGCAGGCCACGGAAGCCATGGGCTTTCTGCATCACAAAGCCGGGTACGAAGTACCGGTTCGCATGCGGGCGGCCCCGGTTCACAATGCGCACGGTTCGATCATCGGCGCGGTGGAAACCTTTGAAGACCAACAGGCAACCGGGTTGGCCGACCACCGCGACGACAGTCCCCATCTTGCCGGCTACGTGGACGAAGTCAGCGGCCTGGCCAGCCACGCCATGATGCAATCCCACTTGCGCGAGACGCTGGGAACGTTTGCCGAGGTCCACCTGCCTTTCGGGGTGCTGGGGCTTCGCCTGGAGGGGCTGGACGACTTCCGCGCGCGCTACGGGCCGCAGGCGGTCGCGTCGCTGCTGCGGGTGATCGGGCGCACCCTCGAGGGAACGCTCTGGAAAACAGACTTCGTGGGACGCTGGAGCGACGATCAGTTCCTGGTTATTTTGAACGGCTGCAGTGACGATGCCCTGCACTCGGTGAGAGAGCGCGTCCGCCGCATGCTGGCCGGCAACGGAATCGAATGGTGGGGAGAACGGCGTTCCCTGCCGGTTTCCATCGGCCAGGCCGCGGCGCAGACCGGCGACACCATCGATTTGCTCATGGAGCGGGTGCAGAAATCACTGGATGCGACTTCGGCGCTGCGGGCTCGTGCCGCCGCCGGCGGCGGGAATCAGACTTCCGGGAGCTAGCTATGTTCGCCATTATCGGCATCGTCATCGTGTTCGGCTGCATCGTGGCCGGCTACCTGATGGAACATGGCAATCTGCGCGTGCTGCTGCAGCCGGCAGAATTGCTCATCATTGGTGGAGCGGGGTTAGTGACGGTGCTGATCGCCAATCCGCTGCACATCATCAAGAAGATCGCCGGCGGAATCCCCGGAGTGTTCGGCGCTCCAAGATTTGGCAAGCAAGCCTACATTGACACCCTGAAAATGATGTACGACCTGCTGAACAAGGCGCGCAAAGACGGACTCATGGCTCTGGAATCCGACGTCGAAGAACCCGAGAAGAGTCCCGTATTCTCCAAGAATCCGGCGTTCATCAAAGACCATCATGTGCGCGATTTCGTATGCGACTCGCTGCGCATGGCCGTCACCGGCGTGGATACCTTCGAACTCGATCAGATGCTCGACCTCGACATGGAAGTCCATCATCACGACTCCACCCAGCCCACCGCCGCGCTCAGCACCATGGCCGATTCCCTGCCCGGCCTGGGGATCGTGGCCGCCGTTCTGGGAGTCGTTATTACCATGCAAGCGCTCGGCGGTCCGCCGGAGGAAATCGGACACAAGGTTGCCGCGGCGCTGGTGGGTACGTTCCTGGGCATTCTGCTCTGCTACGGCCTGGTAGGCCCGATCGCGGCCAACATGACCAAAGCGGCCGAAGAAGAACACGCCTTCCTCTACGTTCTGCGGGTTCTGATGATTTCTTTTCTCAAGGGAAGCGCGCCCATCATGGCGGTGGAAACAGCGCGGCGGGCGATTCCGGGCCATGTGCGGCCCTCATTTCAGGAACTCGAAAAAGCGTGCCGCGGCGGAGGTGCTGCTGCGGCGGCGGCGGCGGCCGGAGCCGGACCCGCCTGAGCACTGGTTAGGGGACAAAGAGCATGGATAAAACGCGCCCCATCATCGTCCTCAAAAAGAAAGGCGGCCATGGCGGCCATCACGGAGGCGCGTGGAAAGTCGCCTACGCCGATTTTGTCACTGCCATGATGGCGCTTTTTATCGTTCTGTGGCTGCTCAACTCCAGCAAACAGATTCAAGTTGCGGTGGGCGGATACTTCAAAGATCCTACCGGAACCGCGAAAAAAGTCGGCAGCAACATGGCGGGCGCGGGAGAGAATTTCATTCTCACCCGCGACAACATGCCCAAGCTGAAAAACCAGCTGCAGCAGGCCATCCGGCAGATGACGGATTTCGAAAAACTGAAAAGCCACATCGAGATGACCGTGACCGCGGAAGGTCTTCGCATCGAGCTTTCCGAGTCGGCCAGCGGAACATTTTTCGACAGCGGCAGCGCCAAGCTGAAGACCGATGGCCGCGATCTGTTGCTGACGCTGGCGCAGGAGTTAGGGCAACTCCCCAACAAGATTTCCATTGAAGGCCACACCGACTCCAATCCCTATGCCCCCTCGGCCAACTACGGCAATTGGGAACTCTCTGCGGACCGCGCCAACGCCGCGCGCCGAGTGATGCAGGCCAACGGCCTCAAAGCGGACCAGGTGACGCAGGTGCGGGGCTTTGCCGATCAGCGTTTGCGCAAACCCGATGCTCCGCTGGACCCCTCAAATCGGCGCATCTCCCTCATCGTGCAGTACACGGTCAAGAACAATAACGATGAGGATGCCAAACCGGCCGCCTCGCCGCAGAGCGGAGGGGAAGGCAAGTCCTAGCTGAGCGTTGGGTAGCTCAGTTTGAATCTCAACTCTGCTTGAGGCGTCATCCCGAAGCCCGCGATTTCTCCAGCGGGGCGAGGGATCCCGCTGTGGGCCACATGTTTCCGTTGTGCGCGCCAGATCCCTTCGACAAGCTCAGGGCAGGCTCTTCGCTCCGCCTGAAAAACGGCTTCGCTCAGGATGACGCCGTCGGGAGAGAAATCTCCAAAGTTCAAACTGAGCCCGCAGGCTTGAAATAACTTTACAATCGCTGCCGGCGCCCGAACTCTGGTCCGGTTGTATAATCGCCGCTTTGATCCCCAGTCAGGAGCTCCCGCTTATGAAGAGGTCTGCCACCCTGGTCTGTTCGCTCGTCGTTGTCCTGTCATTCGTTCCCGCGCTGTGGGCTCAGGAAAAGGTTGATCTCGAAACCATGTCCCGCATTCGTTACGAAGGCTTCCACAATTCCAAAGTGATGGACTACGCGTCAGGACTGATGGATTCGATCGGCGAGCGCCTTACCGGATCTCCCAACATGAAGCGGGCCAACGAGTGGACCCGCGACCAGTTCACCGCCATGGGCTTGAGCAATGCGCATCTCGAGGCCTGGGGGCCGTTCGGCCGAGGCTGGACGAGTCAATACGTCAATGCACGCATGACCTCGCCCGACATCGCGCCGCTGATCGTTTACGCCAAGGCCTGGACCCCGGGCACGAACGGAGTGGTAACGGGCAAATGCGTGCGGGTCACCCTCGAAGATAAGAAGGACTTCGACAAATATCGCGGCAAACTCGCCGGAATGATCGTGCTAGCCGGTCCCGACGCCGATTTGAAGCCCATCACGGAAGCGCCTTTCAAACGTTTGAGCGATGACGATCTGGCCAAGATCGGCGAGTATCAGATTCCGAGTGAGCGTCCGATGTTTCGTATGGCGGAGTTCGCCCGGCGGCGACAGCTCATGAAAGAACTGAATCAGTTCTACGCTGACGAAAAGGTCTTGGCGGTGATTGACCATAGCCGCGACTCCGCCGGCGGAGGCACCGTCTTTGTTCAGTCCGGCGGTTCCTACAAGCCGGGTGAGACCACGACTGTTCCGCAGCTCACGATGGCCTCCGAACACTGGAGCCGCATCGCGCGCCTGCTGCAGCAGAAGAAAGACGTGACGCTCGAACTGAACGTCGCCAATACCTTCTACGACGACGATCCCATGCAGTACGACACCCTCGCGGAAATCCCCGGCACCGACAAGAAAGATGAGATTGTCATGCTGGGCGCGCACCTCGACTCCTGGCATGCCGGCACCGGCGCTACCGACAACGGAGCGGGCACAATCGTCATGATGGAAGCCGTCCGCATCCTGAAGACCATCGGCGTCAAGCCCCGCCGCACCATCCGCATCGGCCTGTGGAGCGGCGAGGAAGAAGGCTTGCTCGGCTCGCAGTATTACGTTCAGCAGCACTTCGGCTCGCGTCCGCCCCTGGACGATCCCGACATGAAGGGCATGCCCACGCTGTTGCGGCGCCAGGCCGGCGAGGTATCGGTGAAACCGGAACAAGCCAAGGTCTCCGCCTATTTCAATGTGGATAACGGTACGGGGAAGATTCGCGGCGTTTACCTGCAGGAGAACCAAGCCGTGGCGCCGATCTTCGAGGCCTGGATGAAGCCTTTCAAAGACCTTGGCATGACTACGCTCACCATGCGCAACACGGGCGGCACCGATCATCAATCGTTCGATGCGGTCGGCATTCCCGGATTTCAATTCATCCAGGATCCCATCGAGTACGACACCCGCACGCACCACTCCAACATGGATGTTTACGACCGCCTGCAGCCCGAGGATCTCAAACAGATTGCGGTGATCGTAGCCGGCTTTGTGTATGATGCCGCCATGCGCGATCCAATGCTGCCGCGCAAGCCGATCGAGCCGGCGCTGCCGAAAGAACCGCCCGCGAGGGACGGGCAGTAGTTGCGGCAATTATTAATGGGAATTACTAACGGGAAATTACTAAGATGATCTCCAAATGGACTGGAAGAATCGCTGTTAGCGTTTTGATCAGCGCGCTCTCGACCGTCATCCTTCTTAATCAGGCGCACGGTCAGGCGACTTCCCTGCCTTCCTCACACCTCATCAATCCCGAGGAGTTGGTGAAAGTGTTGCAGGCCGCGAAAGGCGAGAAGCCGCTGATGTTTCAGGTGGGGTCCTATGTGCTTTACGCACAAGCCCACATCCCCGGCTCAGACTACGTGGGGCCCGTCACCAGCGAACTTGGGCTGCAACAGCTCCGCCGGCGTGTGGAGTCCCTGCCCCGGACGAAATTCATCGTTCTCTATTGCGGCTGCTGCCCCTGGAGCCATTGCCCGAACGTCAAGCCGGCGGATGACGCCCTGCGTACCATGGGGTTCACCAACGTAAAGGTGCTCTACCTCGCCAACAACTTCGGGGCGGACTGGGTTGAGAAGGGCTACCCGGTCGCGAAAGGCCAATAGGGGCCCGGCGTTTGCAAAGACGAAGACGAATTCTGATCGGCGCGATGTTGATCCTGGTGGCCGCCGGCTTTTACCTGAAAGCTCGTCACAGCTTCCGGGCGAGAGAAGCGGCAGCGAGGCAACATTCTGCAGCCCCCGATTTTTCCCTCCCCCAATTAAATGGCCAATCGCTTCAGCTCTCCGATTACCGGGGCAAGGTGGTGCTGCTCGACTTCTGGGCGACCTGGTGCACGCCCTGCCGCGAAGAGATTCCTCACCTGGTGGAACTGCAAAGGAAGTATCGCGACCAGGGTCTCCAGATCATCGGTGTCTCGATGGACGACAGCCCCGAACCCGTACGCGAGTTCTACCAGCGCTTCCAGATGAACTATCCCGTGGTGATGGGCGACGCGGAAATTGGCGAGCGTTACGGCGGTGTTCTCGGCCTGCCGATTGCATTCGTGATCGGCCGCGACGGCCGCATCTCCGTCAAACACATCGGCGCAACTGATGCTTCCGTGCTGGAGCAGGACGTCAAAGCGTTGCTGTAGTCGCAATGAGGATAGTTTCCTCTATCGCTTGTATCCAATCTTCCGCAGCAGGTCGTGGCGCCATGCGACGTCAGCCTGACCCTCGACGCCTTTTGGCGAACTGCCGTCGATCACGCCCAGCACTCCCCGGCCCTGCTCGCTCTCGACGACGATGATCTGGACCGGGTTGGCGGTGGCGCAGAAGATGGAGCAGACTTCCGGCACATTGCGGATGGAGTTCAAAACATTGATCGGATACGCATTCTGCATCACCAGCACGAAGGTGTGTCCTGCGGCCAGGGCCTGGGCGTTGCGAACGGCGCAGTCCCGCAAGGTCTGATCGTTTCCCTCAGCCCGCGTCAGGCACGCGCCCGAGCTTTCGTTGAAGGCCAGGCCAAACTTAGCCTGCGGAGCGGTCGTGCTCATGGCTTCGTACAGGTCTTCGATGGTCTTGATGAAGTGCGACTGACCGACAATGATATTGGCGTCCGCCGGAAACTCCATCGCGACGGCCTTGATTTCCAACATGCCTAGCCTCCGCCTGCCGTAACGGCTTGTAACTTGTTCTTCCTTTCCCGAAGAATATACGACACATAGACCGCGGCTGAAGGAATGAAGATTGCAACCTCGATCAAAATGGCTTGCGTCACGCTGATCGAGTTGTACAAGCCGAGCGCGACCTTCCGCGAGACATGAAAGATAAGCGGAATGTCGGGCGGTTGCGGATGTCCAAGACCCATGGGATGGGAAACGAAGTCCAGCACCCAATGGCTGAAGACCAGGAGCCCGATCACCCAGCCGGCGCGCCGGTCGCGATAAATGCGAGTGCCCAACCAACCGAAAGCTAAAGACCAAACCACAGACATGAAGAGACTATGCGACCAGTAGATATCCTTTGTGATCCCCTCCAGACCTACTAGGGCAAAAATGAAAAAGAGAAAATCAAGAATCAACGTGGCCGACAGCAAAACGAAGATGTTCACCTTGGGAGCCGCGGGTTTGGCTGCGAATGCCGCGGCGAAGTGCCCAATTGGGGTCATGCAGTCCTCTTTCCGTAAGTCGAACCTCTTTAGGCGATCCGCTTAGGCAATCCGCTTGCGGTCGTTATGAACGCGCTCCATGTATCGGCCCGTTCTGAGATCGACACGCACGCGTTCGTCCGGCGCGATGAACAGGGGAACGCGAATCGAAACGCCGTTCTCGAGCGTCGCTTCTTTCCAGGCACTGTCCTGCTGGGAGTGGGAGGGCGGCGCGGTATGCACCACGCGAGCTTCCACGATGTCGGGCAACACGGCGCTGATGGGCCGGCCTTCGAAGAACTCCAGCGGCACCGCGCTTCCCGACTGCAGGAAATCCGCCGCCCGTCCCAGCATTTCGCCCGGAACCTCAACCTGTTCGAACGTGTTGGGATCCATGAACGTGCAGGTGTCGCCTTCGCGGAAAAGGAATTCCATGTTGCGCCGTTCAACCGGCAGATCTTCCAGCCGCTCCTGCGGCCGGAAGCGCGCCTCCCAGAGCCGCCCGGTCATGACGTTACTCAACTCAGCCTTGACCACGCCGCCCAGTTTTGCGGCCGCGGCCTTGGCTTCGACGCTGAGCACCCTGTAGGTTTGCCCTTCGATTCGGACGACCATTCCCTGCTGCAGTTCTGAAGCTGTCACCATAGTCCTCTCCCCCAACCGGCCACCGGACTCTAACGTGTCCCCGCTGCTTACGCCGCCGCCATGGGACTCCCTTTGTCCTCCGGCGTCTCGATGTCCTCTAGTTCCTGTCTGCGATGCAGGAATACGTAGGCGCCAAGCAGAGAGAGCATCAACAATGCCAGGATCATGACCAGCAGCGCGAAGGCGGTCATGTTGCGAATCGGGCTGTTCAGCTCGCGGGCTTCCTGGCTGGCCAGCACAATCCAGGGCAGGTTCGGGTACGCCTCCTTCAGCCCGGTATCGGCGAAGCCGATGAGATAAGACTGGCCGTTCGCCAGCGTGGCGTAGATGTAGCCGGTTTCCCGGCCACGCAGGCTGCCGAGAGCGTCCTTGATGGCCGCATACTCTTCCGACTTCATCTGCATCGCGGGCGTCACGCCGGGAGCCTCAACGACGGTGCCGTCTTCGCGCACCAGAAACATCCGGCCGGTGCGCCCCATCTGCCGGCGATTAAGTTGGGCAAACACCGGAGACACGTCCGCCATGGCGGTTACGGCGCCGATGAACCGGCCCGTTCCTTCCTGCAGGATCGGATAGGCAATGCCGACGTAATAGAGATGGGTCTGGTCGTCATAGCGCAGGTCCGACACGTGGATGGTGCCCTGACTGCGGCTGGCAATCGCGCGCCAGGACTCCCGGTCGGTCTGAAAGTAATGGATCGGCCGCTCCGTAGCGGCAACGGTCGCGCCGGTGACATCGGCGACCGTTATCTTCAGCAGTGTGGGATTGAGTTCGCGCACCCGGCGCAACTGCTGCGCCAGGTCGGAAGTGAGGATCTTCGTGGACAGGCCATCGGTCTGCGAACTTTCCCAGGCTTGTTCAATGGCGTCAATCTTCGTGGTGACCGCCTCCTCGGAAAGATGCTCGTATTGACGGTTGGCTAGAGTAACCGCCTGCACGGGCCCTGGACTGTTGGCGATCACGCTGACGTCGCGCACGCAGGTTGCGATGAACTGCGATGTGGATTCCGCCGAGGTCAGCGTCATGGCGCGGAAGTTTTCACCGTTCATTTGCCGCATGTGGCTGTCGCCTTGCAATGCCACATAGAAGCCGAAAACGGTCAGGGGAACGAGAATCAGAATCAGCCCAACCAGCAACTTCTGAAGAGATGTGCGGAATTCCGGAGTCTCGAGGGGCATGGGGATTACCTCCTCTTTCTTTTTTGCCGCGAAGGTCTACCGCGGGTAGGCGTACCGGATGGGGACCCGGCGCGCCCTCCAACCGAGTCTGAGAAGCAGTATAAACCTATGTCCCGGAAGTGCTTCTGTCTGTGATCTGCCGCACACCCGCCCGTGCTTTTGGGACATGCGATGCCCCTGGTCCGCACTCCTGTAGGCCTCCCTAAACCGCGTTCCTGCGATCACTTACGCCGAAACGTGACCCTCATCACCCTGGCAAGTGATGCCTTTCACTGCCCCTCTGGACCCGAAAGCAGAGCATAGGCTTTTGGGATGTCGCCGTGTTCTCAATGAGCTACAGCGAGCGGCAGGGCTACCAGAAGATCGTCCCACAAGTTGTAATCCCTGAGCATTCCCTCCTTTTTGCCGGCGGTTTCCGGGCGGAAACAGGGAGTCTTCCGGCTATTTGTGAGGTCAGGGAGGGTTCCTCAACCCAGCGTCGAAAAGCCAGCAAGTCCAATACCGGACGCAGAGCCGTATCTGCGCGGAGAAACGGAAGACCTTATGGGCCGTCATAATTTTTTGTCGATCAAAGATTTTTCGCCGGAGGAAATCCACTATCTGCTCGATCTCGCCCGCGAAATCAAGTCTCATCCTTCCGCTCACAACGGAGCGCTCAAGGGAAAAACGCTGGCCATGATCTTCGAAAAGCCGTCGCTGCGCACCCGCGTTTCGTTTGACGTGGGCATCCAGCAACTGGGCGGGTTTTCACTCTATCTGTCGCCGGCCGAGATCAGCCTGGGCAAGCGCGAATCGGTGTACGACGTGGCCAAGAACCTGGAGCGCATGGTGCAGGCCATCATGATCCGCACCTTCGCGCACGACATCGTTGAGAAGATGGCGGAGTACGCCGGTATTCCCATCATCAACGGCCTGACCGACTACAGCCATCCCTGCCAGGCCATGGCGGACTACCTCACGATCCAGGAACTCAAGGGTGAAGTGGCAGGCCTGAAAGTGGCCTACATTGGCGATGGCAACAACGTCTGCCATTCGCTGATGTTCGCTGGAGCGCAACTGGGAGCGCACGTGTGGGCGGCTACGCCCGAGGGATACGAACCGAAACCCGAAACGGTGGAATGGGCTCTGCAGCGCGGCGCCAAGACCGGCGGCACGTGCACGCTCACGCATGATCCGGTCGAGGCGGTCACCGCTGCCGACGTCGTTTACACCGACGTCTGGGCCAGCATGGGCCAGGAAGCCGAAGCCGAGGCGCGACGGAAACTGTTTGCTCCGTATCAGGTGAATTCGGACCTGTTCCGGCAAGCGAAGTTCGATGCCGTGTTCATGCACTGTCTGCCGGCTCATCGCGGCGACGAAGTGACCGACGAGGTCATTGATTCTCCGCACTCCGTGGTTTACCAGCAGGCGGAGAACCGGCTGCATGTGCAGAAAGCGATTCTTCTGGAACTCATGCAGTATCGCGAGGCAGCGGAGCCGCTTCCGTTCCAGGAGATGACGACGAGCGTGTGAGAAGAAAGGGCTTCATCCGATAGCACCAGGGAGTTGAGAACAGGCTGCCATGAATCAGAAAGTCACAGTGGTCGGTACAGGCCGCATGGGATCGGCCCTTGCCACCGCGTTGTTCAAGAAAGGATTTGCCACCACCGTCTGGAATCGCACCGCCTCGAAGACAGAACCCCTTGCCCGGCTCGGTCTGCGCACAGCTGAAAGCGTACTGGGAGCCGTCAGCGAAGCCGATGTGGTTATTGTCAACGTCAACGACTACAACTCAATCTTCCAGTTGCTGCGGCACCCGGAGATTGAGTCCGCACTCCGCAGCAGGATCCTCGTGCAATTGACCAGCGGCACCCCGGACGAGGCCAGGGAAATGGAATCATGGGCCCGGCAATGCGGGATTTCCTATCTCGACGGGGCCATCTGGAGTTCCCCCCAAGCAATCGGCACGCCGGAATGCACCGCCATTTTGTATTCAGGTTCACAAGAACTGTTCGACCGCGTGAAGCCGATTCTGATGGCATTTGGAGAAAATGCCCGATTCGTTGGCAATCAAATCGGCCAAGCGTCGGCACTCGACATTGCCGTCTTGGCTGGCTTTGCTATAAGCGCAATGTTTGGCTTTCTTCAGGGGTACATCATTTGCGAAGCGGAAAACATTCCTGTCGAAACGTACATGCAGTTTGTCAAGCGCGTCGCTCCTGGTTTGAAGGGCGTCCTCCAAACATACGCGAAGCTTCAAGAAAAGGACTACGCCGGCGACCAGGCCTCGCTCGCAGCGTGGTCAGCAGCCCCCAAATGTCTCATTGATTGGGGCAGAGAGCATGGGATGGACCACAGCATTGCCGACGCTCAACTTTCGCTCTTTGAAAAAGCCATCAAGGCTGGCAAGGGTCAGGCTGACTTCGCTTATCTGTACGAGATTCTCAGAAGAGGCGCAGGCTGATTGGCATTCTGAGACTGTGGCTTCGTTGTGCTGGCAACTGGAAACTGACAACTGACAACTGATTTGAAAACGATGCTCATCGCCGTGGGCGGCAACTCCCTGATCCGGGCCGGGGAGAAGGGGACCATTGTCGAGCAACTGGCCAATGCGCGACGAACGGCGGGCGCTATTATCGGCCTGATCCGCGACGGCTATCACGTGGTCGTCACCCACGGCAACGGTCCGCAAGTGGGGGCGCAACTGCTGCGTTCGGAGCGAGCCGCCGATCAGGTTCCGGGCCAGACGCTCGACGTTTGCGGCGCGGCCAGCCAGGGTGAAATCGGTTATATGCTCGCGCAATCCCTGCAGGACGAACTGTCCGCCGCTGGGCTGCGCGTGCCGGTCGTCAGCCTGGTGACGCAGACGATCGTTTCGGCCAGCGATCCGGCCATGCAGCATCCCACCAAGCCCATCGGGCCGTTCTACTCCCGCGCGCAGGCGGAAGAACGCAAGCGCATGCTGGGATGGGAAATCGTGGAAGATGCTGCCCGCGGCTACCGCCGCGTGGTTCCCTCGCCCGACCCGATGGAGATTGTCGAACTGGAAGTGATTCGTTCGCTGATGGGCCAGGGCACGCTGGTGGTCGCGTGCGGTGGTGGAGGAATTCCGGTGGTGCGCGAGAACGGCAGCCTGCACGGTGTGGAAGCCGTCATTGATAAAGACCGGGCCTCAGCCCTGCTCGCTTCCCAACTGGGCGTGGACCTGTTCGCCATCTCGACTGACACCGACTACGTCTATCTCGATTACAAGAAGCCGGCCCAGCGGCCGTTGCTGCGCCTGACGGCATCGGAACTGGAAGAGCATTACCGGGCCGGACATTTTCCGCCGGGAAATATGGGGCCGAAAGTGGAGTCAGCGCTACACTTCCTGCGGGCCGGCGGCCAGGAAGTGGTCATCACTTCATACGACCACCTGTGCGACGCGATCGCGGGACGCGCGGGTACGCACATCGTTCCCGATGAGAAGACAGCAGCCGGCAAGCCGCAGGCACATTTCGAAGTCCCGGTAGGAGGACGTTAGCGATGCCCGACCCGACCCTCACGCCCGCCCCACCCAGCGCCGCAGATCACGCGCTGGGAACGAAAGCTGCCCCGATGCGACTCAGGCATCTGGTCGAGTCGCAGCAGTTCACTGTGCCGCTGCTGATGGAACTGTTCAACCGCTCCCGTGGAATGGAACGCGTGGTGGCTCGCGGCGGCTCGCTCGACTACCAGAACAAGATCCTGACTACGTTGTTCTACCAGCCTTCGACTCGCACCCGTTTTTGTTTTGAGGCTGCGATGCACCGGCTTGGCGGCAAGGTCCTTTCCACCGAACAGGCGGGAGCGTTCTCGTCGGAGATCGAATCGGAGCGGGTGGAAGATTCTATTCGCATCATCGGCAGTTATTGCGATGTCATCGTGGTGCGGCATCCCCAGGCGGGAGGCGCAGAGCGTGCGGCCCAGGTTTCACCCGTGCCGGTGATTAACGCGGGCGACGGTGAAGGCGGGCAGCATCCCACGCAGGCTCTGCTGGATTTGTACACCATCTATCGTGAGCGCCCGCTGGTCGGCTTGAGCGTGGCCATCATCGGAGAACTCGACAAGGGGCGCACAGCACGCTCACTTGCTTATCTTCTGGCTAAGTTCGAGCGGGTAAAGATTTTCTTCGTCAGCCCGCCGGAATTGCAGATGAAGCCCGACATTCTGGAGTACCTCAACGAACACGGTGTCCGCTATGAGGTTGAGTCTGATATTGACCGCGTGATCCGGGAAGTGGACGTCGTCTATCAGACGCGCATTCGTCCCGACCGCGTGCGCGACCGACTGGAACTGCATCGCTATGCTGTCAATTCCTCGGTCCTCGAAAAGATGAAGACGGATGCGCTGATTCTTCATCCTCTTCCCCGCACCGTGGAACTGGACAAGACCGTGGACGACGATCCCCGGGCGCTTTACTTCAAGCAGGCGGCCAACGGCCTGTATGTGCGCATGGCGCTGTTGACGATGCTGCTGGAAACTGATCCGTCATAAAAATCAGGAGACATCATGTCCGTAATGGAAATCACTCAAACTGAGCAGATGATTGCGCTGGAAGAGCGTTTTGGCGCGCATAACTACCATCCCCTCGACGTGGTCATCGAGCGGGCCGAAGGAGTGTGGGTTTACGACGTGGACGGCGAGCGCTATCTGGATTGTCTGGCCGCATATTCCGCCGTCAACCAGGGCCACTGCCATCCCAAAATTCTGCAGACACTCATCGAGCAGGCTCACAAGGTAACGTTAACTTCGCGTGCGTTCCGCAACGACCAGTTGCCGCTGCTCTACGAACAACTGCATGAACTGGCGGGCTTCGACATGGCGCTGCCCATGAACTCGGGCGCCGAAGCCGTCGAGACCGCGGTAAAAGCGGCGCGCAAATGGGGACACAAGGTCAAGGGCATTCCTGACGGCCAAGCCGAAATTATCGTCTGCGCCAACAACTTCCATGGACGCACGGTGACGATTGTCAGCTTTTCCAGCGATCAGCAGTACCGCGACGGCTTTGGCCCCTTCACTCCCGGATTCAAGATCATCCCTTACGGCGATGCCGGCGCGCTGCGCGACGCGATCACACCGAACACGTGCGCATTTCTGGTCGAGCCGATTCAAGGGGAAGCTGGAATCATCATTCCGCCCGCGGGATTTCTGAAGGAAGCCGCCGCGATCTGCCGTGAGCGCCGCGTCCTGCTGATGTGTGACGAAATTCAATCCGGGCTGGGCCGGACCGGCAAGCTGTTCGCCTACATGCACGAGGATATAAAGCCGGATGTGCTGATCGTCGGCAAGGCGCTCGCGGGAGGCTTCTATCCGGTCTCCGCCGTCCTCGCATCGAAGGAAGTTCTCGGCGTCTTCCATCCCGGCGATCACGGCAGCACGTTCGGCGGCAACCCGCTGGCCTGCGCGGTAGCGCGCACCGCGCTGCGTGTCCTGGTCGAAGAAAAACTGGTGGAACGTTCTGCTGAACTGGGAGCTTATTTCCTCGACCGCTTGCGCACGATGCGCAGCTGGGACCTGAAGGAAGTTCGTGGCCGGGGACTCTGGATCGGGATCGAGTTACTCAGTCCGGCGCGTCCCTACTGCGAAGCGCTGAAGGTAGAAGGCATCCTGTGCAAGGAAACCCACGACCGGGTCCTGCGCATTGCGCCTCCTCTGACCATCACGCGCGAGGAGATTGACTGGGCCTTCGAACGGATCCGCAGAGTGATCGAGAGGCGCTGAGTCCTCAGGGATAAAGGCCGCAATTACCTGTCGCGAGCGTTGCTGACAGCATTCAAGAATCTGCGGGCGAGTTCAGCAATTCGATCGGCCTGCCGTCGCCGAATGGCTTCTCTCGGGATCAATTCCCCGCCAATGCCCAGAGCAACGGCTCCGGCGGCAATGAAGCTGAATGCCGTACGCTGGTTCACGCCTCCGGCGGCGATCATCGGAATCATAGGGAACATCGCCTTAAGATCTCGGATGTAACTATCGCCGCCGATGTGCCCACAGGGAACGATTTTGACGAAATCCGGACTCAGTTTCCACGCGGTGATGACTCCGGTCGGCGTGAGTGTTCCGGGAATGACCACGGTATTTTCCTGCACGGCGAACTTTACCGTCTCCGGATCAAGGCCATCGCTGGAAAGAAACTTAGCGCCTGCATCCATGCACCGGCGGGCGGTTTCGACGTCGTGGACGCTCCCGGCGCCAACAATCACGTCAGGGGCATGCTCCACGACATGAGAGATTACTTTGATCGCTTCAGGCACGGTCAACGTGACT
>Ga0187818_10000098_pt1 | contig 24939 bp, 12 predicted proteins | sample NC_wetland_sal_i_14_FD_130581 | JGI IMG/M metagenome (GOLD analysis project Ga0187818, IMG submission 130581) | Wetland sediment microbial communities from Neuse River Estuary, North Carolina, USA - SO4_3 | ecosystem: Environmental > Aquatic > Freshwater > Wetlands > Sediment | place: USA... | reverse complement strand
TTCATGTGGCACTCGCACAACGAGCGCGAGATCACGACTAACGATGTATTCCCAGGCGGCATGTTCATGATGATGCTGGTAGACCCCCCGACCTGGTGGATTGACGAAACATTGTGATTGATTTGACGAGGAGAGAAGCCATGCGCCACTACAACACCAAAACAGCCCTGAGAGCCGCCGTATTCGCCATTACAGCTCTCCTCTTGTTAGCCGGGATGTCGTTTGCCCAGCCCGCAGTCAACCTGACTGCGTCGCGGCAGAGCGTCACCATGCCCGACGGCAATACCGTGCCAATGTGGGGCTGGTCCTGCAGCTCCGCGGTCGCGCCGGCCACCTGCACCACCCTCACTTGCGGCGGATATATCACGGGCAGCACCATGTGGCAGCCGCCTCTGATCACGATCCCGACGGGCCAAGGTCTGACGGTCAATTTGACCAATAATCTGCCAGTCGAGACGTCATTCACCATCGTCGGGCCATTGGTTGGCGGTGGCTTGGGCCAGCCGGTTCGAGAGTCTGCGCCGCGCAATCACCCAACGCAGACCGTGACCACGTGGACGAATAATATCGGCGCCACGTTCACGCCGCCGGCGCAGGGCGCGCGCGTGCGGTCATTTGTACCGGAGGCGTTGGGCGGCGGCGGAACGCAGACTTACTCGTGGGCGGCTGGAGCGATTCCTCCTGGCACCTACCTCCTCCGCACGGGTACCTATCCCTCGATACAGGGGCCGATGGGTCTCTACGGGGTGCTGGTCGTTACGCAGGCACCCACGCTGACAGGCGGCACTTTGACGCCGGGCACAGCCTATACGAACATTTCGTATGACGCCGACGTTCCGGTTCTGTTGAGTGAAATTGATCCGGTGCAAAACACCTCCGCCGACCTCGCGGCGCAGAGCGCCGGCTTTGACGAAACCAAACCCTGGACGCCATCGTGCGGCCAGAGTTACACCTGCTATCCGCCTGCGGTGGATTTCACGCCGCTGTACTACCTTGTCAACGGCGTTTCGTTTGATGCAACGGCGGCGACTTCCTCGGCGATCCCCGTGCCCGCTGCACGTTCCACTGGCAATGTCCTGCTGCGTTTAGTCAACGCGGGCAACCGGATGCACATGCCCTCGGTGAACGGCCTCAACATGTCGCTGATCGCCGAAGACGCCAATGTGATTGGCGATGTGAAGTTGGGTGCAGCAAAGGTGACTCCGAATCTGGATGTTCGTGTACAGAGTGACGTGTTCATGCCTGCCGGCAAAGTAGAAGACGTCATTGTTCACCCGAGCGCCTCAGGAGGATCTTACAGCGCCAGCACGTTCCTGGTGTTCGACCGAGCACTAGCCCTCTCCGCCAACGCCTTCCGCCACGACAGCGGCATGCAAACCATGGTCTCGGTCGCGGGCGGAGTCATTACACCGCGTGTTACGGCTATGGCCGTCGCGGATAACTACATCATTCCTCCGAATACGACGTCGTTCACAGGGAACGTGCTGAACAACGACGTTGGCGTCTCTAATGCATCACCGACAGGCACCTTTGGGACTTGCGCCGTACAGGTTGGCGCTCAGCAATTCACCACCTCGGGCGGCAACACCGTCATGCTGAGCCCGAACGGTTCCTTTGTCTGGACGGCCAAGACTGGTTCGACAGGCCTTGCAGCGGGCGCCACGGACACCTTCAGTTATTGCGGCGACGGCAATTCGAGCAATCCAAACATGCCCGCGCTGGTCACGTTTAATGGCGCGACCCTGGGCAACCCGCCGGTCGCGAACGCAGATACCTACACCAGCAACAATGCGGCGCTGATGAAAATCAACGCACCCGGCGTCCTGGCGAACGACACGGATCCCACGGGATATCCGTTAAGCGTTGCGGGCGGCACAACCCCTCCCCTAGTCCTTGACGGTACGTCATCCGGCTTGACCGTGACTATGAAGGCCGATGGCGGATTCACCGCTATCCCAAGCACCGCTACCGGCGGAAGCTATTGGTTCTGCTACCATGCCCTGAACTCACAAGGCACGCCTAGCCAAGCCGCGGGCAACCCTGGTGGGAGCGCATGCCCGACAGTTACGGTTGGGACTACTACGGTTCAATCCACCCAAGTCTCACTCAATTTCCTGGCCCCGAACGGGCCCAAGGTCACGCTCTACGACCCGCAGGCGCAGCAGAATCTGCCGATCGTGGTCAACGGCAATCAGGATTACAAGTGGATCATTGAACAAGATCTGACCTTCCTGCAGACGCCGCAGAATCAGGTCAACCAGTGTGCTCCCAGCAATCCGGCTTGTGTCCCCATGTTAGGGACCAGCTTCCATACCAGTTACATGCCGGTGATAGCGTCGGGCTGCACGGGGCCACAGAGCTGCGAGCAAAACCAGACGATGTATGATGCCAATCCATCTTCGCCGACCTACGGACAGCACGTTCCGGCGGTGTGCGATGGCAGCGGCATCTGCGTTCCCGCTCCGACGGGCAGCTTTCTGCCGGTTTCCACGCCCGATCAGGTCAATCTGCCGCAGTTCGATCAGTCCGGGAATCAAGCCCGCTACTACATCTCGGTTCTGCCGGGCGATTCAGTGAACCCGACTGTCTATGGCACGGCAGGACACACAATGGGTGGCTCGCCGATCAATCCGAGCTGCAGCGGAAGCGTGTGCACTTCGCCAGCGACTATTGTGAATGTGGAACCCAGTCCTCTCCCGACCGCTACTGTGACGATAGACGTTTTCGAAGATGACTGGCCGCTCAATGGCGAACCCGACACCGGCGGCGGCGTAGACGTCTACCCAACGCAAGAACCGTCTCTGGGAGATTTCCAGGTGGAGATCTGGGACGACGCAGGTGGCAGCGGTGACGCTACCGGCCAGATGACTTACGACCAGTTCAACATGCCGTTGACGAATTCGCTTAACGGCCAGATTGACCCGCTTACCGGCCTCAATGCCTGCCCGCTTTCGCCCAGCCCGATCATGGGAACGATTATTGTGTGCCCGCAGTTTGAGTCGGACGGCGAGACCCTGTCGCCCTTGACCGGTCAGGCTGTGGTCAGGAACCTGATGCCCGGCAGATTCGGCATCATCGTGCACCCAGGAGCCGAGCGAGAAGCACGAGGCGAAGAGTGGGTCCAGACCAATACGCTGGACGGCACCCACTACCTGGATGCTTTCGTTAAAGCTGGCGAACCTGCCTACTTCCAGGAATTTGGGCCGGGCGGCTTCCATGTGTTTATGGGCATGGCGAATCCGGCGATTATCAATTCGCGCCTGTCAGCTATTTGTAACGGCCTGACGGCTCCTGGCCAACAAGGGCCGCCGTCGTCTCCTCCCGCTTGCAACAATACCGTGAACGGTCAGGTAACGAACCTGCACCAGGCCCGTTCGCCGATCGAGACATTGTTCAGCAACGGGGTCTTCCCGCAGGGCGACCCGCGCAACTACAAGCCGCTCAGCTACACGACCTGCTACGCGGCTATTGGCGACACCGATGGCGCCACCATCGCCTTCACCAAGTGCGATCAGAACGGAAACTTCAGTTTCAGCGGCCTCCCCGACGGCGATTACGGCCTGGTGATCTTCGATCAATGGCTTGACCTCATTGTGGATGGGTCGAGCAAGGCGGTGAGCGTAAGAGGCGGCCAGACCATTAACCTGAATTATGCAGCCTTCACCTGGCAGACGCACCTCTGGACCCGGACCTACATGGATACGCTCGGAAACGGCGCACCCACACTTCTGGGCGATGGAATAACTCTGGATCCAGCCACGAGTCCGGGGCTGATTCAGGTTCCGAACCGGATCCGGATGCGGAACGGCAAATTCAACAACGCGCTTCTGTCGGACATGACAGGGAGCGCGCACTTTGACGAAACCTTCCCCTTGTTTAACTGGTATGTCATCGAATCCGACACAACGCGTTTCCGCGGCACTGGCGTTCACGTTGTCAATGACGCTGGAGGACAGGTTGATGGTCCAGCCAGCGGAGGTATGGTGGCCGGAAACGGAACCACTGGGCCGTATCAGGGAATCCTGAGCTCCGTTGAGAGTTTCTCCCTTCCCAACAACCTGCGGTACCCAGGCTCGGTGTATTGCGCTCTGGGCGACGCACAGTGTGCGACCACGAACCTCTCGACGAATCCGACCGGAGGTGGTCCCGGCGGTTCCACTGGACGAATTGATCCTGGCAGCGTTGTCTCGGAAGGATGGGAGGGCGGCCTGGGCGAGTTCGATCTGGTCGACTGGGGCAAACAGCCCTATGTGAAGGGCGAAACCGGCGGTATCAAGGGCCACGTAGTGTACGCCTCCACGCGACCCTTCGACGATCCACAGATGCTCTTTCAGAACCTGTGGGAGCCGCTCGTACCAAACGTGACCCTCAACCTTTACCAGCAAACCACGGCGCCGGATGGAACGAACAGCTTGAAGTTGGTCGATACGGTCCAGAGCAGCAGCTGGGATGCGTGGGCTCAAGGGTTCCGAGCTGACGGCAACCCGAACATGAACTGTCCGGGCCAGGCTACCAACGACCCGTTCTTCAGCTTCACCATGCAGGGTACCGAGTACTATCTCAGCCCTGGCAAAGCACTGCCTGCCAACTCGCAGTTCAAGTGCTTTGACGGATATCACAACCTGAACCAGATGCAACCGGCACCCTACGACGGCATGTATCAGTTCCCCAGCCCCTATTGCGCTCAAAATCCCGGCAGCGTTAACCCCGCGACGGGTCTACAGTGCATCACGGTGAGTAACCCGGCCTATGGAGCCCCCCTCAACGTCGGGGCGGGCGCAGTTCCTGGCGTTCTGCCGGCGGGCCTGTACGTGGTTGAAGCGATTCCGCCACAGGGCTACGAGACCGTCAAGGAGGAAGATAAGAATATCCTGATCGGCGACGCATTCATCGCGCCGGTGACGCAGCAGTTCGGAGCGATCTCGAACATCTTCATCGTTCCCGATCAGGCGTCGCTCAACGCATTCAACCCGTCCTACACCGGGGCAGTGACCTGCGCTAATGGCTGCACGGTCACGGCGGTTGCCGTAACCAACCCGGGCAGCGGCTACACTTCAGTTCCGACCGTGACGATTGCCGCCCCGAATCCTCCTGCGGGGACCATCATCACCACGGCCACCGCGAGCGCGACGTTGGGCGTAGTAAGTGTCAACGTGACCAACGGCGGCTCAGGTTATACCTCCGTCCCGAACGTCACCATCACTGGCGACGGAACGGGCGCGGCAGCCACTGCGACGGTCCTGGGCGGTGTTGTTACCAGCATCCAGGTGAGCGGAGGAGGAGACAACTATACCTCTGTGCCAACAGTCACTATTGATCCGCCCGGTGGCAGCGGCACACTGGCCACAGCAGCGGCGTCGCTCGGAGTTGCCTCCATCACCAATCTCAATGGCGGCGACGGCTACAGTGGTAACCCGAGCTCTGTCACCATCGCCGGTGGCGGCGGCACGGGTGCCACAGCGGCAGCCACAGTCGGCGGATCTGGTTTGGCTCTTTCAGACCAGAATCCGGGCAACCCCACCCAGAGCTTGGGCCGCACCACTCAAGGCGACTTCGGCCCCGGCGGTCTGATTGTGCAGAGTGCTCCGTGCGTGGGCGCGCTCCGCATCGTTCCCGATTTCATGAGTATCTCTCCGGAATCGGGTCAGGTGGCGCCCTTTGCGGGCGTCTCCCGCCATCTCTGTGATCGCAAGCTGGTCACTCTGAACGACTCTATGCAAGCCGATGCCGATTTCTTCATCTGGACCAAGACTCCGGCCTCGTCGCATACCACGGGCATCATCACCGACGACTTCTCCTCGGAGTTCGACCCATCCTCGCCAGCCTTCGGTGAGAAGTTTGCTGTGCCCAACCTGCCGGTCTCGTTCCGGGACTACAACGGGGTGGAAACCTCGCGCGTATATTCCGACGCCTTCGGCGACTTTGACGGCCTGACGTACTCGACTTGGGAAGTCAACCCGCCCAACCCGACCGGGTACGCGCCCAACATGATGGTCACCTGTATGAACGATCCGGGCCCGATTCCCGATCCGAATCACCCCGGGCAGACGATGATCGATCCGCTGTACAACTCGAACTATAGCGACTTCTGCTACGAGAATCCGTACATGCCGGCGGACACAGACTATCTGGATACGCCGGTGGTACCGACCTCAGCCTTCGCTGAGGCCTACAACCCACCCGATTGCGCCTACCCGGATACCACGCCGGCGATCGCCAGCGTCCTGGGTGATACCCTGACCGGTGGCGGCCAGGGACCCTGGGTCGCGGCGACTGGAAATACGCTCACCATTAACGCGCTAGGGGACCAGTTGGTACCGAATTATGCCTACTCGGGCCCAGCGGCAAGCACGCCTCCTTACAACCAGAAGTTCGTCACTCGCCACTACGGCTTCGGCGCTACGCAGGGTACTGGCACTGTGACCATCGGCGGTGTTGCGGCTACCGTAAGCTCCTGGTCGGATATGCAGATCGTGGTAACAGCTCCGGCCAACGTGCCCGCATGCAACATGCCTCCGGGCTACACCGGTACCGTTCCTCAGTGCGGCGAACTGGTCATCACTGCCGGTAACGGCAAGCAGTCGATTGACACGGTGACCGTGACCATCGGCGGAACGGCAAACCAGGCTCAGCCGACCTATCTGGCAAGTGGTCAAACCATTCAGTCGGCGATCGATGCCGCCAATCCAGGCGACATGATCATCATTCCCGCAGGCACGTACAACGAAATGCTGCTCATGTGGAAGCCGATTCGGTTGCAAGGCGTCGGTGCGGCTTCTGTTACGGTGAATGCCAACAGTCAGCCGGCAGGCTTGCTGCTCGATCCATGGCGTCGTAAAGTGGACTGCCTGTTTGGATTAGCCCTGAATGGCGGCTTCCTGAACTACACCAACAACGGTCAGGGTCAGGCAGTAAACCCGTACGATCCGACTGGCACGTATTCGTGCCCGTTCTACAGCACTCTGTCGGGTCAGCTGACCAGTCAGAGCATAGTGGATCCTCTCCTGCTGGAGCCGGTCCAGGGGTGGGATGCCTCGCTCAACGGCAACATCGCTGAGCTGCTGCAGGAGCCCTCGCTGATGGGCGCCTACGAAGGCGGGGCCATCACGGTCCTGGCCAAGGGCTTGGAGAACAACAACTCGACCAACTGCAGCCCGGTGAATAGCGGTGGCTGCATTCCGCTCAACGCGCTCACTGGCGCTGATCCTGCGACCAATGACTGTAACCCACAATCCCCGTTCTACCTGTCGAACTACCAGTGCAACCCGTCCCGTATTGACGGCATGAGCTTCGTCAACAGCTCACAGGGCGGCGGAGGCGTCTTCCTCCACGGCTGGAACCACTACACAGAAGTTTCCAACAACCGAGTCCACTCCAACGGCGGCACTCTGGGTGGTGGAATCATCGTTGGGCAGGCGGAGAGTTCCGAGGTGACCTTCACCAACGGAATCGGACAGCCATTCCTGCTCCAGACGAATGTGAACGTGCACAACAACTCCATCACACAGAACTCGTCCTACGGCGACGAGCTCAACTCCGCCACTCCCGCGTCGGCGGCCGGCGCAATCTTCTGCACCGGTTCCGACTACTACAAATTCCAGTACAACTGGGTTTGCGGGAATATCGGCAGCGGCGACGGCGGCGGCTTCGCGCACCAAGGCTTCATCTGGAACGGCGATATCGAGCACAACTGGTTCCTGTTCAACCAGAGCACGAACCCGACATTGCCTACCCATGGTGGCGGCGTGATCATCCAAGGTCAGCTGCCAGACGGATCTGCCTGCGAGAACAGCGCGATCATCGACTTCGATTGTCCTCCGGCACTCGCCGATGGCGCTGGCCCGAACCTGGTGATCAACGCCAACCTGTTCCAGGGGAACACCGCCGAGAGCGGCAACGGCGGCGGCCTGCGACTGCAGGAAGTCAATGGAAACGACGTGGTCAATAATACCGGTGGACCTGGAGAATGCTTCGTCACCAGCTCCCCCGTCCTCTCTGGTGCAGGCAGCTATGGTCCGGGCGCGACCCAGTGCCACTGGTACCAGGAGTATGTCACCAACAATGTCTTCGTCGACAACGTTGCCGGGTGGTCCGGAGGCGGACTCTCGCTCAACGACTCACTGCTGGTCAACTTCATCAATAACACGGTAGCTTCCAATGACACTACGGCGTCTGCGGGAGTACTGTTCGACACGAGCGGCGCTTCGCTAGCCAACGTGCCACCTCCGGGGTGCAATCCGGGCACGGGCGTTGGTTGCACCAACCCCATTACCACCTCGCAGTATGAGCCTGCTGGTCTGGCAACGGAGCCCATCGGTCTCAATCTGTCGACGGCTTGGCCAGCCGGGGTAACCTGCCCGGCAGCCTACCCGAATTGCAACAAGTTCTCGAACCCGGCGCTGGCCAACAACGTGTTCTGGCAGAACCGCGCGTTCTACATCACGGTGACGGCGCAACCGGGACTCCAGTCTACGGTGCTGCTAAATCCGGCGTTGACCCAGTCCGCAACGGGGAGCTGCCCAACCACGGGAGCCAATGGCGGCTCAGGGCCGTTCTACTGGGATATCGGCGTGTATGGCGATACCCAGCCCGGTCCCAACACATCGACAGGACTGGCCATGAACCCGCTGTACTCGATTCTGGACGATCCCGGGTACGATCCGTCGAACAAGATGGCTAACCCGAGCTTCGCCAGCCAATATTGCAACGGTTCGCGTGTGCCTCCCGAGATCGTGTCCCAGCTCTGTAACATGGGCGGCGGCGCCATCGCTCCGGGATGCATACCGCCCGGCAGCGTGGGAGTTGGAATGATCGTGCCGGCGGGCGTTCCTGACGCCAGCAATTCCACGCCGGCGTTCGGTCTCGCTCCGGCGGCCACCGTGGATGAGGGCAACAACTGGATTAACCTCTTCTATGGTCCGCTGTCGCTTTCGAACGCGACCCAGTACGTTTACAACACCAACATGGCGCCACTGGGCAACTACTCGCTCAACACTGGTTCGCCCGCGATTGACGCCATCCCCGCCAGCGCACCCACGTACTCAATAGCTCCGACGACCGACTTCTTCGGCAATCCGCGGCCAGACCATGCAGGCTCGCAGATCGATATGGGCGCGATTGAGGCGTTGAATTCTCTGGGTCCGGCAGCGTCGATTGCTCCGACGGCACTGAACTTCGGGAACCAGGATGTCAACACTACTAGCTCGCCGCTGACCGTCACCTTGTCTAACAGCGGCGACGGCGCGCTGACCATCCACAGCATCGGCATCAGCGGCACGAACCCCGGCGACTTCGCGATTTCCAACAATCCCTGCGGCAGCAGCCTGGCTGCGGGCGCGAGTTGCGTAATCAGCATGACCTTCACCCCGTCCGCCCAGGGAGCCCGGTCGGCTTCCTTGACGATTTCCAGCAACGATCCGACCAGCCCGACCCTGACGGTTTCGCTGAGCGGCATCGGTGTGGAGCCTCTCATCTCAGTGCAGCCAGGGAGTCTGGCATTCGGGAGCCAGGTGGTGAACACGACCAGCTCGGCTCAGTCGGTAACGGTGTCCAATACCGGCACCGCGGCGTTAGCCTTCGGTGCGATCACGACCAGCAGTGGCTTCGCGGTTTCGGCCAACACCTGCGGCGCCAGCCTGGCCGCCGGCGGACAGTGCACGATCAGCGTAACGTTCACGCCGACAGCAGTCCACGTGTATAACGGAACGCTGACCATCAACAGCAACGCGTTCAACGCTGCAACAACGTCGGTTACGTTGAGCGGCACCGGCATCAGCGCGCTATCGATTTCCCCGAGCTCGCTGTCGTTCGCAAGCCAGATCGTCAGTACGACGAGCGCCTCGCAGACTGTGACTCTCAAGAACATCGGTGGCAGTACAATCACCGGGCTGAGCGAGTCACTGACTGGCGCGAACGCTGGTGACTTCATCGTTTCCCACAACACCTGCGGGTCAACGCTGAGCGTCAACCAGACTTGCAGCTTCAACGTGCAGTTCCACCCGAGCGCGATTGGCTCGCGTACGGCTTCCATCACCGTCACCAGTTCGGATCCGGCCAGCCCGCAAACAATCGGGTTGAGCGGAACCGGCGTCGCGCTCGGTTTCTCACCGAACCCGGTGCTCTTTACCAACGTGCAGGTCGGTACGACCGGCACCATCGTCGTGACGGTGACCAACCCGAGTTCTGCCCCGCTGGGCATCGGCAGCACTCAGGTTTCCGGCTCGCGCTTTGGCGAGACGAGAGGCGGCGACCACTGCAGCGGCCAGCAACTGGCTGCCAATGGAGGAACGTGCACGGTTTCGGTGACGTTCAGCCCGAACAACACGAGCCAGCAGAACGGCTCTCTGACCGTCAACTTTGCCGGCGGCGGCAACGCTGCTGTCACCTTGTCCGGTCAAGGTGTGCAGGGCAACGCGACGTTCAATCCGAGCCCGGTTGCGTTTCATACGGTCAGCAGAGGGCAGGCGCTAACGATCTCCGTCACGGTGACCAATTCGGGTACCGCCCCGTTGATCATCAGCAGTACTCTCATCAACGGGAACAACGAGTTCTCGAAGGGGACGGACACCTGCGCTGGACACACGATCGCTGTCAGTGGAACCTGCTCGATCGCGGTAACGTTTAGACCAACGCATGCCGGCAGTGTAACCGGTGTGTTGAGGGTTAACGATAACGGTCCAGGAGGGAACCAGCAGGATAACCTGACCGGGACCGGCCGGTAGGCCCGATTCAAAGAAGGGCCCAGCCGAAAAGAGGCCCAAACAACGAGGCAATAGCAAGAAACGGAATGCTGCTCGCGGAACACCCCGCGAGCAGCATTGTTTATTAATCAACGCATTGCAGCGCGCGCCAGGTTAGAAGAAGCAACTCCAGTTTCCGAAGTTAGAGTCTTCAGGAACATTGTCGCGACAGCCGGAGAGGGAAAACCGCAGCTATGAGGATCTACCGCATCCACTGTTTAGTCTCTGCCATTGTGCTCTCGCAACTCGCACTGGCCGAGCCCCTCAGCGCTCCATCGCTTGGGCAAGTGGAAGGCATCCTCGATTTCTGCTCCCAGGTAGATAGCAAATCGGCGCCCAAATATAGGGAGCGGGCCCAGGGGATCCTCGGCAATGCTTCCGAGAAGGACATGGCAAAAGCCCGCAAGTCAGGCGACTACAAGAAAGCTTATAGCTGGATCAACAGCGAACTTCACAAAGTATCGAAAGACGACGCTACCAGGACCTGTACGGATTTCCTGAAAGAAAAGTAGGACGACTAGGCCGCATCGGGAGACATGACCGACGCCAGGCGCTCACGATTTAGCCGAATTCGGCAACACCATGAATCTTCATTTGTCGTCGTGAATTTGTTCTTTGTCATGTTTCATAGTTTTCTCATCCGGTATAATTCCGCGACCAAGGTAGGATGTCCGACCAAAGACCTCGGCTTCGAGGATCTCAGCTTGTGGGAGCGAAGATATCTATGAAGGCACTTTGGATGTGTGCACTCGTTTGCGCTATCGCCGGCACGTTGTCGGCTACCCAATTTTCCTATAGCGACTCGGGCGGCACGGTGAGTCTAAGCCCTTCGAATCTCCTGACGATCTCGGATGCGACTTTGGCGAGCCCATCTGGCACCGTGACGATGTCCTGTCCGCTGACCTATCAGACGCCGCAATATCCTTTCACGGAGGAATGGACCTGCGCGGGTGGCAGCTTGTCCGCCCAGTCGTCCGACGGCTCAACCACGATTGCGGGAACCTTTACTTCGGGACTGTTCACGTTGCAAGAGGTCACCCAACGGGGCGTGACGTACTACAATTACGTTTTTTCCGCTGACTTCTCCGGATCACAGGCCAAGAATGGCAAATCCGCGGCGATGATTGGCGCCGTGTCCGAGGCTCTGGCTTCTCTCGATACCTTCCTCGACCCTGCCACCGGCACCATCCAGACCGGTCTTATTGATCTCAGCCAGCAGTACGAGCCCGTCTATATCGCCGACACCGGGAACAACCGAATTGTGGAGAGCGCCGACATGGTGGGATCGAATTGGGTCGGTTTTGGCAAAGCCGGTGCGGGCGTCAATCAGTTCTCTCAGCCTTGGGGCATCGCGGTCGACTCCGCCAACAGGCTTTACATCAGCGATAGTGGAAATTGTCGCATCGTGCGCATCGATAAGATCAACGGCGCCAATTGGACGTCTTATGGCACGTGCGGCTCCGGCTCCGGCCAATTCTCCAGCCCTAAAGGGCTCCATGTGGACGCCAAGGGGAAGATCTATGTTGCCGATAGCGGGAATAACCGCATCGTGCGCATGGACGACATGACTGGGACGAATTTCACCACGCTCGGCAGCCTGGGCAGTGGCCGGAACCAGTTCAACAACCCCACCGGCGTGACCACCGACTCCGCCGAAAATATTTATGTGGCCGATGCGGCCAACGCCCGAATTGTCGAATTCGCGGACATGGGCGGCACCAACTGGGCGACGCTTCAATTCTCGGTCGGATACACCGCGCCGGGTGACGTTGCGCTCGATTCGGCCGACAGAATCTACTTAACCGACTCGCTGCAGAACCAGGTGATTCGTGCGGACAACATTGGCGGCGCCCACACGGTCAGCCTCAATGTGGATTCCAACAATCCCGTCTACAACATTTTGGCGCCCACCGGCATCTTCGTGGACCCCGATGGCGCCCTTTATGTGGCCGATTCGGGCAACTATCGCGCGCTACGCTTCTTCGACTTCAGCTTCAATGACGTGTTCTCCCTGGGTACTGCTGGAAGCGGGCTGGGCAATCTCAGCCAGGCGCACGGTGTAGTTGTGATTCCCGTAACCAAGCCAATCGCAGTGGCCGCGGTCGTACCCACGAGCCTCGCTTTCCCCACAGAACTCGTGGGTACTGCCAGCCCGTCGGAAACCGCAGTTCTGACCAACATCGGCACCAAGCCATTCAGGGTGGCGAGCGTTACCTCTTCTTCCGCGGATTTTCTGGAAACCAATAACTGCCCGGCCACGCTCGCGGGCGGACAGAATTGCTCGGCGTTTGTCTACTTTCAACCGACCACTGGCGGCCAGCGCAAGGGAAACCTCACCTTCAGTCTCAAGCACGCCTCGTCCATATCGGTGCCTCTGAGCGGGAGCGGAGCGCTCGTCACAGTCTCTCCCACATTGCTGATTCTGTACGAGAATGCAAGCGGAACGGTCACGGTGACCAACCCATTGAACTCGGCCACCTCAATCCAGTCGGTGCAGACTACGGGAGTCTTCACACAAACGAACAATTGCGGTCCGCTTGCTCCGGGACAGAGCTGCCAGATCGTCATCTCATGGACTGGCCAACCGCCCCAGTACGGTACGTTGACCGTCGTAGATAGCTCCGGCACGCCTCAGTATGTCGACCTAGTCGGAGAATAATCGCCTTGAGCGAACTTGCCGGGACGGTGAAGGCCCAGCGGCGGTGGCCAGCCCGGGCCGCGTCCACCCGCTCGTCCTAACGGCAGCCGGAGCAAGAGGATACGCGATTGACCCAGAAGGGGTCGGTGGCTAGCGGCTACTGTCAGGGTGGCCCCTAACCGTCGGTACACGTCTAGCGACCCGACCAACCGCTCGCGCAACTTAAAGTCCCCGGGTAACCCGATTCCCGCAAAAGCCGCCACTCTTTGCTCCTTATCAAAGAGCCAATCAAACAACTGGTTTATGAGTGGTAGGCGTGGGGCACGATCCATGGGTGAGCCGATGTTCAACAAACCGTTAAGCAGGACCCTGGTGCTGTGGTGGGGGCTCCTCGCGAGCATTCTCGGAACGTCCACAATTTTTGCGCAAGCTGCTCAGGAGAAGACAGCGCCTGCGGTGAACCAGCCGCGGGCGGCTTCTCCGGCAGTTACGGCGGCAGCGCTCAGCCAGCCTGCCGCAATCTACCCCACGGCCACTACTTCAGGGGGCAGCCGCGCGGCTTTGATGTATCTCCGCCGCTGGGGTGTAGAGAACCTCGTGGTGCGGGCCACCTCCTCCGGAGCGATGGTTCGCTTCAGCTACCACGTCGTAGATGCGAACAAGGCCAAAATGCTCAACGAGAAGAGGGTCACTCCTTCGCTAATTCTGGAGAGGACCGGACAAAGGTTCGAAGTTCCTACCGAAGAAAAGGTCGGGCAGTTGCGCCAAGTGGTTGAGCCCCAGAATGGGCGTGAGTACTGGATGTTATTCGGAAACCGGAATCATGCCGTTAAGCGTGGCGATCGTGTGGACATAGTCGTTGGCAATTTTCGTGCGAGCGGGTTGACCGTCGAATGACGGTAAGCAGGGCCTGCCCTGAACACAAAGGAGTGAATCACCAATGGGAAGAAAATTTCTTCAATGCGGCGTTTTCATGGCGGTTGCGATTTCCGCGGCCGTAGGCGCCGACAGGCCTGCCACCGCAACCAGGTTTTCCGCGGCCCAAATCGTGGAGCGTAACGTCGCAGCACGCGGCGGGTTGGCCGCCTGGCGGGCCGTCGGGAGCATGTCCATGTCCGGAAAACTGGAAGCCGGAGGGACAAACAACACCCAGTTGCCATTCGTGCTGGAGATGAAGCGGCCGCACAACACACGCCTGGAACTGAAAGTCAACGGACAGACCGCCGTGCAGGTTTACGATGGCGCCAACGGCTGGAAAGTGCGGCCGTTCCTCAATCGGCACGAGGTGGAACCGTTCACTCCGGAAGAACAGAAAGCAGCGGCAATGCAGTCCGAGCTCGACGGTCCCCTTGTGGACTATGCCGCCAAGGGATCGAAGGTAGAGCTGGAAGGCACGGACAAAGTCGCTGACCGCGAAGCTTACAAGCTCAAGCTCACACTCAAGAACGGCGAAGTGCGCCGCGTCTGGGTTGATGCCGAGTCTTTCCTCGACGTAAAAGTCGATGGACCAGCCCGCAAACTCGACGGTCGCTATCATCCCGTGGCGACGTATTTGCGCGACTACCGTTCGGTGAATGGTTTGATGGTCCCTTATGTTTTGGAGACTGCCGTGGAGGGCGTCAAACGGACAGAGAAAATCAAGGTGGAAAAGGTCGCGGTAAATCCAGTGCTTGCGGATTCCGAGTTCTCCAAACCCCAGTGAGGCGGCGCCCGTCCACCGGAAGCTGAGAACCCTGACCGCCATTTGCACAAGCGGCACGGTGTCCCGAAGTTAGCAGCCCGTGGTGAAAGTTGAGACTCGTATCAGAGCATGCCTTTTAGCATGCAGAAAAGCGCCGGTAAGTCAATGCGCCTCAGGTGCTGGATTCCAGAAGCTGGTCTTTCATCTGAGGTTGTCGGCTCGGCCAAGGTCCATTTTTCGTCACACGATGATTCCCCCCTCATCGCTCCATTGGATGTGACGTAGCCACGATCTTGCAGGGCTGCAGCGACGCGGCCTTCAGCGCCAATGCCCAGCGGATTGTGGACGAAAGGCTGAGGGAAAGATCATGAAGAAGTCGGTCTCGGTTGGCATCTTATTCACCCTGATTTTGGCCGCGTTCCTGGCTGGCCGCTACACCCGGCGGCCCAATGCCGCGCCTCAGAGTGCCTCGGGTCGCGTCCTCTATTACGTCGACCCCATGCATCCCGCCTATCACTCCAGCAAGCCGGGCATCGCGCCCGACTGCGGAATGCCACTCGAGCCGGTCTACGAAGAAGAAAATCAAAGCGCAAAACTGCAGCTCTCGCCAGGAGCCGTTTCCGTTACACCGGAGCGCCAGCAGCTAATCGGCGTCCAAGTAGAGCGGGTCGAAAAAGCTTCAGGAACACAACTGGTACGCACCACCGGCCGTGTCGAAGCCGACGACAATCTTGTGTATCGGATGATGGCGGCCACTGAGGGCTGGGTGCAATCGCTCGGCAACAGTCCCGCAGGCACGCTGGTCAAGAAAAACGAGCAACTGGCCACTTTCTACAGCGAGGAATTCCGCAACGCGCAGCAGGCCTACTTGGGCTCGGTGGCGAGCTTCGATCACGTGCGCAGGATCTATGACAAGGACGACGCCAGCCGGATGAGCGATTCCAATACGCGCATTAACGAAGAACGTTTGCGCGCGCTCGGCATGGGAGAGGCGCAGATCCAGGAATTAGCCAAAACGCGCCAGACGACGCGCGACATCACCCTGTCTTCGCCGGTGGATGGCATCGTGCTGGCCCGCAACATCAGCCCCGAGCAGAGATTCGAAAAGGGCGACGAACTCTACCGCATCGCTGACTTGAGCAAGGTGTGGATTCTCGCCGACATCTATGCCGACCAAGCCCGAGCCTTGCCGCCGGGAGCGCGCGTCAAAGTCACAGTCCGCGAGCTGGACAAAACTCTCTACGCAACTGTGAGCCAGGATCCGCCGCTCTTCGACAAGACATCGCGCACGCTCAAGCTCAGGCTGGAGGCGGACAATCCCGGACTGCTGCTCCGCCCCGACATGTTCGTGGACCTGGAATTCAATGCCCATCTCCCCGCCGGTCTGTACATTCCCCAGGAAGCCATTCTCGACAGCGGATTGCAAAAGATCGTGTACGTCGAGGCCAAGGACGACGTGTTTGAGCCGCGTTCCGTCGAAGTTGGAGCTGCCTATGGTGGACGCGTCAAGATCCTGCGCGGGCTGGAGGAAGGCGACCGGGTCGTAACTTCAGGGAACTTCCTTATCGATTCCGAAAGCCGCATCCGATCGGCAAGCGTCGTTTCAGGCGGCCCGAAAGCCGATGAGACCGCAGAGATGAAAGACCCCGTGTGCGGCATGCCGTTAGGCTCGAAGCATTCCGGACATACCGCGGCTTACCACGGCGAAACCTACTCGTTCTGTTCGGACCAATGCCAGAAGAAGTTCGAGGCGGATCCAGCCAAGTACGTGGGCGAAAAAATGCGCAGTGCGGCCATTCCCGCGCTCGGGTCGAGGCGCGGCAATGATTAACCGCATTATCGGGTTTTCCATCACCCACAAGTTCCTGATCTTCACTCTGGTCGCGGCGGCCTGCGTCTGGGGCGCGTGGTCCATGTTGCATCAGCCGCTCGATGCCATGCCCGACCTAAGCGAAAACCAGGTCATCATCCTTTCCCGCTGGGACCGCAGTCCCGACGTCATCGAGGACCAGGTCACCTACCCCATAGTTTCTGCCATGACCGGAGCTCCCCACGTGAAGAGCGTGCGCGGAATTTCCGACTTCGGCTTCTCGTACGTGTACGTCATCTTCGACGAAGGCACCGATATCTATTGGGCGCGCTCGCGAGTACTCGAATATTTGTCAGGAGTAACAAGCCGGCTTCCGGAAGACGTTAAGACGGAACTCGGTCCGGATGCCACCGGCTTGGGCTGGGTCTTTCAATATGTTTTGAAGGACGAGTCGGGACAGCACAACTTAGGCGAACTGCGTTCTTACCAGGACTACTATCTCAAGTACTTTCTCAAGGCTGTTCCGGGAGTCGCCGATGTGGCGTCGCTCGGCGGATTCACGCAGCAGTACCAGGTCAACGTCGATCCCAACCGCCTGCGTTCCTACGGGATCCCCATCTCACGCGTGGCCGAAGCCGTTCGCGCCGGCAACCGCGAGACCGGAGCGCGTCTGCTTGAATTCGGCGGGGCCGAGTACATGATTCGCGGCCGCGGCTACGTCAGCTCGAAACACGACCTGGAAGAGATTGTGCTTGCCTCCGCGGATGGCACTCCAATTCGAGTGAAGGACATCGGGAATGTTGTCATCGGTCCAGACCTTCGTCGCGGCGCAAGCGACCTCGATGGCGCCGGGGAAGTCGTCTCCGGAATCGTGGTCATGCGCGACGGCGGTAACGCACTGGATGTGATTGGCCGGGTGAAACAGCGTCTGAAGGAGATCGGACCCGGTTTGCCCGAGGGCGTGAAGATTCAGCCGGTGTATGACCGCTCCGAATTGATCGACCGCTCGATTTCCAACACGCGCCTCACCCTGTTCGAAGTAATTATCGCAGTCGTTGCCGTAATCTTGATTTTCCTCTGGCATTTCCCCAGCGCGGTTATTCCGGTAGTCACTATTCCCGTCGCCGTGCTGCTTACCTTTATCCCGCTGCACTACACCGAAGTAAGCATCAACGTGATGTCGCTGGCGGGCATCGCCTTAGCTTGCGGTGAGTTAGTGGACGCCGCCATCGTGGTGGGCGAGCAGACCCACAAGAAGCTGGAGACTTACGAAAAGTCCGGCTTGGCCTACTCGCACCAAGATGCGGTGTTAGAGGCGGTCAAGGAAGTGGCCGGCGCCACATTCTTCGCGCTCTTGGTGATTGCCGTTGCTTTCCTGCCGGTCTTGGTGCTCGGTGGTCAGGACGGAAAGCTCTTCCGGCCGCTGGCCTACACCAAGAATTTCGCCATGATCGCAGCCGCCGTGCTGGCCATCACGCTGGATCCCGCCCTGCGCCTGCTGCTGATTCGTCGCGCGAAACCGGCCGCAGATGGAAGCATCTGGCAGCGCTTTTCGAATGTGTTCTTGGGAGGACGCATTCGCTCCGAAGAAAAGCATCCCATCGCTGGACCGCTCATGCGCGTCTACGATCCCGTGGTTCGCTGGACGCTGCGCTGGAAATGGCCTGTGATCGCCGGCGCGCTCGTTCTTGTGTTCGCAACCCTTCCCCTGTTCTGGAAGATCGGCTCGGAGTTCATGCCGTCGGTTGAGGAAGGCTCGCTGCTTTTCATGCCCACCACCATGCCCGGCATCTCGATCGCGGAATCGCAGAAGCTGTTGCAGGTCACGGACCGAATTCTCAAGACCTTTCCGGAAGTGGACCACGTCATAGGGAAGAGTGGTCGGGCCGACACAGCGACCGATCCTGCTCCCCTGTCCATGCTCGAGACCGTTATCGTGCTGAAGCCGCACTCGCAGTGGCGCAGGGCGCAGGTATGGTATTCCTCCTGGGCTCCCGATTGGTTTTTGCCGGTCCTGCGACATATCACCGACGACCACATCTCCGAAGAGCAGTTAGTGGCAGAAATGAATGAGGCAGTGCGGATTCCCGGTCTGTCTAACTCGTGGACGATGCCAATCCGGGGCCGCATTGACATGCTCAGCACCGGCATCCGCACACCCGTGGGCCTGAAGATCCAGGGCAGTGACTTGGCGAAGATTCAGGACATCGGCCAGCGCACGGAACAGATCCTGAATGGAGTGCCCGGCACGCGCAGCGCGTTTGCCGAGCGCACGGGCAATGGCTATTTCCTCGACGTCGTCTGGGACCGCAATGCCCTGGCGCAATACGGCCTCTCGGTCGAGGACGCGCAGAGCGCGTTGTCCACCGCCGTCGGCGGCGAGAACGTCACGACGGTGATTGACGGTCGTTCGCGCAATCCCGTGAACGTGCGCTATATGCGCGATTTTCGCTCCGACCTGGATGCGCTCGGCAAAGTACTGATTTCGACCAACGAGAAGCAGATTCCTTTGTCGGAGGTAGCCACACTTCGCACGCGCAACGGCCCAGCAATGATCCGCGATGAAAACGGCCTGCTCACAGGCTACGTTTTCGTCGATGTGGCGGACCGCCCGATTGCCGACTATGTGGCCGACGCGAGAAGGGAACTGCAAAGTAAGCTCTCGCTCCCGGCGGGTTACTCGGTGCTGTGGAGCGGCCAGTACGAATCCGCGGAGCGAACGCGTCAGCGCCTCATGCTCGTGATCCCGATCACGATCGCCATCATCTTGTTCCTGCTTTACTGCAATACGCGGTCAGTCGTTAAGACCCTGATTGTCACGCTGGCGGTTCCGTTTTCGGCGGTTGGGGCCGTCTGGATGGTCTATGCCATGGGTTACAACCTGAGCATTGCCGTTTGGCTGGGCATTGTCGCGCTGCTCGGAATCGATGCGGAGACTGGTGTCTTCATGCTCCTCTATCTTGATTTCGCGTACGAAAAAGCGCGGCGCGAAACCGCGCGCCTGACCAGGCAGGGTCTGTATGAGGCCATCGTGGAAGGGGCGGCAAAGAGATTGCGTCCCAAGTTTATGACCTTCGCCACCGTAAGCATCGGCCTCGTACCGATCCTATGGTCCACAGGTACTGGATCGGAAATCATGAAGCGGGTCGCTGCTCCGATGGTAGGAGGAATTGTTACATCTTTCCTTCTCGAACTGCTGGTCTATCCGGCAGTCTATGCGGTCTGGCGAGAGAGAGTGCTAAGGAAGGAATCGAGCGATTTTGGTCGCGACGAACTCGTCGTGGCGGAGAGTTCGTCGGGACGGAATGAACAGGACGCTCTCATTGGATTGTCGCCGCAACGATTGTAGACGTCTCGGCAACCACTGCAAGCGTCGCGAATCACGGGCGTGATGAGGTCCGCCCGTGGCGCAAGCTAGAGTATTGGAGGAATGCGTTGATGTGGAGAAGAACTGCGATCGTCGTTGGCATCATTTTAACCGCGGCCACAATTGCCGTAGGGCAAGGCGGTAGAGGACCCAAGAAGGGGCATCCCCACTTGTCGCTTGGGCCTGCCATGTCTGGGCCGACACCTGTGCACGGAGAAGGCACGGTTACTCCTTCTGGCCTCAGGTATTGGGACATCAAGGCCGGGAGTGGCTCGCCCGTCGTAAAGGGCAGAGCGGTTAAGGTCCACTACACCGGCTGGGTCGAATCCGGCCAAAAATTTGCCAGTTCGATTGATCTGGGCGAGCCCTTCATATTCGTGCTCGGCACCGGCCAGGTGATCAAAGGCTGGGATGAAGGCATCGAAGGAATGAGAGTCGGAGGCAAGCGCCAATTGCGCATCCCGCCCGATTTGGCGTATGGCGCCGCCGGCTCCGAGCTGGTCCTGCCGAATGCAACCCTCATTTACGACATCGAAGTGCTGGGCGCACAGTAAAACATCCGAATCTCCGGTAGTGTCTCGGTTCGGTGGAACTGAGCGTGTTTCAAGAATGGAAGAGCGGCACTTCAGCGCCGCGTAGGCGACGATGCAAGAATTACAGGTCTCAGCCCCGGTGAATCCCAGGGCCTAAAGGCCCCTCTACGGTGGGATTCGGCACGCGGCCCCTTCGACAACCTCAGGACAGGCTCTGAAAGCGGCGCTCTCCCACGTTGGTTCCCAACCTTTTCGCAGGACAAACCCAAACCGCGTTTGCGAAGGATGTCAACAAAGCCAGGTCCTGCTTAACTGCGGAGACGGCAAAAGTAGTGCAACTTCATAGGGGCGAACCGTCACTGCTGGCGATCTGCGGTCGCAGCAGGCTGCTGCGACGGCGCGGTCGCTGGCTGCGACGCAACGGCAGCGGGCTGCGCGGCCGCCGTCGACGCCGGAGTGGGCTGCGCCGCCACCGGAGCAGCCTGTGCGGCAGCCGGGGCAGCGGCAGCCGGCGGGTGAGTCATGCTCCTTTCCAGATACTCCCTGTGATACGTGGCTGGACCGGAAGCAGCGTTCACCAGAGGCCGCTGGACCTGAAGCATAGCCGAAGTCATATCGTTCAAATGAGTGATAGTTAGCTCCCACATGTCAGCTTCGAGCTGCAAATGCTTCTTCGTCGCAGGATCTTTCGCTTTAGCGGCATCGACTCTCATTTCGTTCACTTTGAACTGCATCTCCCGGAGTTCCGCCCCGAGCTTATGACTGAGCTGGATGCGCATAGCCGTCAAGTCCATCGGCCGCATGCCCGGGTTTTGCATGTTAGCCTGCATAGGTACCTGGCTGGCTTGCGGCGCCGGGGCGGGATTCGGGCCGGCCTGCCCCCATAGGCTCGCAGAGGTAATCATCACAAATACTACCGCGTCATAAACCTTCATAACTTCCCCTCCCAATTCAAATCACTCGGAACTGGTTTCACAAAAAGGCTTGGAAAGGGCACGGCTTCAGCCGTGCCATCTAAGTCCGCCACCAGAATACGTGCACTCCGCTTGTCAACGGAGTGCGTTGCGGTTTTTTCGGCCAGCCGGTCAGAGTCATTGCCCCGAGGGGCTTGTCGAATTCCCGTGCGAGTGCGGCGCGGAATTAGTGGCGGGAGGAATGACTCCGCCACACGGTCCCAACTCCACCGCCGTCATCTTTGGACGATTTTGATCCCGCTCCGCCTTACACGCGTTATATGCTTCGAGTTGCTTAGCAGAAATGAGCTTTGCGATTTCCGCGTCCCTCACCTTGTCGGCTTGCTTGATCTTTTCCTTCTTCTGTTCGGGCGAGAGCGCGGCTTCGGAGCAGATTCCGCGGGTCTTCACCCTGTCTTCATCTTCGATTTTCCAGCGCTCATTGACGGTCTCCGGGCTTATGCCGGCCTGCTTCCAGCAGGGAGGCTGCTGATTTCGGAGCGACACGCGGCGTGCGCCGAGAGCATGTTGGTGGTGTGCCATTCCCGCAGCGGCCGGCGCGGAAGTCTGATCCGATTGGGCCAGCACAGGGACAGTCAAAGCTAAGGTCAGTAGAGCGCAAGCTCCCTTTCGTGAGCGCATACTTCATTTCCTCCTATGGTGCCAATTACGGCTGCTTCTTGCAACGAATCCGATTTGTTACTCATTCTTCCTGCTGTTGCGACAACTGCATTAGTGCGGTCACGTCGTGAACCAGCACCGACTCTCGTCGAGCACTCACAATTCCCCGCGATTCCCAACGACAGAGCAAGCGGCTCACGGTGAACAAGGTTGTGCCGGTCAATTGCGCCAAATCCCGCCTGGAAAGCGCGAGTTCGACGTGGCCGTCTCCTTTCTTCCCCACTTGCTTGAGCAAGCGAACCAGTTGGCTGCTCAGCCGCGGCGCCACCCGTTCGGTCGAGATCTCGCGAAAGCGGGCCTCCAGATCGATCAAGCGCCGCTCCAGATCGTGGGCAATATTGCGGCGCAAAAGCGGGAAACGCTGCGAGACAGCTTCGAATTGCGCGGTCTCCCACACCAAAGCCTTCGAGGGTTCCACGGTGCGCGCGGTCGAGCAATGGTCGCACTCCGCGCATCGCCCCACGCCACCCAGCACTTCTCCGATTCCCCCCAGCCGCAGAATGACCTCATGGCCGTTGGGGCCGAGCTGCGTGATCTTCACGCAACCCGAAATCAAGAGAATGACTTGGCGGACAGGATCGCCTTCCACAAAGATGGTCTGCCGGCGTACGAACTGCCTCTCCTGCGCGCTGGAAACGATCTCCACACAGTCATCTAGAGGAATGCCCGAGAACAACACGAACTCTTGAACCGAAGCAGCCCTCTGTTTCATCAGGTTGTTGCCATTGGCATAGCCGTTGCCATTGCTGTGGCCCTGGCCATTGCTAAGACCATGGCCATGGCTGTGGTTATGACCATTGCTTTGGTTGCCGCCATTGCCCGTTCGCGGGTCGCCTGGGTCAGAATGGGGCTGAATACCTCCTTGCCCAGGAGGCTTCGGACGCCGCAACGAATAAGATCCCAGATCTGCCACTTTCCCCCCACCGTAGGCACACCATCGTGCCCCGCCATATGCAATAGTGACGCTCGCAATTCGTTAGGCAGTCTTGCGCAGGTACGTTCCCGCGTCTTCTACTGGCCCAACCAATAGTCTCTTAGAGCGATTACGACACGCACCCCGGTTGTACCTCGCGGGTGGGGAGGATTCCCGCAGAAGGCGGCACCGTTGAACTTGGCCGGAAGCCCTGGCTTTGAGGGCTCCCAGCCGTGCGACCCCACATCGTCGCAGTCCGTTCGTCCCCAAAACTCTAGCAGCAATTACTGGTATCGCATTGCGCGACACTTGTGTTTGCGCTAAAGCAAAGACAACCCTGGAATCTGGAAAAGTCCCGGGCCCGGGTCACGGTTTCGCCGAAATTGGCCGAATTTGCTCCAGAGCAATGATGGAGCGCCGTCTTTGGCTAATCATGTCGAGAGTAATCGTGAGCACTGTGGGGCATGCGCCGCGCTCTGCCGTTCCCTGCTCTTTTGCTAGCCGTACTTGCTTGAGAGTGATTTCCGGTAAACCGCGAACAGCGAAGAGGAAAGCATCAAGGTGTTGCAAACAGCGAACGACGAATAGCGAACCGCGACTCGGAAAAAGGTGGTGAGGCGGTGAAGCAAATCTTTGATGTCTGGTTCGTGGATCACTTATTGGGCGGACTGGCCCAATCCGGCCGGTCGCGGGCTTCTCGTCTCGCCACCGCCCTATTGGCAGCCTGGATTCTTCATCCCTTGGCGTGCGCACAAACCAGCCCGGCACCTCGCCAGGCATCCGCACAAACCGCCCCGGCGTCTGGGCGGAGCTTCGGAAGCAAACCTAAGTCGGCGCCTGCAGTGATAGCCGAGGTGACCACCGAACCGGCGCCTCAACCGGCGCCTGCGCCTGAGCCGCCCGCTCCCCGCACGCCTGCGCAAATGCCGCCCAACGCGCCGGAAGTGGTGTGGGACGGCAAACAGCTTTCCATCCACGCCGAGAATTCGACCCTGTTTGACATTCTGGCCGCGGTGCGAGCACGCACCGGCGCCACCATCGATATACCTACAACCGCCGCCGCCGAACGGGTCGTACTGCGGTTGGGACCGGCGCCGGTGCGGGAGGTTCTTACCTCGCTGCTGTACGGGACAGATTACGACTACATCATTCAGGCGTCGGACACCAATCCAGACACCATTCGCAGCGTGATCATTACCCCGCATGGCAAGGGGGATGACGTGGTCGTCGCCAGCGTAGGCTCGGGTTCATCGTCGGGAAACGCGCGGCGAATGCCGGGCTATACGGACTCGGGCAAGCCGACCTTCGAGAAGGAGTTTGCACCCAAGACCGATCAATCCGCGGAGGCCGAACCGGCGGAATCGGCAGCGCCAAATGCGGAATCCAGTTCTGCGAGCGCCGAGCCGGCGTCAACGGCCTCGCCACAGGCGGGTAAGGACGCAAGCGCAGCTTCCGGCACATCGCCCGCAGACTCAAATTCTGCCGCAGCAAACGATACGCAATCTGCTTCTTCATCGGCCTCTCCGTCTTTGCAGCCGGCAGGTTCGGATTCGACGAGCGGGAATCAAGCCGCGCCCACGATGCAAGAAATGATGCAGGACTTACAACGCTTGTATCAGCAGCG
>Ga0187818_10000097_pt1 | contig 24955 bp, 23 predicted proteins | sample NC_wetland_sal_i_14_FD_130581 | JGI IMG/M metagenome (GOLD analysis project Ga0187818, IMG submission 130581) | Wetland sediment microbial communities from Neuse River Estuary, North Carolina, USA - SO4_3 | ecosystem: Environmental > Aquatic > Freshwater > Wetlands > Sediment | place: USA... | reverse complement strand
GGCTGGGCGAGTTTGGCGGAACAGCAGCGGTGGCAAATCGTCAGCTACGTGAAGGCGCTTGGCCTGTCGCAGACCGCACCGCAAAGCGCCGCGCCGGAAGAACCGGCGGTGATGTCAACGCTGGAAGCGCCGCCCGCGACGCCGCCTTTCACCGACTTCCGCTACGAGCAGCCAGGCCGCACCCGCAAGATTACCGTGAGGGATCTACCGCCTCCGCACGCGACGCCATCGGCAGAGAACGGCCCTTCAGTCGTGGCGCGTCCGGCGAACGCATCCCCGAAAGCCCCGGCGGGATTCAAAGTCGAGCAGTACGCGAGCGGACTGAACAATCCGCGACTGATGAGGACCGCCCCGAACGGGGACATCTTTCTCGCAGAAAGTAGTGCCGGCCACATTCGCGTTTTTCGCGGCATGAGCAGTGATGGCAAGCCGCAGCAGACCGAAGTTTTTGCCAGCGGATTGTCCCAACCCTACGGCATTGCTTTTTATCCTCCCGGACCCGAGCCACAGTGGATTTACATCGGCAGCACCAGCGCCGTGGTGCGTTTCGCTTATCACAACGGTGATTTGAAGGCTAAGGGCGAACTGCAGCACGTTGCAGATCTGCCGAACACAGGAGGCCATTGGACACGCGACATTCAATTCTCCGCGGATGGGAAGAAAATGTTTGTGTCGGTCGGCTCGGCTTCGAATGACGACGATACCGATACTCATGCTGGTGAAAAGAATCGTGCCGACATTCTGCAGTTCAATCCAGACGGCTCTGGCATGAGGGTGTATGCCTACGGCATCCGCAACGCCGGAGGTGGTCTGGCGATCAACCCGCAGACCGGTGAGCTCTGGTGTTCGGTCAACGAACGCGACGCACTCGGCGACAATTTGGTGCCCGACTACATCACGCACGTTGAGGAAGGGGGATTCTACGGCTGGCCGTGGTGGTACATTGGCAGTCATCAGGACCCGCGGCAAACCGGAAAACACCCGGAACTGAAAGACAAGGTGATTGTTCCGGACGTGCTGTTGCAGCCGCACAATGCTTCCCTGGAAATGACGTTTTATGAGGGCAAGCAGTTTCCGGCGGAATACCAGGGAGATATCTTTGCGTCGGAGCACGGCTCGTGGAACAAGGCAGTGCGAGCAGGGTACGAAGTAATCCGCGTTCCACTGCATCACTCGGGGCACGCCAGCGGAGAATACCAGGACTTTCTGACTGGGTTCGTGCTGCCGGACGGGAACGTGTGGGGGCGTCCAGTCGGTGTGACGGTCGCGCCGGACGGCTCTCTGCTGGTCAGCGACGACGGCTCGAATTCGATCTGGCGGGTCAGCTATAGCGGATACTAGGATCCGGCGGTCACGTGCCAACGCGGGACAATCCACCGAATCTACGCGAAAAGCGATTGTCAATCGCAATTGACAATTGCAAAGCGAAAAGCTGGCACAATCCTGACAGTGTCCCTCGTGAAACGAAAAGTCATTCCCGAATTGCTCGACAGTGACTCCGGCACGGCTGATGAGATCGCGGCTGCTCTCGGCGATTTGCGCCATATTAATCAGTGGTTCGGCGGGATCGGCACGACGCGGTCAATGGTCGAGTATGTTGCCCGGCAACTTGACGCAAGGTTGCTGTCGCTGTTGGAGATTGCTGCCGGATCTGGGTATGTACCTCAGACCGTGAGCCGACGTCTGCGGAAACACGGTGTGCAGCTCCAGGTTACGTTGCTTGACCGGGCGCATTCTCATCTGAGAAACGGATCAGGAAATGGACGCCGGGCGGTGGCCGGAGATGCGCTTTCGCTTCCATTTGCGGATAGCAGTTTTGATCTGGTTAGCTGCTGTCTGTTCGCTCACCATCTTTCGCCGCCGCAACTGGTGCAGTTTGTGAATGAGGGTTTACGCGTATGCCGTCGTGCGGTTCTGATTAACGATCTGGTTCGGCATCCGGTTCATTTGGCCATGGCGTATGCAAGTTTGCCCCTGTATCGCAGCCGGATCACGCATCATGACGCGCCTGCTTCTGTTCGGCAGGCGTACACGCTGCCGGAGATGCGAGAGATGTTGCAACGCACCCGGACCGGGCGAGTGGATAGTCGGTGGCACTACTTGTTTCGCATGGGAGCGATTGCGTGGAAGGAGCAGGACGCTACGATCTGATTGTCATCGGAGGCGGCCCAGCGGGAGCGGCGGCAGCGATCACGGCTGCCCGCAGTGGCGCTCGGGTCCTGCTACTGGAGCGTGGACGTTTTCCACGGCACAAGGTGTGCGGCGAGTTCGTATCGGCGGAATCGCTTGATCTTTTGGCCGGTCTGCTCGATTTACGACACGCGACGGTACTTCGCGATGCAGTTCGCATTGCCAGCGCCCGCGTGTTTCTCGACGGCCGCACACTCAAGACTCGGGTTGATCCACCGGCAGCCAGCATCGCACGTTGGGACCTCGATTGGGCCTTATGGGAGTCGGCGGGCCAGTCCGGCGTGGAAACCCGGCAGCAGACTACGGTCCAGAGTATTTCTGGCAACGGCCCGTTCAGGATTACGACGTCGGCGGGAGATTTGGAAGGCTGTGCGCTGATCAATGCTTCGGGGCGATGGTCGAACCTGAAGGCCGCAGCCGAGGATCAGAGCCTGCCGGTGAAGTGGCTTGGGCTAAAGGCACACTTTGAAGAGACTGATCCGGCGGCTTCGGTGGACCTCTACTTTTTTGAGGGCGGCTACTGCGGCGTGCAGCCGGTGAATATTCGCACAAGCACTTCGGCTTCTACAAGAGTCAACGCATGCGCCATGGTCCGGGCGGACGCCGCCAGCACGCTATCCAAGGTTTTTGCGCTGCATCCGGCGCTGCAGGAGCGAAGCCGGCAATGGCAGCCAGTCAGCGAGCCGGTAACGACGTCGCCCCTTCTTTTCCGCAAGCCGCAGCCGGAGCGAGATGGGATTCTGATGGCGGGTGATGCCGCCGGTTTTGTGGACCCTTTTGTAGGGGACGGGATTTCTCTCGCCCTGCGCGGTGGAACATCGGCAGCCGAGTGCTTGATGCCGTTTTTTGCGGGAAAGATTCCGATGCAGGAAGCAGCACGCCATTACCGCGAGACCTACGATCAGCGGCTGGCGCCGGTGTTCCGTGCGTCGGCGAAAATCCGACAGATGCTGCTACTGCCGCGGGCCATGCGGAAGCCGATTTTGCTTTTCCTGGAGAAAACTCCCGCAGTGACGCGTTACTTGGTTAGTAAGACCCGTTAGGCGCATTTCCACGCCGGGTCGGCAGTGGTGCAGTTTGAGACGGAAGCGAGCCGAACGCGCGATTGTTGTGTCGGCAAAAGCGCGACACGTCGCGCGGCTCGCCCAGATCCCTCGCTGCGCAAAAGAGGCTTGCTCGGGATGACAAATCACGTAGCAGATTAACGCACGACCAGCACTTCGCGGATGTTGTCGCGGGTGAGAAAGAACTTGATCGATGCGAAGTCGCGGAAGAGATTCTCAATGTGGCGGTTGTTGAAGACGCGCTGCAGGCGGAAGCTTTTTTCGATGGCGGTGTGAAGCGCGCCCGTCGGCCCTCGGCGCACATCCCGGCGGGCCTCGATGTGCTGCATCTCCAGCATGTCGTTGTTCACAATGTGGTAGCGGTAACAGGGGGCGTCAGGCCCTGCTTCACGGGTATGGAAGAACGCCAGCAGCATGCCTCCAGGTTTGATGGTCGACCAGAGTCGACCCACGACAGGTTTGACCAGACTTTCATCCAGGTAGTCGGCCAAGTTCCAGCATAGAACGATATCGAAGTGCGCTGCCTGGTAGACCAGGTTGTCAGCGAGGAAGCGCCTGCTGTCGAGAATCGGCTTGCCCTGCTCATCCTGCGTGATTAAGGAAGGATCGGTGGAGGCCTCGAGCAGGTCCTCGCTGTAAATCTTGTGGCCGCGCTCGGTGAGATAACGGATGTTGGCAGCCGACGTATAGCCGAGATCGAGGATACAGAGCGGCTCCTCCGATTTCAGGGCCCGCGAAAGCTCAGCCAGCCCACTGGAGCGGCGTGTGAGCCGCTGTCCTGGATGAGCCGGTTTGACTCCCCGGTCCGAGTCGGCCGATGAACCACGAAAAAGTTTCATGAAACTATGAGTAACGGATGCCATTGCAACTTCCGGCGCCCGGTCCAGCAAGCTTTCGCAACCTCAATTCTATCGCGGGTCGTGAACTGGGAACCGGCACAACATGTTTAGTTCTTGATCACTGAAGGACTTGGCGTCACCGGACCTGCCCCGCCTGCACCGGAAACCGATGTTCCAGATGTGGCCGCCGCAGCTCCAGTGGCTGCGCTCTTCGCTTCCACCTTGGGTTCGGACCGCAGCGGCTGCGGGTTGGGCTTCGCGGCTTCCTTCTGGATGTCCACCTTGCCTTTGAAATAGGCTCCATCTTCGATGGCAACGCGCTGCGTGATAATTTCGCCAACCGCGACCGCCGTTTTCCGCAGCTCGGTCCTCTCCGAAGCGCGGATGTTCCCGTCCAGCTTGCCTTGGACCACAACCCCCTTAGCGTTAACATTGGCGCGTACGTGGCCGTTCGGTCCAATTACCAGATTATTGCCCTGCAGTTCGATGGAACCCTCGACCGTACCATCGACGTATAGATCCTCGCTCCCAGAGAGCTCTCCTTTGATGACTACGGACTTACCGATGTGCGCAAACTCGCCTGTCTTGGGCGTGTCCATGGCTACAGCCTCCTTTGGATTTCTCTACCGCGGGACGGAAGCGGGAATACAACATTCTAAATCATCCGGCGGATTGTCGGGGACTGGAGCGCAGAAAATCGCGACGCCGGAATTGAAGGCACCGCCTTGTTCCCCTATTCTGGTAGTGAACGCGTAGATGAACGATGAATCCCGTGCAACAGGGTTAGCCAAAGTTCGCTCCAAGGTAACTGGGTCAATCATGAAAGTCGCTGACGTTCAGACGATCTTAACGGCTGGGTTGGTCGCGCTTGCGATCGTAGTCGGGAGGGCTTCGGCTGCACAAAACCAAGGAGCGTCGCCCGCAGAACTGGTACGGCAGACGGTGAAAAATGAAATCTCAGCGAACAATGGCAGCGCAAAGTTCATGTTTCTGGATCGCAAGCAAACCCTACGCGGTTGGCAGACCAGGTTGATCGCAGAAACCGAGCAGGCCACGGCAGGCATGCTGATCGCCATAAACGATAAACCCCTCACCCCGGAGCAATATCAGTCGGAACTGGCCCGGTTGGAAAGGCTGGTGAACAACCCTGAGGAGCTGAGGAAAAAGCAGCGATCGGAAAAGGAAGACACCGAGCGCACGACGCGAATCGTGAGGGCGCTGCCCGACGCGTTTCTGTTTGAGTCGGATGGCACCGAGATGGGAACGGACAGCGTGGGCCAACCGGGCGACGAGCTTATTCGGCTAAAGTTTCGTCCTAATCCGAGATACAGTCCGCCCAGCCGTGTCGAACAGGTGCTCGCTGGTATGCAGGGCTATGTCCTGATTGACGTGAACAAACGCCGGATTGCGAAGATTGACGGTACGCTTTTCAAGGAAGTCAGCTTCGGCTGGGGAATTCTGGGCCATCTGGATAAAGGCGGACATTTTCTGGTGCAACAGGCCGCTGTCGGAGAAGATCAGTGGGAGGTCACCCGGATGAACTTGGGCTTCACCGGCAAGGAACTGATTTTCAAGAGCATCAATATCAAATCGGATGAGATCTGCAGTGACTTTCGTCCGGTGCCCTCGAATCTGACTTTTGCTCAAGCAGTGGAATTGCTGAAAAAGCAGAAAGCGGAGTTCGCGGAAAGCCGGGACAATGCTAGCGGACAGAACCAGAGGTAGGAACCGCGGCAGACTGGGGAAAGAGTAAAAAACGAACCCCAGCGCCTAAAGGCGATGATATAAAGCGGGAGGTGCGGCACGACTGAAGTCGTGCCCTTCCCAGAGGCAAGCTGTCCCGGAGGTTTTGGCGAAATGATTACCCTGCGCTGGCGTGAATGGTTTCCTTGCGCACTGTCAGCTTCTCGATCAGATCCTCACGCACGCGATATCCGGTGCCGGGCTGGTCGCCGATGAGGATCGTGCCTTGGGGCGTGACTTCGACCTCAGGATCGATAATGTCCTCCTTCCAATAGCGCTTGGAGGCGGAAACGTCACCGGGCAGGCGGAAATTCTCCAGCGTGGAAAGCGCGATGTTTTGCGACCGCCCCACGCCCGACTCGAGCATTCCCCCGCACCATACGGGAATGCGGTGCGATGCGCAGACATCGTGAACTTTCTGTGCCTCGGTGAAGCCGCCCACGCGTCCCACTTTGATGTTGATGATGCGGCAGGCACCAGTCTCGACGGCCTGAGCGGCATCGCGCGCGTGGTGGATCGATTCATCCAGACAGATCGCGGTGCGCAGCTCTTTTTGCAGACGGGAATGGTAGTAGATGTCGTCGTTCCACAGCGGCTGCTCAATCATCAGCAGATTGAACTGGTCAAACTTGCGAAGATGCTCCAGATCGCCCAGCGTATATGCGGAGTTGGCATCGCAACTGAGCACGATATCGGCCCAGCGCGAACGGATGCGCTCCAGCACGTTCACATCCCAGCCCGGCTTCACTTTTACTTTTATGCGACGATACCCGGCGGCGAGTTCAGCTTGAATCTTGTCCAGCAATTGCTCGACTGAGTCCTGAATGCCAATGGAGACGCCACAGGAGATCTCACGCTGTGCGCCTCCAAGCAGCTTCCACAAGGGCTCCTGCTTTTGTCTGGCCTCCGCGTCCCACACCGCGTTCTCCACGGCGGCCTTTGCCATGCGATGGCCTCGAATCTTTGCCATCAGTGGCACACTTTCGGGCGCAGTGGTCAAGTTGCGTCCGAGCACAGCGGGCGCCAGATAGTGCTGCAGAGTGATCCACGCGGAATCGATCCATTCAGAACTGTAGAAGGGAGCGCCATCAGCGACGCATTCTCCCCAGCCACTGATGCCGTCGCAATGCGCAGTAAGAAGTAAGATACGGCGATCGTATACGCGGCCGAAGCTGGTCTCAAAAAAATGGACGAGCGGCATGTGAATCTCGCGTAGCGTGATGGCTTCAATTTTCATAGGCAAGAAAAACCTCAACACACAGGGCACAGAGTACGCAGAAAACCCTAAATCGCAGAGGTCGCCGAGGTCTCGCAGAGAGAGCAGAGCGAATCTGACTTTCTCAGCGTTCTCCGTGGACGCCGCGGCCGTCTCAGCGCACTCCGCGTTCTACGATTTAGCACTTTTTTCATAACTCCACTTCTCTTGCCACCTGCCCAGCAGAAACTTGCCGTTTCCCTGCTGATCGCGCTGGTAACCGAGAACCGCGAGGCCAGCGGCGAAAGCTTTCACAAACTCCTCTCGATTACGATCCTGGGCTTCTTTCGCGCGATCGCGAGTTGCGGGGGATGCTTTCCACTCGTAAACCTGGGACGGAACGAAAATCGTCTTTAGGACTTCAAATCCGGGGTTCGCGCCGCTTCGCAGCAGGGTCTCGACTCGCTTCGACTTCAGCCACCACTCGGCCACGAGGCGGTCGCTGGGCAGGCCTCCCTGCAGCGGCGACGAGGTAATGCCATATTGATTCACATTGTAACGGCGCGCGATGGCGCCGAGTTTCTCGAGATTCAGATACGCGTTCTTGATCTCCAGCGGATCGAACGTCCACTCGATCAATTCGAAGCCGCGGGACAACGCTTCTTCGCGTTGAAACAGTTTCATACGGCGGCCCAGTCCGGCATTCTGATACTGCTTGCGGACGGCCAGCATGTGGGAATGCAGATAAGAGTGCCCGCCGCGAAAGCCCGGAATGGCCAGAGCAAAAGCCACCATTTCCGTTCCCTCAAATGCTCCGATGACCTGGCCGCCAACTTTATCCGCAACCACGAACAAGCGCAACGGGACCAGCTCAAGGTCGGTAAAATTCCAGACTTCCTTCTGCAGCGCGACACAGGCTCGCATTTCGTCGAGGGCTTGGGAGCCGCACTTGCGGATGAGAATGGAATCTGGCTTCACCGCCCGTCTGGCTCCTGCTGCTTGGATTTCTGCCATAAGGACTCTAATTCGTCCATGGAAGTCTGCTGCGGAGTGCGTCCCGAGGCCCTCAGTTGCTCTTCCATCCACTGGAAACGCCGCTTGAACTTGCGGTTGGTTTTCTTCAGCGCCGATTCCGGATCGAGCGCGAGGTAACGCGCAATGTTCACCAGCACGAAGAACAGGTCCCCTACTTCGCCTTCCAGCCGCTGGCGCAAGTCTTCGCTGATCTGTGGCCGGCCGCCGGCGCCCGCCACACCTCGTCCGTGCGGCTGCGGGCCCGGTGCGGGAAAGTCCTTCAGCTGCTCCTGCAGTTCTATGGTTTCCTCTTCAAGTTTCTCGAATAATCCGGCGATGTTCTTCCAGTCAAAGCCTACGTGTGCGGCGCGAGAACTGAGCTTGTGAGCTTCGAGCAGGGCGGGCATGGCAGCAGAAACCCCGGCCAGAACGGATCCCGGCTGCTCCTCAGTTTTGGCTGACTTTCCGCCTCCGGACTCGAGGCGCTTCTTTTTTTCTTCGGCTTTGAGCGCCTCCCAATTTCGCAAGACGTCAGAAGAGGTTTCAGCCTTCACGTCTCCGAAAACGTGGGGATGGCGATCGACGAGCTTGTTGGAAAGGTGGTCCAGGATGTCATCAATCGAAAATGTGCCCTGATCTTTCGCCATCTGAGCATAGAAAAGGACTTGCAGCAGCAGGTCGCCGAGCTCGCCGGTCAGTTCGTGCCAATCGCGATTGTCGATGGCCTCGAGCACTTCGTAGGCCTCTTCCAGCGTGTAGGGCTTGATGGAGTCGAAGGTCTGTTCGCGATCCCAGGGACACCCTCCCGGACCACGCAAGCGGGCCATGATGGAAACCGCGCGTTCGAAACGCTCTCCAGTGGTTGGCATGGGGGCGCAATCAATGTAAATGAGGCGCGTGCGCGGGGGCAATGACGACGGAAACTAACGTCATCTTCCCCGAATGACATCGATCAGCGAGACTTACACTGGACATCCGTTCACCTTCCCCACACCCTATGCGATGGGCACGCATCTAAACCCGAAGATGAACCCGCGACCGTCACTCGAGAGCGAGCACTTCCATGTCATCGTTATTGGCGGCGGGATCAACGGAGTCGCCATTGCCCGGGAATGCGCACGCGCGGGACATCGCACGCTGCTGCTAGAGCAACACGACTTTGCTGCGGGCGCCACCAGCCGCTCGACCCGCATCATTCACGGAGGTCTGCGCTACCTCGAACACGGGGAGATCGGGCAGGTGCGCGAATCGCTGCGCGAGCGCCGGTGGCTTCTGCAACGCTATCCGCATCTGGTCAATCCTTTGCAATTCCTGCTGGCGCTTGACCAGAGCAGCCGACGTAGCGCGCTGGCCATCCGCACCGGACTGTGGCTGTATCGGCGTATGGGAGGAGCATCTCTCGGGGCCAATGGGAATCGAAGCGGGCAGGCGAAGCTTGAGCGCTTGCTGGATAAGGACCGGCGCTTTTCGGTTTTCAGCTTTGAAGATGCGCAATGTGAATTTCCCGAGCGGCTGGTGGCAGAGTGGCTGGTGGAGGCAATCGCGGCCGGTGCCGTGGTACGCAACTATACGCAGGTCCTGGCCGTGGGGGTTCGCCATGGGCGGGCTACGGGCGTGTTGCTGAGAGACCAGCTAAGGGGAACGGAGGAACGCGTCGAAGGCACGTGGATCATCAATGCTACTGGACCCTGGGCAGACAGCATCTGTCAAAACTCCAGTATTCGCACCGCCAGCCCGATGGTAGGCGGAGTTCGCGGCTCTCACATCGTTTTGCCGAAGTTCGCGGGAGCCCCGGACGCCGCGGTGTACACCGAGGCCGTAGATGGACGCCCGATCTTTGTGATCCCGTGGAACGAGCAAGTGCTGGTGGGCACGACCGAGGTTCCGGACGGGAGCGATCCCGGCCGGGTGCAGCCGTCGCCGGATGAAATTGAGTATCTTTTGTGTTCTTTGACTCGACTGTTTCCGCAAGCCCGGGTATCGCAACACGACATACATTACGCCTTTGCCGGAGTGCGGCCGCTTCCCTTCTCTCCCAACAAGAATCCGTCGGGAGTAACTCGCAGACACTATCTCCACGATCACCGGGCAGACGGAGTGGCTCAGATGATTTCCGTGATCGGGGGGAAGCTTACGACCGCGGGCAGCTTGGCGCGGAAATGCGCGGCGAGAATTGGCGCCAAACCCACGGCGCTGCCTGCACTGGCGGTTGCCGCCGAAGAGAATCTGGATCTCATGCTCGATAGCTGGGTCGACCAGGTGGCGGAAGCAGGCGGGATCAAGACAGATTCAGCCCGCGCGATTGTGGAATGGCATGGGAAGCGTTCGCTGGCAATTGCAGGCATAGCGGCGACCAGCGCGGAGTTGCGCGCCCAGTTGTGTCCGCACACCGGGCACATCGTGGCGGAGGCAGTCAATGCCTTCGCGAGTGAATGCGCTGTGACCCTGGCCGACGTTCTGCTGCGCCGGGTGCCAGTGGCCCTGGGTCCATGCTGGTCGCGGGAATGTAGCCGGGAAGCTGCATTCCGGGTTGCGGCGGTCATGGGATGGGACGAAGATCAAACGGCGAGGGAGTTAGAGGCATTTGAAATCGAGCGAGATGCATTTCTGCGCATGCCGTGACCGGAATTTCATGTCGAACTGACACCACCCTCTCGGCTCAACCAAATGTATGCGTGAGCAGTTCGGTCTCGTCGGAAATGATTCCGTCGACTCCCCACTCGGCCAGGCGCAACATGGAACTTTGGGCGTTCACTGTCCAGGCGAATAGCTTTCTGCCCGCGCCATGAACCTGCTGCACCAGATCGCGGCTGATCAGCGAATAGTGAGGGATGACATACTCCACGGGCATTTCGCGCCAGCGCGCAAGCTCTTTTTGGCGTTCACAAATGATTCCGAGAGGAACGGTTGCGCTTCGGATTCTGAGTTCCAGTAACACCTCGGGCAGGAAAGAAGACACCACGTAGCCTCGGGCCGGCGGGGTTTCCTGCACGGCCAGCAGCACTTTGGATTCGAGATCCGGAACCTTGAGCTCGATGTCGAGAAAGGCCCGGCCCGCGTAGCGTTGCAGCACCTCCGGAAGACACGGAAGGTTCGGCAACTGTTCATAGCGGGCTTGTGAAACCGCTAGCCCTCCGACTTCAGCATCGTGGCAGACCACAGCACTTCCGCACCCTGTCAGGCGGAGATCGAATTCAAAGCCGTCGCAGCCGTGCTCAAGCGCAAGGTCAAAGGACGCGTAGGTGTTTTCGGGAATGGAGGCAGACGCACGAGCGCCTCGATGAGCTAGTAGCAGGGGAGGTCCGGGCATTGGGCGTAATTTTACCCTCTGTGCGCGGCTTTTGGACGGCCAAGAAATCCACAGGCTGCACAATATTTTCACTGAATTGTGACTGAGGGTTTCTAGTAACCGAGTGTTCTGCTCACCGGCAGGGCTGTCTCGCCGATACTATCGTTGCTCGTTGTTCCCGCGCGTGCGACCCGGAATTTTGTCGCAAGGCCTTGAAGCTAATCCAAGTCGAAATCGCGGATGGGCTTGCCGGTGTCGGGTGATTCCTTGGCTTTCTTAACCGCTTCCTGAAACTTCTTTTCCAGCAGGTCCGAGGCATGCTTTTGGGCTTCCACGGACTGGCGGAAGATAGACTCGCGCCGGCCGTCCTGTTCCTTCATGGCGCGAGCCGCATCTTCGATGTCATTGAACATCCTGGGCTTGACGGCGGCGGTGTGAGCGATCACGGCCTTGGTCGCTGGGTCCACCTTTAGCACCGCGCTGCAGCAGGGGCAGGTTACTTCGAAAGCTGGAACATCCTTCGCCATGCACCGAATCATACCGCAAAACGGGCCATTACCGGGGCTCGAGCTTGATGGGAAAGACGTGGAACAGGTAAAGCAGCTCCCAGCTCAAAAGGATGACCGAGACCACCACAACCGTGATGGCCAGGATCTCGCCGAAGTTCAGATTGCTGCGGCGCGGTTCGAAGCGGCGCGCGACCAAGCCAAGAATATTGAGCGTGGCAAAGCCAAAAACCAGCACCCAGAGAATGTTGTAGGCGTTGGTCCTTTTGTCGGAATACTCTTCGGAGTATTGAAAAATAAAGAGGAGAAACGACTGCAGGAGCACGATACTCCGCGCTGGCCCAATCAGCTTGGTGACGCGGGCAACGGCCGTGGTTAGGGATACGGACATGAGAGCAGCGTATCGGTTCCTAAGGCAATGTGAAGATGAGTGACGTTACGATATTACCTTTTTTGGGGCGGAGAAGTCAGCGGAGAAGTGCATGCGGGGGTGGGTCGGTGTGCCGGACCTAACCGCATCTGTGAAACGGCCGGCCTGTGTTTTGTAAATCGGCGAAAGGCAACACTCGTGAATTGACGACTTAGACTCGCCCTATGCCATACTGTCGCGTTATGGCCGCGAAAGAACCGAAGCGGGATGAAAAGCTGGCGGAGCAGATCATCGAACAGTTTCACGCAGCGGGCCAAAAAGGAGACCTAGCAGCATTTAAGAGGCTGCTTGGAACCTACGGGGCACACTTACCCAAGAGCAAAAAGGACGATTTAATAAGGGATTTTAAGCGGAACGCCGCGCTGCTACGCGAGGCGCTGCGGAATAAGTAGCACAATCGCGCGATGCCCGTTGCCGTCGGGGCGTGGACTCGATCACGTCGACTACATGGTCTATAAACTTAGCCATCTTGGCGCGTGCCCGTGCTTCCTTTTTGGTTTTGTGGGTCTGAGTCGCAGCAGCCATCTCTCAACCTCTTCTCAAGGATTATAGCGCAACCGCGCGGTCGATCACGTCGTTGATTTCTTTGCGGGTTTTGCGTAACTCTGCCGGCGTCATTTTTTTCGCCGCTGAGTCGACAAGTTCGCCCATGCTGTCGAGGAGAGTGTCGATAGCAGTTTTTGGCTTAGCAGGTGACGTTGCCATTCGGCATCCCTTCTTCTGTTTCGTATTCGACATTACAGTTTACCTTACGCGCCAAAGCGGCGATGTGACCACATCACCTAAGTGATTGCCGTATTGGATTACCGGAGGGCATAGAATGGTGGTACAGGAGATAAGGCCATTGATTTCTGTGGCTTTCCGGTCGGCTGTGACTGAGCCGCTTTTCCGGTTTGTGGGGAATCGGTCTGGGAAGGCTCAGAAATCCAGCGTGGTCCCCTGAGTACTCGGGCCTCTTTGGCTCCTACACTTTTGCCTTATAATAAAAAGATTCTGCACCCCTCTCTGAGCCTGCCGAGGGACCGCCTGCGCGGAACCTGGGCTGGCGAGACTGCCGGGGCGGCTGCGCTGGGTCCTTTAACTGATGTCCACGGAAGCTATTGTTGTTCGCGGGGCGCGAGTTCACAACCTCAAGAACATTGACTTTGAGATCCCCCATAACTCGTTGACGGTGGTCACGGGAGTGTCGGGATCGGGCAAGTCGTCGCTCGCCTTCGACACGATTTATGCCGAAGGCCAGCGCCGGTATGTGGAGTCGCTGTCGGCCTACGCGCGCCAATTCCTGGAACGAATTGAGAAGCCGGATGTGGATGTGATCGACGGGATCGCTCCCGCGGTGGCCATCCGGCAAAAGAACACCACGCGCAACCCGCGTTCTACGGTGGGCACGGCGACCGAAATCTACGATTATCTGCGGCTGCTGTTCGCCCGTGTCGGCCGGACTTACTGCCTGCAGTGCGGCAACGAGGTAAAGAAGGACACGGTCGATGAAGTTGCACATGCGGTGCTGGCATTAGGTGAAGGCACGCGGCTCACCGTGCTGTTTCCCTTGCAAAGCGCCGCGCCAGCGGCGGGGGACGGGCAAGAAGCTGCTGTTGCTGTTCCCAAGGCGAAGAGTGTATCGTCGGCTCGGTCGCGGGCGGGACGCTCGCAGGATGCGAGGCAGGACGCCAGCGCTGCCATCTCCGACTCGCTGAAAACCAGGCTTTTCGATCTGCGTACTCGCGGGTTTAACCGTCTCTATCAGAATGGACAGATTTTCGAGTTCTCCACGCCGGAGTCGTTGCTCGACATCAATTTTGCGGAGCCGGTTTTTCTGCTGGTGGATCGTATTGCGGTCTCGCCGGATGGCCGGGCGCGAATCGTGGATGCGGTCGAGATCAGTTATCGCGAGTCCGGAGAAGTTCTGTTTGAAATTGCGGCGCGGGAAGGACAGCCTGCCGAGACATTGCGCTTCTCTCAGCGTTTCGAGTGCAAGCGCTGCCGGATTCGGTATGAAGAACCGGAGCCGCGTTTGTTTTCGTTCAACAACCCGTATGGCGCCTGTCCACGATGCCAGGGATTCGGGAACACGATTGACTTCGATCTCGATCTGGTCATTCCTGATAAATCGAAAACCCTGAACGATGGCGCGATTGAGCCCTGGACCAAGCCTAAATACCGGTCGCTGTTCACCGAACTGAAGCGCTTCGCGCGGCAGGCGGAGATTCCTCTGGATGTGCCGTGGGGCAAACTGGATCCCGAGCAGCAACGGCTGATTACAGAAGGCGAGGGCCGGTTTTTTGGGGTGCGCGGCTTCTTTAATCACCTGGAACGCAAGAAATACAAGCTGCACGTGCGCGTATTCCTTAGCCGGTATCGGGGATACTCGATGTGCTCGACCTGCAACGGAGCCCGGCTGCGAGTCGAGGCGCGGCAGGTGAAAATCAACGGCAAGAACATATGCGATGTCTGCCGCATGACGGTGGAGGAGGCATCCAAGTTTTTCGCTGGGGTTCAACTGACGGAGCAAGAGGCGGGGATCGCCGACAAGCTGCTGCAGGAAATCGGTGAGCGGTTGCGATTTCTGAATGAGGTGGGGCTGGAATACTTAACGTTGGATCGCCTCGCCTCCACGCTGTCCGGAGGCGAAGCACAACGGATTCAGCTGGCGACCTCGCTCGGCTCCCGTCTGGTGGGAACGCTTTACGTGCTGGATGAGCCATCCATTGGGCTGCACAGCCGCGATACGCACCGGCTGATTAAAATCCTGCACGATTTGCGCGACTTGGGAAATACGATCCTGGTGGTGGAGCACGATCGCGACGTAATGCGAGCGTCCGATACGATTCTCGATCTGGGCCCCGGTGCCGGAGAGAATGGCGGCAAAGTGATCGGCGCAGGAAGCTACGATCAGATTCGGAAGATGCCGGCCTCGCTCACGGGCCGTTATCTCTCCGAGGAATTGCGTATTCCGGTGCCGAGTGCCCGCCGCAAGCCTGGTTCACAACAAATCAAGATTTATGGCGCTCGGGCACACAATCTGAAAGACATTGATCTGGCCGTTCCATTGAGAATGCTGGTAGCAATTACCGGCGTCTCCGGCTCAGGAAAATCCACGCTGCTGCACGATGTGCTGTATCAGGCGTTGGCGGTGGCGAAGAAGCAACCCGACGGCTCTGCTCCCGTGGCTTCGAACTGGGATCGGGTCGAAGGAGCGGAGTTCATTGACGAAGTGGTGCTGGTGGACCAATCTCCCATCGGTCGTACTCCACGCTCGAACCCGGTCACTTACATCAAGGCGTTCGATGGCATCCGCGAACTGTTCGCCGCGCTGCCCGAGGCGAAGAAACGGGGATTCAGCGCCGGGCATTTTTCATTCAACATTCCTGGAGGCCGGTGCGAAACCTGCCAGGGTGATGGCACGGTCACGGTCGAAATGCAGTTTCTCGCCGACGTGGAACTCATCTGCGAAGAATGCAAAGGCGCTCGCTACAAGCCGCAAGTGCTGGAAGTGCGATATCGCGGAAAGAATATTTACGAAGTTTTGAATTTGACGGTGAAGGAGGGCCTGCAATTTTTCGCCAGCGCGCCCAAAATTGTTGCAAAACTGCGCGTGCTGGAGGAAGTCGGCCTTGGCTATCTGCGTCTGGGCCAGTCGGCAACCACGCTTTCCGGTGGTGAAGCCCAACGCATGAAGCTCGCCGCTCACCTGCAGCCGGCTGCGCGGGAGATCGGACGACGGGCGGATTCCACGGACGGCAAGCGGCGGCCGCATATTTTGTACATCTTCGACGAACCTACGACCGGGCTTCACTTCGACGACATCAGCAAGCTGCTTTCCGCTTTCCGCCGTCTAATTGATGCGGGAGGCTCGATCCTGGTGATCGAGCATAATCTGGAAGTCATCAAGACTGCAGATTGGGTGATCGATCTCGGCCCCGAGGGCGGGGAGCGCGGCGGTAACATCGTTGGCTCGGGGACGCCGGAAGCCATTGCCAAGCTGCCGAAGTCCTATACTGGTAAATTTCTGGCCCATGTACTGAATGGAAACGGATTGTCGGTCGCGGATGTGAACAAGTAGAACTGGTTTCACAAATGCTTATGCGTCTATGGGAACGTTCACCTCAGGGGCTAAAGCCCGCAGTTTTGGCGGCCCTGAGCGGCACGGCTGAAGCCGTGCCCCTCCCGAAGACTGTTTGGACAATCGGGCAAATCCCGATTGTGCTACTGCTGGCGGGACTTTGCCTCGGCGCGCCATTGCATGCTCAGAACACCGGCCAGACTATTCGACACCACAAGGTCGCTGTTGAAGACTCGCCTTTCGCCCTTGAGCTGACGCAGGCTGAAAGCGCAATCGAGAAGAAAGACTATGCGACTGCCGAGCCTCTGCTGAAGAAAATTGTCACCGCCGACCCCGGCAACTATCAGGCTTGGTTCGACCTGGGATTTGTCTACAACGGATTGGGCAACACGCAGGAGTCCATTGCGGCATATCGCAAATCCGTGGCTGCCAAGCCGGATGTCTTCGAGTCCAATTTGAACCTGGGAGTCATGCTGGCCAAAACCGGCCAGCCTGATGCGGAACAATTCTTACGAGTCGCCACGACCCTCAAGCCAACAGCCAATGTGAACGAGGGTCACGCGCGGGCGTGGCTGTCACTGGCGCAACTGTTGGAGAGTAGCAAGCCGGACGAAGCCATCGAGGCATACAACCAAGCGGCGGCCCTCGAGCCCAAAGACCCGGGACCTCATCTCTCCGCTGGACTGCTGCTCGAAAAAGAAAATCACTTTGCGGATGCCGAACAGGAGTACAAGCAGGCGCTGGCCATTGATCCTAATTCCACTGACGCTCTCACCGGAATGGCGAACATCTACATGCGGGGCCAGCGATACGCCGACGCGGCGGGCGTCCTCCGCAAACTCGTGGCTTTGCACCCCGGCGACGCTGCCGCGCACATGCAGCTTGGACGCTTGCTGGCCACTGCCGGCCAGAATGACGATGCCCTCGCCGAATTGCAAACCGCACTGAAGCTCGCTCCCGACAATGTTGACGTACAGCGCGATCTGGGAGATCTGTACGTCGCCACCGGCAAGTATGATCAGGCAGAGGCGGTTTACCGGTCGCTGCTGTCCGCAAGGGCGAATGACGCCGAATTGCATCATGCGCTGGGCGTGGCGTTTCTGAAGCAGCGGAAGTTTCCGGAGGCGCAGCAGGAATTCCTGACTGCGGTCAAACTTAAACCCGACTTCGGCGCTGCCTACGGCGATCTGGCAGTGGCCGCCATTGAGAACAAGAATTACGAGCTGGCAATCAAGGCCGCCGATGCCCGCGCCAAGTTCCTGCCGGAGATTCCCATCAGCTATTTTCTTCGCGCCAGCGCTTACGATCACTTGCGCGATTATAAGCATGCAGCGGAGAATTATCACAAGTTCCTAGACGTGGCGAGCGGGCAATATCCGGACCAGGAATGGCAAGCGAAACACCGCTTGATTACCATCGAACCAAAAAAATGAGCGCCATGCGTTTCCCCGTCATATTCGTCACGGTTGTTTTGGCCATTTCGGCCCTGACCGTGGCTGCAAAGCAGGAAACGCTCCAGGAGTTAAAGGCTCGCGCAGAGTCAGTCCCACTGGGGGACCGTCCGGCGCTTTACATCGAAATTGCGGAGTGGCAACTCAAGTCAGCGGACGAGTTGTATTCCGCGGGCAAAACGGACGACGCACGCGCCGCGGTGAACGACGTCGTGGCGTACTCAGAGAAAGCGCACGACGCAGCCATACAGTCTGGCAAGAAGCTCAAGAGCACGGAAATCTCCATACGAAAAATGGCTGAAAGACTGCGTGACATCAAACGTACCTTGAATTTTGAGGATCAAGCCCCGGCGCAGGCCGCCGCCGACCGGCTGGAAAAGCTGCGCGACGATTTGTTGTCCCACATGTTTGGCAAAGGCAAATGATTTCAGTTCGCGACAAAATCGCAGGCTGTTTGCTCCCTTTGTTATTGCTGTCCACTATGTGGGCGCAACCGCGGCGTGACCCATTAACCCCGGGGGAGATTGATGAGTTGCGTGATGCAGCGCAGGAACCGGAGGCGCGTTTGAAGATGTTTATCAAGTTTGCGCGCGCCCGGCTGGATTCGATCGAGCAGATCTGTGCCGATCCCAAGGTCACCGACCGGGCCCAGCAAACTCACGACCGCCTGCGGGATTTCTTGGATGTTTACGATGAGCTGAATGACAATATTGATACGTTTGTGGAGCGCAGGTCGGATCTGCGCAAGCCGTTGAAGGCGCTGATCGAGGTGGATACAGAGTTCCAGTCCAAGCTGCGGGCTTTGAAAGATGCCGCCGACGCAAACAAGAATGAGGCCACGCAATACGAATTCCTGCTGAACAGCGCCCTGGACACGGTGGACAGCAGCGTGCAAGATCACCGGCAGTTATTGGTGGAGCAGGAAGCAGCGGCCAAGCGAAAGAAAAAGTAGGTAGTGTCTGAATTAACCACGAAGGACACAGAGGAGCACAAAGGAAGGCCTGGGATTCATGCCTTTGTGTGACTTCGTGTCCTTAGTGGTTCATGATCTTAGGACATTAGTTGGAAGTGAGAAATCTAAAGACCCGCCCGTGCTAATCTAGCCGCAACGTGAGGGAGCGGCTTCTCCATATTTTTCAGGAAACCCACCGCCAGTTGCGCCCTCGTGCGCCTGTGCCTGAACTGGGGGTTGAATTCTTCGCTTTCGCAAACATCAATAGCACCATCCGCTTGCGTGAAGGAAGGCTGATTGTGCGTCTGTCGGACCTTCTCGAAGGCGCGCCGGAACCGGTGCTGCGGGCGATCGCGCATATCCTTCTCAGCAAGATGTACCGCAAGCCCATTGAGCGGGATTGGGCGACCCGCTACCGCAGATATGTTTCCAGCCACGCCATCACCCAAAAGGCCCACCTGGTGCGGCAGATGCGCGGGCGCAAACGGATCGAGAGCGCACAAGGGCGCGTGTATGACCTGGAAGCCATCTTTGATGATCTGAACACGCAATTTTTCTACGGCCTGCTGGCTCGGCCGCAGATGACCTGGAGCCGCGATCACGCCCGCAACCACCTCGGCCACTATGACCCGGCGCACAACGCCATCGTGGTGAGCCGCGTCTTCGATCACCCGCGCGTTCCCCGCTATGCCGTGGAATACATCGTCTACCACGAGATGCTTCATTTGAAGCATCCGGTGAAATTGCGTGGCAGCCGCCGCTGCGTGCATTCCGCGGAGTTTCAGGCGGAGGAGAAGCTGTTTCCGAATCTGGACGAGGCCAGGCGTTTCTTGAAGCATCTGTAGCCTCGCGGGCAACGCTTTAGGACCTTCCAATTACCCGCGAGCCGGCCGCACGTTTGTGATCCAGATCACAATCTCGCGTGATCTCATGCGTTGACGCTGACGGAGGCGGAAGACTATTCTATAAAGTTGAAATTGAAATTCATTTTCACAATCATAAGGCGCCAGAAAGAGGCTGAATTCTAGTATGTTGCAGGCATTCATCGTCACCCTGCGCGAAGGCGTGGAAGCCGCCCTGATCGTGGGTATCACGCTCGCCTATCTGGCCAAAATCGGCCGTCCGGAGCTGCGCAAATCCGTCTATGCTGCTCTGGCTTCGGCGGTTCTGGCCAGCATTGGGGTCGCAGTTCTTCTCTCCCGCAGCCATTTCAACCAAGACATTTTCGAAGGCTGGGTCATGCTGGTTGCCGCCTTTTTCGTCGTCACCATGATCATTTTCATGATGAAGACGGGACGCAAGCTCAAAGGCCAGATCGAGGGCAAAGTCGGGTTGCTGGCTGGCCAGGATGCATGGTTGGGACTGTTCGCATTCGTGTTTCTCATGGTGCTGCGCGAGGGCGCTGAGACGGTTCTGATTCTCTCGGCGGTATCGCTGAACTCGACCGAACTGCTTAGCTTCCTGGGCACGCTGCTGGGGATCGGCGCGGCGGTCCTGTTTGGCGTGATGTTCGTCAAAGGCAGCGTGCGGATCAATTTGCAGAAGTTCTTCCGCGTCACGACGGTGATTCTGTTCTTCGTGGCGGCGCAGCTGATCGTTGCTGGCCTGCACGAACTTTCGGAAAATGGCGTTCTTCCTTCATCGAAACAAGAGATGGCGCTGGTGGGACCGATTGTGCGCAATGATGTGTTCTTTTTCATTACCATTCTCGCTCTGGCTGCGCTGATGGTGCTGTTCGAAGTAAAGCGGCGTGAGCCAGCGCCCGTGCCTGCCTCGGCTGCCGAACGGCGCAAAGCCGCGTGGAGCGCCCGCCGTGAGCGATTTTGGATGGCCTCGGTCTATGCAAGTTCGTTCGTATTTATCCTTCTGGTCACAGCAGAGTTCATCTACGCAAAAAGCGTGAGCGCCTTGTCGCCGGCCACGGAAGTGACCTTCGTCAACGGTCAGGTCAGCATTCCACTCAAGCAGATCTACGATGGCGATCTGCATCGCTATCAAGCCAAAGAGAACGGTGTGGAAGTCCGCTTCTGGCTGTACCAGAAACCTGACGGCAAGATCGCCAGCGTTCTCGATGCCTGCGAAATCTGCGGCGCGGTAGGCTTCTACAAGAGGCAGAACAGCGTGATCTGCAAGAACTGCGCGGCGCCGATCAACCCGCAGTCGGTGGGCATGCCGGGCGGATGCAATCCGATCCCGCTGCAGGCAGAAGTGACCGCCGACTCGGTCATCATCAAGGAAGCGAGCGTCGCGGCCCGGAGCCGCATGTTCCAACAATAGTATGTTCGCACGTCTAGTTTACGAGTCGTTCCGGCGGCAGAAACGGCGCAAGCTGTTGGCCGGCGTCGCGATTACCCTGGGTGTGGGCGTGGCTACCGCCATGATCGCGGTGGCGACCGATATCGGCGACAAGATCAGCCGCGAGTTGCGCACATATGGCGCGAACCTGGTGGTCACGCCGCAGGAGGATACTCTGGACCTGCAAATCGGCGGCGTGGACCTGAAGCCGCCCAGCGATGGCGCCTACCTGAACGAAGCCGATCTTCCTAAAATCCGCGGCACCTTCTGGCATCACAACATCGTAGGATTTTCGCCAATGCTGCCGCTGAATGTGAGCGCAGATACGGGCAGCGGCCAGAAATCGGTCACTCTGCTGGGAACCTATTTTTCGAAACAACTCAGCTTCGGTAAAGAGAACTTCGTTACCGGAGTTCGGATCACGCATCCGTGGTGGAAAGTGCAAGGCGCGTGGCCAGACGATAACTCGCAAGACGTGCTGTTAGGCCAGAGTCTGGCTGCAAGAGTCGATCGCAAACCGGGAGATAGGATCAAGGTCGGCGGGCAACCGCATCGCGTTGCTGGAGTGCTTTCCACGGGAGGAGCGGAAGACGATCAGATTGTCGCCCCGCTAGCGCTGGCGCAGCAGATTCTGGGCAAACCGGGAGCGGTGCGGCGCCTTTATGTCAGCGCCCTGACCAAGCCTGAGGACGCGCTCGCTCGCCGTGATCCGAAGACTATGAATGCGGAGTTGTTCGACCGTTGGTACTGCTCGCCCTATGTGACGTCCATCGCCTATCAGTTGCAGGAGGCAATTCCACACTCGCACGCAGAGCAGATTCGCCAGGTGGCGCAAAACGAAGGCACAGTGCTCTCACGGATTAAGGGGCTGATGCTGCTGATCACGCTGGCGGCACTGCTTGCCTCGGCACTCGCGGTGTCGGCTGCCATGGCCACGGCTATCTTTGAGCGGCGGACTGAAGTTGGGTTGATGAAAGCTTTGGGCGGCGGTGATGTTTCGGTGGCGGCGCTGTTTTTTGCCGAAGCCGCGTTGCTGGCGCTGATGGGCGGAGTCCTGGGTTTTGCGGGCGGTGCGCTGCTGGCGCGCGCTATTGGCCGGTCGATTTTTGATTCGCAGATTACGATCGAACCGGTGTTGTTCCCGGTCATCCTTGCAATTGCTGTGATTGTGACTTTCGCGGGCAGCGCTCTGGCCATTCGCCGGGCGGTAAAGTTCGATCCGGTATATGCGCTGCGAGGTGAAGCATGAGCTCGCAGCCTATGCCGGATGTAGCCATTCGTCGCGCCGGCGCACCTCATACATCGATGTTTTTGCGGATGCTGCTGCGCGCTGCGGTGTTGCGTCGTGGACGCGCTGCCTCTGCCCTGCTCGCCATGGTGGTTGCCGCGGCCGCGACCACCGCGATGCTCAATCTCTTCGTGGACGTGCAGGCCAAGCTGCGCAAGGAGTTTCGCAACTACGGTGCGAATGTTGTGGTGGTCGCGAAGGATGGCCAGGCGCTTCCTTCAGATGCTCTCGATAAAGTCCAATCCACACTTGCCGGACACGGCATGGCGGTGCCATTTGCATACGTTGTGGCCCGCACTCCTGAGGGACAGTCCGTGGTCGTTTCCGGCACCGATCTCGAGCAGGTGCGCAGGCTGGATAGCTGGTGGTCGGTGACGTTCTGGCCCCGTGCTACCCAAGATGCGCTCGTCGGTGTGCGTGCAGCCGCGGTGGTCAGCCCGCGGGGCCAGCCGTTTGATCTGAGCTTTCACGGACGCGCCATTCACCTCAACCCCACCGGAACCTTGCGGACTGGCGCCGCGGAAGACAGCCGGGTTTATCTTTCGCTTCAGGATTTTGAGAACTGGACCGGCGTAGGGCCTTCGACCATTGAGATTGCGGCATCAGGCTCCCCGGACGAGGTGAATGCTTTGATTCAGAAACTGGCGCAGTCCATCCCCGCGGTCGAGGTCCGTCCGGTCCGCCAGATCATGGAAGGCGAAGCTCGAGTGCTGGGGAAGACTCGGGCCACGCTGCTGGCGGCAGCCGTTCTGATCATTTTGACTGCCGCGCTATGTGTGCTCTCGACGCTGATTGGATGGGTGTTTGACCGCCGGCGCGACTTTGCCATTATGAAAGCTCTGGGCGCTTCGGAGAAGCTGATCGGCGGTTTCTTTGCGGCTGAAGCGGCCGTTCTGGGGGTGGTTGGCGCTGTGATAGGATTCGCGATCGGTGTGGGAGTTGCCGCGTGGATCGGGCGGGCTAACTTTAACGCGCCCGTAGCGCCGCGTTTCAGCGTTTTGCCGGCAGTGCTGGTGGGCAGCGTAGCCGTTGCCCTGATTTCGGCGGTTCTCCCGATTTTCCTGCTGCGGCGAGTCGAACCCGCTATGATCTTGAGAGGCGAATGAGATGATCAAGCTGAACAACGTCAGCCGGGTGCATCCCGCGAAAGCCGAAGCGAATGGCGGCGTGATCCGTGCGCTCGACGATTTCTCTCTTGACGTTGATCGCGGAGAATGGATCGCAATTATGGGTCCATCCGGTTCGGGCAAGTCGACGCTGGTGAACTTGATCGGATGTCTCGACCGTCCGACTTCTGGCGAGATCTGGCTCGATGGGGAAAACGTTGCGAGTATCTCGGCTGCGGAATTGAACCGGGTGCGCGCGGAGAAGATCGGATTCGTATTTCAGCAATTCCACCTGATTCCCTATCTCACGGCGCTGGAAAATGTCATGCTGGCGCAGTATTTCCACAGCATGACTGACGAACAAGAAGCGCTGGAAGCGCTGGAGCGAGTTGGGCTGAAAGAGCGTGCCGACCATGTTCCGTCGCAGCTTTCCGGCGGCGAACAGCAGCGAGTGTGCATTGCCCGGGCTTTAATTAACGACCCCAAAATTGTGCTTGCCGACGAGCCCACGGGGAATCTCGATGCGGTCAACGAGGAAATCGTTCTTCGCCTGCTGCGTGAACTGCACCAGCAAGGGCGCACGATCGTGATGGTCACGCACGATCCAGTAGTCGCTCGCCTTGCCGACCGGCGGATTGAACTGCATCACGGCAAGATTGCGGCTCAGGAAGTCTTCGCCATGGTGGACGAGGAGCAGTTCGACGAGGTTCTCGAGGAGCTCTGGGTGCTGGGGGAACACGGTGAGATTGCCGAGATCGGCCGCATGGAAGTCCACGGGGCGCTGCCGGTAAGTATTGCGGTCGAAAAGATGGTTGACCTGGAACTGGTGACCATGAGACCGCATCCGCCCCAGGCTCATGAGCACAAACCCTTCGTGAATCCCTGCCACGATGCCTTGAAGCCCAACGGTGTTTCGATCGGCGACGGTAGCATGATCGTGGAGCTCACACCGCGAGGCCGCCAACGCGCGGCAGACATTATTCGCCGGCATCGGCTGGCCGAACGTCTATTCACTGACAGCCTGGCCCTCGACAGCGAGACCGAAATCGAGCAGCAGGCGTGCAAGTTCGAACACATTCTCTCTCCAGAAGCCACGGACAAGATCTGCGCGTTCCTTGGACATCCGCGCACATGCCCGCACGGCGCACTAATCCCGCCAGGAACCTGTTGTGGCAAGACGGCGGAGTTTGCCGCAGCTTCCGCATTGAATCTGCAGCGGAGCTCGCACTGAGCCTCCATGACCGCGCGCAGAACTTGCATCGGCGTGTTTGACTCTGGATTTGGCGGCCTGACCGTCCTTAAAGCTCTACTTCAACTCGTCCCCAGTGCCGATTATGTGTACTTCGGGGACACGGCCCGGCTTCCGTATGGGTCGAAGTCAGCGGAAACAGTTGCCAAGTATGCGGTTGGCGCCACCCATTATCTGGAGCAGCGCGGCGCGCAAATGCTGGTGATCGCCTGCAACACGGCAACGGCCCTGGCACTCGACAAAATCACGCAAGCGGCAAGCGTTCCCGTCATCGGCGTGGT
>Ga0187818_10000095_pt1 | contig 24990 bp, 21 predicted proteins | sample NC_wetland_sal_i_14_FD_130581 | JGI IMG/M metagenome (GOLD analysis project Ga0187818, IMG submission 130581) | Wetland sediment microbial communities from Neuse River Estuary, North Carolina, USA - SO4_3 | ecosystem: Environmental > Aquatic > Freshwater > Wetlands > Sediment | place: USA... | reverse complement strand
CGCTCGGAAGAGGGTCGCCCAGCTTTCCGAGTGCAGCTCGAAGGTCGTCACTGCCTGCCCGCTCTGTCTCGCGAACCTGAAGCGGGTCGCACCGAAGGACGTGGAGGTCCGAGACATCTCGGACTATCTTGTCCGAGCGTACTGCCCGGCGGTACCGACCCGGTAGCCTTCCCCGACGGGCAGGGATCTCCTATTCCCGAGCCGCGGCACCCGTTCCCCCGCCGGACGCCGGTCCTTGAGACCCCGGGATCCGGCCGATCAGGCGGAGGACCGAGCGGACGGCGGTCGCATCGAGTCGGGCATCTCGACCGTGAGGACCTCCCCCTGGACGGTCGTCTCGGACCCGACGGAGATGCTGACCTCTACGACCACCTTCCGTGCGGAGATCGACCGGACCCGGCCGCGGAGGAGGAGCTCCGGGCCCAGAGGCGTCGGCCGGAGGTAGTCGACCCGGAGCGAGGCCGTGACGAATCGATGCGCGGGCAGAGTATCCATCTCCCTCCCCTCCGCGCGATACGCGGCCGCCGCCGCTGTTCCGGTCCCGTGGCAGTCGACCAGGGAGGCCAACACGCCTCCGCTCACGAATCCGGGAAGGGCCGTGTGGAACGGCCGAGGAGTGAATCGAGCCTCGCTCGCGTCCCCCGTCCAAAAGCTTCGCAGGTGGTGCCCGTGCTCGTTCAATCGCCCGCATCCGAAGCAGTGCGAGAGCTCGTCCGGATAGTAGTCTTGGATCGCTTTCATGGCCGAGGGCCGAGGGGAGAGCTCCGTGATGAACTGTTCGAGCGGGGGCCTCGCGGTCCGGGCGCGAAGGCCGGAAGGAACCCGTCTCCCGCGCCCGGCCCCCGCTCTGTCATCAGCCCTGCAGACACCACCCCCGAGGCGTACCCTTCTGGGCCGCCCGTGTCGATCTGGGCGAAATGACCTCGGCGGGTTCTCGAGATCGGATTTCCCGCACGGCCCGACCCCTTTGCGGCGGATCCCGCCCGAGAACCGAGGGTGGCTTCGCCCGCCCCAATACAGGCGGGCCCGCTCGGAACACCCCCGGGGAACCTTCACGTGCCGTACGTGCGCCAAAATCAGCAAGGAGTTCCCGCGCCATTCCCCCACCATGGAGCGAGTCGAGGGCCGGCCAAGGGACGGACGCAGGTTTGGGCTCACGTTCTCCGTCCTAGGAATCGCAGTATTGGTCGGGTGCCTGTCGATTACGTCGGTCGTAGCAGCGGGGGGCGCCGGTAACGTTCGTGCTCCCGGCTCCTTGACGACGCTCCGCGCGGTCTCCGAGTACGTCGTGACCTTCTCGGAAACGGGACTGCCCTCAGGGACGAGCTGGTCGGTGACGTTGAACGGGACGGTACAGAATTCGACCACCCCCTCCATGGATTTCATGGAACCGAACGGTACGTATCTATTCCTCGTGGGTTCCGTCCCCGGCTACACGGTCGGGCCGGAGGGCAACCTCACGGTCCAAGGAGCCCCCGCGAGCGCGACGATCGCCTTCGTGTCGACGGTTCCTCCTCCGCAGACCTGCGGCAACTTTCACTGGGCCAACACGAACGATACGCTCCTCGGGAATTGCAACGGGTTCTTCGAGGTCGATTACCGGGCCTTTGAGGCCGCGACCGGGTGGACCACCGACAACCTCACCCTGACGGTGGGCCCGCTCGCGGAGGTTACCGCTTCGGGTGCGGTCGCGGCCCTCACGGTTCCCGAGTCTCAAGGCATGGGCTCGGTGAACGTCACTTCGACGCCCTCGGAGGTCAATCTCACCGACGTGATCATCGAGAACGTCACGAACGCGATCGGTCTGAACAGCACGACCCTCCAGCCGAACGGTCAAACCCCCCAGTGGGATCCCCACGACCTTCCCGGTGGAGGCAGCTCGACCACGTGGGGCAACGGCAACCAGGTGCTCGGAAATACGACGCTCGGGGTCGTCTTTCATTTCGAGAACGGGAGCGGAAACGCTTCGAATCGGATCAAGATTGACGTGACGGTCTCCGCCTGGCCGTGGATGAACACGACCGATGTGCTCGGCCTTGAGGTGGTGGCACAGGCGTTTTCAGAACCCAGCGGGGTCCGCTTCTCCTACGCCGCCGCCACGGATACGATCACGCAGGAGTGGAACTCGACCGGAGTCGCCCTCTCGAGTCTCTCCTTCGGGCCGACCGCCAACACTACGGGGAACTCTTCCTCGCCGCTCACCATCACTGACCAGGTCGGTCTCTTCCCCGGCGGTAATCAAGAAGCATCCTCGGCCGATGCGCTCCTGACGTTCGTGGGTCCGGGAGGGTTTTCCGGCCTGAAGTACGACCCGTGGCTCGTGTTCGGCGCTCAGGTACCGACGAGCACCGTACCGCCGCCGGCCAGCGCGGCCGCGCTGCCGCTAGTGGCCATCGGTAGCGTCGCGTTGGCGGGAGCTCTGCTCGGCGGGATCGCGTACCAGCTCCGGCGCCGTCCGATCGACGAGGGACTCACCCCGGCGGGCTAAGTCGGACGATCTTCAGCCCCGGCCGGGGACATCCTGAAGCCTACTCCCGAACGAGTCCCCCCCACGTGGAGGAGAACCGATCGACCCAGGGTTCCTCGAACGAATCCCGGAACGAGCCGTACAAACGGAGGACCAGGTCCGGCCGCCGTGCGCGGTACCGCCGAAGGGGTCCCGAGCTTTCGACGTCGACGATTCCTAGTGCGACCAAGAATCGGAGGTGGAACGCCGCGGTCGACTTGCCAACGCCGAGACGCGCGACCAGCTCCCGGAAAGTCAGTCCCGGGAACCGCGCGAGCTCGACTAGGAGGGCCCGCTCGACCGCGCTCTGCATGGAGAGCAGCAGCTGACGGTCGATCGGAACCATGTCGGCGGGGAAGTAATAGTCCCGGCGGCCGCCTCGCTCGCGATGGAGCAACCCCGCCCGCCGCATCTGGTCGAGGTGATAGGCCGTCTCGCCCCAGCCCAAGCCTACGCCGCGTTGGACGGTCCGGGCGCTCGAACCGGGATGCGCCGCGACGAAATCGAAGATGCGGCGCCGGGTGGGGAGGTCGAGCACGCTACGGGCTGGGCGGCCGTAGCGTCCACGACCGCGCGGCGACGAACGAAAGGTAGAGCAACGTCTCGGAGACGATGAGGAGCACTGCGGGAACGACGCCCAGTTCACTGCCCGGGATCGTCCGGGGCCACAGGCGGTCCACCGCTCCGAAGGCGCTCACCAGTCCGAGCACCGCGAGCGCGGCGCCGACGGCTGCGAACCTTAGGTCTCGGTAGCGGAGCGCCGCGCCGAGAGCGATCAGTGCGAGGAGGACCGCTAGGACGAAGGCGATCGCATCGAGGATAAGTCCAAGGTCGTTCATGAGGACTCGTTCGATTCCCGAGCGATTCTCGGTTCCGCGTCCTGGTAGCGGCCTAGGTCCGGCGGACGAGGATCTCTCGACCCCTTAGGATTTGAGAATTAGAAGAGTCGATTGGTGCGGGCACCGTTCACCGCGCCTATCGGGCCGGTGGAAGTGGATGGGAACATGGCTTCTCCACGCGCCGGCTCGACTGACGAGGAGCTCTCCCTTTCACGGCCGGTCGGCCCATCCGTGACCTTCCACGATTCCACCGGTCGGGGGCTTCATTCGACGAGGAGTCCTTGGACCAACTCAGCGTTCAGCCTGCGAAGCCGTGGGAGGTCCTGAAACCCCCAAAGCCTCGGCCTCACGAGAACTTCGGAATTCCGTCCCGGGGAGAGTCTGTCGCCCGCGTTCATTCACTATCGTGAAGGGCCCGGGCGCCTCCGACCGCCCTCGGAGGTTTTAACAACGGCCCCGCAAACGGACGGTCGTGAGCGAAGTGATCACCGGATTTCATGCCGTGACGATCCACATCCGAGACATTCAGAAGGCTAGCAGGTTCTACCGGGACGTCCTCGGGTTCAAGGAGCTCAGTCTTGACGAGAAGGCGAACCGGGCCGTATTCGCCCTGCCAGGGACTTCGACCATCCTGACGATGCACGTCCAAGCCCCGGGGGAGGAGGGACGAGACCCCGGGACGGTCTCGGGTGTCGTCTTCCGTCACCCCGACCCGGCGGCCGCGTGCGAGGAGATCCAGCGTCGCGGTGGAACCGTGACGGTGGAAGCCAAGCTCATCGAGTCTCCCGGTGGGAAGTTCGTTCGAGCGGTCATCGCCGACCCGGACGGCAACGAGTTCGTGATCTCCAACCGCAGCGACTAGCGTCTGCCGTCGCGTTCGACCCGGGAGCCATGAAGGTGGCGATCCCGGTACTCCCAGAGGTCGAACTTCGCGCCGGTCCGCCGCGGCCCGCTCTTCGTGACGGTCTTCCCGTCGGCTGAGGGCTGAGCGCAGCGGGGGGGTCCGACGGAACGGCCCCAGGCACTCGTAGGCGCCCGATGGGGCGCGGGATCGCATCCGTGCGGCCGGTACTCAAGGTGCGCCGAGTGGGACGAGTGGGCCGATTCGCCTTCCGTGGACCGGGGCTTAATCTAACCGAGGCGGTTTTCGAGCCGTGGCCTCAACCCGGCGCCTCGCCGCCATCATGTTCACCGACATGGTAGGCTTCACGAAACTGGGCCAGCGCGATGAGGAGGAGGCGCTTCGGCTACGGAAGGAGCACCAGTCGCTGGTGCGCCCCCTCTTTGCGGCCCATGGAGGGCGCGAGGTGAAGACGCTGGGCGACGGGTTCTTGATCGAGTTCCCCAGCGCGGTGGAGTCGGTACGATGCGCGGTCGAGATCCAAGAAGCGGTAGCCCGAAGAAATGCCCTCCCCGCTTCGAAGGAACGGCTCGTCCTCCGGGTCGGAATCCATGTCGGGGACGTCATCGGAGAGGGAGACGACATCGTAGGAGACGCCGTGAACGTCGCCTCCCGGATCGAGCCGATGGCCGAGCCGGGCGGGATCTGTGTGTCGGGTTCCGTGTTCGATCAGGTCCGAAACAAGCTCCATCTCCCCCTCGAGAAGCTCGCCTCCCGAGCCCTCAAGAACGTGGAGTTCCCGGTCGACATCTATCGGGTCGTCCTTTCGGGAACTGCGGCCCGTCCGTCGTCCCCGTCCGTCGAGACCGACTCGAAACTTCGCCTCGCCGTGCTCCCGTTCGAGAACCATAGCCCGGACGCCGGTGACGAGTACTTCGCGGACGGACTCACCGACGAGCTCATCTCGCGATCGTCCCAGATCCCGAGCCTGCGCGTCATCGCGAGGACCTCGGTCCGACGGTACAAGGACTCGGCCAAGTCGATCCGGGACGTCGGACAGGAACTCGGAGTGGGGATGGTGCTCGAAGGAAGCGTTCGGAAGGCCGGAAATCGCGTTCGGATCACGGCACAGTTGGTCGATACCCGATCCGAAGAGCACCTCTGGTCGTCGCGGTACGACCGACCGCTCGATGACATCTTCGCGATCCAGGACGACATCGCGGGGCAGATCGCCTCGTCCATCTCCCTCCACGTTTCGGGCGGTCACGTTGCGGCCCAGACCTCGTTCGTACACGGCCCTCCGGACACTCAGGATATGGAAGCGTACACGAGCTTTCTTCAGGGACGGAAGCTTTTGGGCGAGAAAGGGTCGGAAGAGACCATCCATCAGGCCCTTTCCTTCTTCGAGGCAGCGGTCCGTCGCGACCCGCAGTTCGCCCGGGCGAGGGTGGGGGTTGCGGAATGCTCGCTCTGGCTCGGCGGCGAAGGCGCGGTCCCGTTTCTCGATTCGGTCCAGCAGGCCCGCGAGGAGCTTAGCGAGGCGCTCCAGCGGAGCGAAGCGCTCGCGGAGGCACATTCCGTCCTGGCAGGCCTCTTGCTCGGCGAGGATGACATGCGCGGTGCCGACCGAGAGGCTCGCCGTGCGATGGAACTCAACCCCAGTCTTTCGGACCCCTATCGATGGCTGGCGCAGATCGCGGCGGGGGAAGGACGGATCGATGAGACCGTCCGATTGCTCGAGGCCGCTCGCCAGCTCGACCCGGTCGACGTGAATGTCATCGCGTTCCTTGGACGGGCGTACGCATACTCCGGGCGAGAGGCCGACGCCATGGCCCATTGGGAACGGACGAAACCCTTGGTTTCGTTCCGCACGAACGCGCATCTCACCGAGTACTACCTCGGTTTACCGGACTACGTCAAGGCCGAGGAGACCATCCGCGAGATGGAACGACTGAGGCCGGACAGCGTATGGACGGAAATGTACCGTGGATTTCTTGCGGCCCGGCAAGGGGACGCGGACGGCGCACGACGCGCGATCGACAGGCTCGAGAGGCGGGGCCAGACGGGAGAGCTCACGGTGTTCTTTGCGGGTTTCGTCCACTTCGCGCTGGGCGAAATGGACGCGTTCGTGGCGTGTATGGAGCAGGCCTTCCAACTGCACTCCCTACCACTGATGGAGCTGCAGTACTCTCGTCTCTTCGAGCCCGCCCGCCGCGATCCTCGAATCCTCGACCTATTGCGGAGGCAATCTGAACTTCGAGGGCCGGCCCACTGAGTCCGACCCGGCCGAGCGGGGTGGATCGCGTTTGCGGCTCGAACGTTCCCGGCCGCGGCCCCCCCGGTCACGAGAAAGACATGGCCGTAGGGCTCAACGGACCGTCCCGGTTCGCCCATCGAATCCCTGGGGCGGCCCGGCTCTCGGGGTGCTCTATCGTTCTGGGTGAGTGGCCACTCCGTGGGCCCGCCCTTTCTCGGGGCGCCCGAACGGAACCACTTCACCGCGAGTCGAGCGGACCGCAGGTCAGGAGCGTTGATGCTCCGCGCTGCGCGAGGAGAACCGGAGTCGACTCCTGGCTTGGAATGGTATGGCCATCGCAGGTCACTTGCAAGGACGTCTCGGACAGGACGAAGTCGGGGAGATAGTTCCCGCCGGCCGGTTGGATTCCCAGGAGTTTTATAATCTGGTAGGAGTCGGCGCGTCCGCTATGAAAGTGGCGTACGTCTTCACTACGTCGGGGCACACGGTGGACTACAAGCTTGGCAAGATGATCCTCCCTCAGCTCGAAGCCGGCACGCATGGGGTGGAAGTGGTCGGCATGTTCTTTTTCGACGACAACGCGTATGTATTGCGCAAGGGGGACCCCCTCGGAGAACGCCTGGCGAAGGTGGCCAAGCGCGACCACATCTGGCTGGGGGTTTGTGACATGTGCGCGTTGGACCGGGACCTTGCGGAAGGGGAACCCGTCTGGTGCAATCCGGACCGGAAGACGGCCCGTTCCAAGGCCTCGCCCGACAAGATCCGGCTGAAGAACGCAATCGACGGGTTACACGTGGGTTGTTTCCCGGATTTGTATGCCGCCCTGGCAACGAATCCACCCGACGCGGTCGTCAGTCTCTAGGGTCGCCGCCGGCGGAGGCGAGCGACCGCCGGACGGGCGGCTCGAATAGGAGATAATCGGTGGGGGCCCGAGCCCGGCCGGGCCGACCGCTTGAAGACGTTGGATTGCCGGAGACCCGGCCATCCGCCGCCTCCCCGTTTTCGGTCTCGAGAGCGGCTTCCGTCCTCCGGACCACGAAATCTGCGCGCGGAAGAGGGCCGTCCAAGGGTCCTGGAGTTTCAGTACGCCACGCCCAAAGCCTTCGCAAGGAATCGATTCAGCGGGTTGAGGGTCTGGCAGAGGGCGACAAACCGGCCGGGGAACCCGGGACCCGTCACCACGGGGTCTTTGATTTCGCAGCCGGAAAAGTATCCCTTTCGCTTGAGGTCGTCGATCATCGGATGCGCCGGGTCAAACCCGCGGGGCGGTCGCTTCAGCGATTCCCCCTCGATCTCGGGCACCGACCTTCGGACCTTGTTCCATTCCGTCGACCTCGCGACGATCGCCCTTCGGATTTGGTCGAGCTGGGAAGGCTCCGGCCGCCACATGCCCGCGTACACCCATGAGTCTCCCGGCGCGAGATGAAAGATGAATCCGGGAAAGTGTGGGTCGGTCATCGAGCTCTTCTCGTGGATGAAGCGAATCCCCACGGACGTTCGATAGGGACTCTTGTCCTTCGAGAACCGTACGTCCCGGTAGAGACGCATCATGGATCCCCCGACGGGTCGATCGTCAGCCACGAGATGGCGACTGAGAGTGCCGAGCTTCGGTCCGACGGCTCGGACGAACGCCAACGACGGGGCCAGCACGTACTTCGCGTACCGGTCCTCGTTGGCCCGGAACCACGTCCGGTCATTGTTCTTCGCCAGCTCGCGGAGGAATCGAAAAGTCTCCGGAGTGAATTCGAGGGGCTGTGGGACCTTCTCGCTCATAGATGCCACGCGACCCCCTTACAGGGGGAGGGTCGGATACTCCTTCGGGGTGCTTAACTAGACGCCCCTTTCCCTCGAATCGGAAGGTGCCCGGTCAAGGGCAGTCCGTGGGAGACCCGCCCGGTCGGTCGACGGGTTCTCGACCTCTCCGAGAGGCCACGTCCTTCGGTGACGGACCGGCATGCGCGAGACACCCGGTCCGGCCTTCCGAGTCCTCCCTCAATTCAGGGACCAGAGTCGCTGAACTCGCAGCCTTTGTCCGGATCGGTACTGCCGGTCGTGGTCAAGGACCGCGAAGGCCTGGGCGCCTAGAAGCGTGGTGATCCGAGCCACGCCCCATGGAAGAGGGGTTGCGACGCCCTCTGAGATCGCGAAGAGGAACAAGCTGTCCATCCGATGGTCGACTCTCAGGTCGGTCCCGAGGCGCACCTCCTCGAACCGCCGGAGTTCCCTGCCGACCATCCGAGAGAGGACGTGCAGGCCATGCTCATGGAAGACCGTAATGGCCGCGATGAGCTGGCCGGGGAGAACGACCACCGGTGTCCCGGAAACGAGCCCGACCGCGCCGCGTTTGAGAACGTTCGTGGTCACGCCTTCGAAGAGCAGGTCACCGACCTGTCGGAGGGATGCTTTGGTGACGTCCTTTCTTCCGGCCGAGGAACCGCCGATGGTGATCAGCAGGTCCGACCGATGACTTGCCTCGGCCAATATCCGAGGGACGGTCGCCGGGTCGTCCCGGATCGGTGGAAGAAGCTCGACCTCGGCGAAGCGGAGGAGACTCGCCAAGGTCGGACCAATGAACTCCGGCGTCCCGGTGGCATTGTCGGAGTCTCCAGGAATCAGCTCGTCCCCGAACGGCAGGATGGTCGCCCGGATCCGGAGGGTCGGGATCGTCCGGACCCGTTGCGCGATTAAGGCCGCCAGATGGACCGCCGAAAGGCTCTGGCCTCTCTCCAACAGCAGATCGCCTCGCTCCATGGATTCTCCCGGCGCGAGGATGTCCTGTCCGATTCTCGTAGGGCGCGTAAGCCAGAGGCGGTCTCCCTCGAGGCGTGTGGCTTCCACGCGTACGATGGCGTTCGCGCCCGCAGGGAGCTCGGCCCCCGTAGTGATGTACGACGCCTCCCCCCGCCGGAGAGCTCGTCGAAGCGGAGCACCCGACGGGGGCGACCCTTGGTGAACGGTCAGGGGACCCCGGGTCGGATTCGACCCGAGGTACACGGCATATCCGTCCATGGCCGAAACCTTCCGTGGGGGAAGGTCCCTTCGGGCGCGGACGGTCGTCCCTGCTAGTTTCCCGATCGATTGGGTCACCGGGCACTTTCGGGTGATGAGCGGGGGAACTCGAACCCGGTCGATGATCGCGCGGGCTTCGACGAGGGGGATCAGGCCGAGGGATCCGGTGGTCTCGCTCGGAGTCCCGGGTTCGGTCCCTCGGTCGTTACCCCGAGAGATTCGGGTGAGCCGGCTTCCGTGAAGCGGCCGATTCGGCCGCGTGGGAGGAGCGGTCCGCGCCCTGCGATCCTCCGACCTTCCCGCCATCCGGTTCCCGGCAGACCTCACAGCGGGTCCGGAGTCGGGAACCCGCAGCCCGGGTCGCTGCCCTCTGGAGACGATGAAGCGTCGGGTCAGATAATGGAACGGTCCGCTGAGCTGGTGGACGAGTCGGCGAACGGTAGTAGTAGGAAGAAGATCAGGGCCGCCAGCCCGGGGACCTGCTTCAGCGGGTTCCTCGTACCGCTCATTCTCGGTCTGTTTGTGGACTCCTGCAGCAACTTCGGCTACGCATTCGGACTTGTGGTGTTCCTCGGACTGGCCTCGATGTCGATTCTCCTCACCGTGGTCCTCTGCCGGACGGCGCAGACCCCGCTGGAGCGACTCCCGTGCCGCGGTTCCGTTCGACGACCGGGCGCTGATCAAGCGCGCCCCCGTCGTTGCGCGATCTGCGAAGAGCCGGCAGCCCTCCGCATGGCCCCGGTCCGTCCGGGTTCAACCGTTTCGATAGGAGTTCGCCCCGGTGATGAGGAATCGAACGTCGGACGCGAGAGAGATGAAGCGGAAGCCCAGTTCCACCGCTACCCGCCTCTCTTCGGGGTCGATGACCAGCGTTCCGGGGACCTTCCCGTGACGTTCGCAGGCCTCCACCACGGCCCGCATGGAGTCCCGTACCTTCGGATTCTTCCGGTCGTCCAACAGGCCCAGGCTCAGGGTCAGGTCCTGCGGTCCCACGAAGAGGAGGTCGACGCCGTTCACACCGGCGATCGACTCGAGATGGTCCAACGCTTCCTTGGTCTCGATCTGGACGCCGACGAGGGTCTCCGAATTGGCGGTTCTCAGGTACGACGCGAGCTCCGCGCCGTAGCGAGAGGCGGCCGCGGCGGCGGCCCCCCGCACCCCGTCGGGAGGGTACTTGGCGAACGCGACGGCCGCCTTCGCCTGAGCCTCCGTGTTCACGAGGGGCACGAGAACCCCGTGCGCGCCGACGTCCAGGGCCTGCTTGACGAGGTACTGGTCCACGTTCCCGACACGGACGAGCGGCGTGGGACCGTCGTCTCCCAGGAGCGATACCATCGCGGCGAGGGTCTCGGGATTCACGGGGGCGTGCTCGGTGTCGATCATGAACCACTCAAACCCCAATCCCCGTAGCGCATCGAGGCAGACGAGCGACGACGAGGAGATCCAGGTGCCGAAGCAGGGCTCCCGGGACGCGCGGAGGCGGCTCTTGAGCGAGTTCTTCATGGGACGGGCCCCTAGGTATTCACGGGGCCGATAAGCTTTCCAGAGCACGGCCGAGATGGAAACGTGTGGGGCCGGACTCGAAGGTCGACCCGCCGCCTCTCTAGACGAAGAGGTCCACGAAACGCCGCTTCATAAAGTGCCGAATCTTCCAGCGCAGGGCTGCTCGCGGAGAGTAGACCGAAGGATATGCCAACCAAGGACCGCTACGATGTCGTGATCGTGGGCGCGGGCGCGATGGGCCTCGCCTCGGCGTATCACTTGATCCTCAGCCGCCCGGAGCTGTCGATCCTCGTAGTCGAGGCTCGGTCGGGGCCCGGCGAAGGGTCGATGGGGGCGGCCAATGCGATGGTGCGGGATGTGTTCAGCTCGTGGGATAACCACCGTCTGGCGAAGTCCTCGATCTCGTTCTACCGGCGGATCATGGACGAGCACGAGGAGCTCCGGACGCCTTCCCCGCTCCTCGACCTCTATGGCTACCTTTGGCTCCTGCCGAAGGGCCTCCAGGAGGAGTACTCCTCCATCGTTTCTCAGAGCGGAGGGTCGATCGACGCGACGCCGTTGAGCCTCGACGAGCTCGGATCGTGCCCGGGCCTCGACCTATCGCCCGCGAAGTGGTACGAGGGGGACGAGGCGGAACCCCCAGAGACGATCACGGGCGGACTGTTCGGGCGGGACTGCGGAGCTGTGGCTCCGGAGAGGTTGGCCAAGTTCTACTACGAACAGGCGAAGAGCCATGGGGTCGAGTTCAGTTTCGACTCCTGTGTTCAGCGCCTTTCGTTCGAAGGGCGGGAGGAGATCCTGCTCCATGAGCCCTCGAAGATGCCCTTCGCGTTCCAGGAGCACATGAAGGGACGCCTGCACATTTCGCGTGTGAGCTTCGGTGGCGGCACCTCCGTCGCGGCGGACCACGTCATCGTCGCGGCGGGGGCCTGGTCCGAGAAGCTCCTTCATCCGCTGGGGGTCGCCACCGCGTGCAGTCCGCGCGCCCAGCGGCTCTTCTCGGTCTCAGGTCCCGGTGTAGAGGAGCTCTTGGACTGGGAACCTCCAGTCGACCCGATCGACCGCGACCAGGGTAAAGCACGGTTCCCTTTCCTCATCTTGCCCACCGGGGCGACCCTCAAACCCATCTTCCGGCAGCGACAGATCTGGGTCGGGGGCGTGGATAGCGTCGCGCACCCCATCGGTACCCGCGAGGATCCGGGCCGAGACGGTCGGCTCGACTACAATATGGCCGCGATGGGTGACCGGGAGGCCTATGGGACCGATATGCTTCCCGCGGTCACTCCCTACTTGCCGAGGTTTGAGACCTCGGCAGTTCGCTTGGAGAACTCTTGGGGCGGCTACTACAACTTCAGCCCCGATGGACTCCCGGTGCTCGTCGAGGAGTCGTACGGGGTGATCTTTGTCGGTGGCGATTCCGGCAGCGGGATCATGAAAGCGGACTCGCTGGGCCGGCTCGTGGCCGCGAAGTACGAGGGAAAGCCTGAGGCCCGCCTCTTCACCGGGGACGCTTACCGACTCGACCGACTATCGCTCAATCACCGCGTCGTTCAAGAAGAGAGGATCATCCTCTGATCGGTCGTACGATTCCGGCCCATCGTGCGGTAGACGGCCCGCGAAAGATCCCTCCCGCGATGGAGCCCTCGGCGCGAAGCCGGGGTTTCCCGCGCTCGGTCGTCGTTCCCGTGGCCTACGCCGGGAGCTCCGGTTGCGCTCCGCGGTAGAACAGGTTTGAAGAGAGGGCACGTTCTTGGCGGGTTTGGGACCCGAAGGGACGACGGCGTCCATCGAGAGGGCACATCGGGCACTGACCTTGAACAGCCAAAGGAAAGCCGCTGCCGCCGTAGTCGCCCTAGTGGTGGTCCTGGCTGGTGTGCTGTCCTACTTGGTCTTCACCACCACCTCCTCCAATCCTCACGCATCCGGATCGCCTTCTGGCTGCACCGCATCGTTTCCGGCCGCCGTAGATACACCGGCATCCGGAAACGCGACGGCAGGAAACTGGACGACCTACCACGGGAGCCCTTCCCGAAGCGGGTTCCTCCCGATGGCGGGCGTCACCGCCGTGCATCCGCAGTGGGCAGGACCGGTCGGTCTGGATGGGCAGGTGTACGCCGAGCCGCTGACGTGCGGGAATGCGGTCTTCGTGGCGACCGAGGGAGACTCAATCTACGCCGTGAACGCGACCAACGGCAACGTTCTCTGGAAGACGAACTTGGGCGTCCCGGTTCCCGGGTCGGCTCTCCCCTGCGGAGATATCGACCCGAGCGGGATCACCGGAACTCCGGTAATCGACGTCGCCACTGGGACGATCTATGCGGTCGCGTTTGTCAACCCGGGCCAGCACGTTCTTTTCGGAGTGAATCTCGAGAACGGCTCGGTGAAGTCCCACCTCGTCGTCGACGCCGCTGGGGCGGACCCGCTCGTGGAACAGCAGAGGGGGGCTCTTCTGCTCGACCAAGGCGTGGTGTACATTCCCTACGGCGGTCTAGACGGGGACTGTGGCCAGTACCATGGTTGGGTCGTCGGGGCTAGTACCGACGGTTCCGGGACGCTCCTCAGTTATCAGGTCCCCACGGGCCGAGAGGGCGGAATCTGGGGTACCGCGGGCATCGCCCTCGGCCCGAACGGCGACCTTTACGTTGCGACGGGCAACAGTGAAGCGACGACGACGTTCGACTACGGCGATGCCGTGATCGAGCTCTCTCCGTCCCTCAGCGTGTTGGACTACTTCGCTCCCACGAATTGGGCCCAGCTGAACTCTGGCGACATCGACCTCGGCTCGGTGGCGCCCACGATCCTTCCGAACGGGGACGTCTTCCAGATCGGCAAGGAAGGGGTCGGATACCTCCTCTCCGGAAGCCACCTCGGCGAGATCGGGGGGCAGCTCTTCAACGAGAGCATCTGTGGAGGAGGGTACGGGGGGACGGCGACGGTCGGACGATCGGTGCTGGTGCCGTGTAACGACGGCCTCGTCAGAGTCGACGTCGGAGCCTCGAACTTCTCGGTGGCGTGGACGGCTTCGGGTTTCGACGCAGGCTCCCCGATCGTGACCGGCGATACGGTCTGGTCCGTGAACATTTCCACCGCGGATCTCCTCGGCTTCAACCTCTCGACCGGCGAGCTAACCTACTCGTTCGCGCTGGGGTCGGTGGACCATTTTATCACTCCCGGTGCGGCCCCCGGAACACTGTTCGTCGGGGCCGGAAGTCAGCTCTATTCGTTCGTACTCGAGTGAACCTGCCACCGCGGGCTCTCGACCGGCCCGCGACTTCGTCCCCTACGGGAACCTACTCGTCCCATGACCAGGGGCGGTGGCGCATTCCCCACGAGGCCCATAGCGCTCCCATGAGTCCCCCGAGGACGATGACCGAGACGAGGATCACGATCACGCTTTGGAAAAGCGAGAATCCTTGCGCCCAGAATCCTACGTAGAGTAACGTAAAGCTGAGCCAGGCCACGGGCCCGAGGATCGACGCGACGATCCGCGCCCGGGAGGGTAGGTCGATCTTTCTCGCATGAGCCGCTACCGTCGATGAACTGGCCACCGTGTTCGCCATGGCGATCACCGGTGGCGAGTTCGCCGGAACAAGGATATCCCCTCTGTCAATTCGATTCGACTTGAGGCTCCGGTTCCCGGACGAGCCGGTGGTCCGCCAAGTCGCTCAGGGATCTCCCCTAGCATTCCCGCGGTCGCGATGCACGTACCAGCTCGGCAGCGCCCATCCGAACGATGGACGAGGCTAGCCGTCCCAACGAAGGGGGTACGCCCTACATCCCGGGGGCGCCCGGCATCGACTGGAACAACCCAATGGGAACGTCGCCCGGGGCGTGGACCACTGCGCTCCAGCCCATGCCCGGGATCTCCGTCTTCGGCATGATCACGCGAGCGCCCTCCTTTTGCGCGGCCTTGAGCGACTCTTCGAGGTTCATGACCGTAAGGTAGGCAATGGTGGTGGGGGATTCGCCTTTTTCGAGAGCCCGAACGCCGGTCCCGGAGCCCCGGGCCACCTTGTCATTTCGCATGCCATATCCTCCCATAGCCTCCATGACATCGAAGTGGAATCCCAGGACTTTCTCGAGGAACCTTCGGGTCGCCTCGGGGTTCTTGGACGCGTACTCGACGTGGTCGGTGGTCACGGTCTCGTGGTGGGTCATCTGTGCTTCCCGCCCGTGGGTAGGGCACTCCCGCACCAGACTACGTGAGATAAACTCGTCGAACACGACCGGTGTCGAACGCCTGGAACTTCGTAGGTCAATGCATCCTATGTCGAGTGGCTGGACGGGTCTCAGGTGGCTGCTCCCTGAACCCTAGAGAACTCACTTCCAAGCCTAGAGCTCCCGTTTCCCCGTCGCGAATCGGACGATATTCCCGTACCCGAGCTATCGGCGCGGCCACGGCGGCTGCCACCGGTTTCGGGATCCAACGAACTGCGAACACTTCACTAGACGACCTGCGCCGGCGTCCCGGGTCGGGGGATCTTCTCGGCGAGCCTTCCAAGCTTTCGAGCGCGTGGGTTGCCCGGAGTTAAGCCAGGATAACGATACCGCAGTGAAGTGAAGGCGTCGGTTTTCATTGCTACGAGCGTCGACGGCTTCATTGCGCGACGGGACGGATCATTGGATTGGCTACCGACCAACGGTGGTGAGCCCCACGGCTACGATGAGTTCATGGCCACGGTGGACGCGCTGGTCATCGGCCGGAAGACGCTAGAGACCGTGTTGACATTCGATGCCTGGCCGTACGAAAGGAAGCCGGTCATCGTGCTCAGCACCACACTAAAGACATTGAAAGTGCCGGACGACGCCGTGTGCGAGGTGATGGCCGGCACCCCCCACCATATCGTGGCCCAACTCGAACGACGGGGTGTGAACCACATCTATGTGGATGGGGGGGCGACCATACGGGGCTTCTTAGAGGCTGGACTCATTCAGCGCCTGACCATCACGCGCGTGCCGGTGCTGCTCGGATCTGGGATCCCATTGTTCGGGGTCCTTCCGTACGACATCCGACTCGAGCACGTGGCTACCCAGTCGTATCCAAGCGGCCTGGTCAAGAGCGAGTACCGAATCATCGCCTAGCCGCGCGCCCAAAGCAGTCGCCAGGGTCGATGGCGGCATCGGGGGAGACCCGACCGACGCTTACTGAACTCCCGTACTCAACTCGGGTACGAAGTTGTGGCGGCGTCTGCGCCGATCGTGCGTACCACCGCCGCTACGCGTCGGCAGCGTTGAATGGAAGGAAGCTCCCGAATTGCAGACGGTCGTGTGGGGGATGTCGGGAATCGGTCCATAGAGATTCCCGGGCGAGACCCTTTCCCCGTCGATGTGCCTCCACGGCCCCTCTCATGACCGCTCGACGCGTCGCGGAGCGCTTAACATGGAGGATGGGAATTCGGACCCCGTGACGGACTCCCACCGTCGGCTGGCCGCTATCATGTTCACCGACATCGTGGGATACACCGCCTCGACTCAAACCGACGAAGCGGGTGCCCTGAAACTTCTCAGGGAGCAGGAGGATCTCGTTCGCCCTCTCTTCGCGGAGCACTTTGGGCGCGAAATCAAGTCGACGGGCGACGGTTTCCTGGTCGAGTTCGACAGCGCCCTTCGGGCGGTCCAATGTGCGATCGCCATCCACCAAAGCATCGAGGAGCGCAACTCCCAGAGGGGCGTCACTCCGATTCAGCTTCGCATCGGGATCCACCTCGGGGACGTGGAAGAGCGGGGGACCGACATCTTCGGGGACGCGGTGAACATTGCGTCCCGGATCCAGCCTCTCGCGACTCCCGGGGGAGTGTGCATCTCCGGCGAAGTATTCAATCAGGTCCGGAACAAGATCCCGAACCAGCTCGAGAAGCTCGAGCCACAGGCGCTCAAGAACGTTCGATATCCGGTCGATATCTACCGGGTGGTCCTACCGTGGACCCTGAAGGGCCAGCCCTCCGCAAGCGCTGGACCGACTCGACTCGCGGTCCTTCCGTTCACCAACATCAGCCCGGACCCGAACGACGAGTACTTCGCCGACGGTCTTACGGAGGAACTGATCACGACGCTCTCGCAGCTGCGGGAGCTCCGCGTGATCGCTCGAACCTCCATGAGCCAGTACAAATCCACCCCCAAGTCCGTGTCCCAGATCGGGGCCGAACTCGGGGTCAACGCCATCTTGGAGGGAAGCGTTCGAAAGGCGGGCGACCAGCTCCGGATCACCGTGCAGCTCGTCGACGTCGGTACCCAGGAGCACCTCTGGGCGAACACCTACGACCGCAAGCTCGAGAAGATCTTCGCGGTTCAGACGGAGATCGCCAAACGGGTGGCGAGGCAGTTGAAGGTCAACGTGAGGGCGGCCGAACAAGCCCGCCTCGAGGCGAGGTCTCCGGTGCGGCCGGACTCCTACCTCGCGTACCTGAAAGGACGGACCCTCCTGCACACCGCTTCCAAAACCTCCCTGGAGGCAGCCATAGGCGAATTCGAGCGCGCCATCGCCTTGGATGCGAACAATGCCGCGGCCCACTCCGGGTTGGCCGATGCGATTCGCTGGAAGGGCTGGTGGTACCCGGACGTTTCGCGAGCGAAATGGGAAGGGACCAGTCGGCGACTGACCGCGCGCGCCATCGAGCTCGACCCGAACCTCGCGGAAGCCCACGTCTCTACCGCCCTCGCGCTTTGGGACGACTTCGAGTACGTCGCGGCAGAGAAGGAACTCCAGCTGGCCCTGTCGCTGAACCCGAGCTACTCGTTTGCCCACAATGCCTACGCCAGCATTCTCGAGGATGAGGCTCGTACCGACGAGGCTCTTCTAGAGTTCACGCTGGCCGAACAAGCCGATCCCCTTTGGGTCCTGAACCTCTATCACTTTGCCCATCTGCTCATCTGGATCGGGAGGCTGGACGAAGCGCTCGCCAAGATCCGCAAGATCGGTGAATTGGACCCCGAGGGTTCGGGCTACCATGGATGTCTTTTCAGCTACCATCTGGCCCGATCCGACCGCGAGGCGGCTCTCCAGGAAATCCGCCGCTACGAGGAACTGCATCCAGAACCTCGAGAGAAGGAGGTCCTGCAGGCGGCCTACTACGCGGTATCCGGCGAGAAGGAGCAGGCGATCGCCCTCCTACGGCACGAAGAAACGTTACCGGATCGCCCGCAAGGGGCTCAGCACGTTGCCCAGGTCTACGCGTCGCTCGGCGAGCTCGACGAATGCTTTCGCTGGCTGGCGAAAGCGATCGGGAGTCACTATATCACGCTCCAGCCATGGCGGCTCGACCCCCGTCTCGAGCCTGTCCGCAATGACCCGAGATTCCCGTCGCTTCTGAAGAAGATGAACCTCGCCTGATCCGGGCCGGAGGCGGTCGGCTCTCCGTCAGCATCGTGTCAGCCCGGGTTGCATTGAACGGGGAGTCCGGCCACCGCACCATCCCAGGTTCGAATGACGTTCCCGTCCTTAGAAGACGGACCGGTGTTGAAGGTGCCGGTGCGGAATGCGCGGAACGCCGGGCCATCTTCCGTTAGCATCTATTTATCATCCGGAGCGCTGGGAAGAGCATCGAACGTCACGGCATTCTGCGGGGTTTGACAATGATCGATCATTCGAACATGAAACTGGGCAAGGCCACGGCCGTCCACGATCCTCGGACCCTTCAACTTGCGAATTACCTCAAGCCGACGCTGCTGCCGCCGCCCCCACCGCAGGCCGATTGGTCTCAGAAGGTGACGCACTGGCCCGTGATGATGAACAACACCATCCAGGATTGCACGATCGCGGCAGCGGGTCACTGCATTCAGGAATGGACCACGGACGTGGGAAAGCCGGTCATTCTGCCGGATTCGGCGATTGTCGCCGCCTATTCCGCCGTCTCCGGATACAACCCAAAGACCGGCCACCATGATGTCGGAGCGAGCGAGATCAAGGCCCTCAACTACTGGCGACAGAAAGGGGTTGGAGGACATACGATCCGAGCGTACGTCGCCTTGGAGCCGGGCAACCTGGACCACATTCGAGACTCGGTGTTCATCTTCGGCAACTGCTACATCGGGCTCGCGCTACCGAAGTCGGCACAAACGCAGACCATCTGGTCGGTGCCCCCCGGCGGGCCGACCGGTGTAGGGGCTCCCGGCTCATGGGGAGGGCATGCGGTTCCGGTCGTCGCCTATGATTCGCGAGGCTTGACGGTCGTAACCTGGGGAGCGCTCAAGCGGATGACGTGGAGCTTCTGGTCCGCGTATTGCGACGAAGCCTTTGCGCTCCTCTCCGACGATTTCCTGACGGCGGACAAGACACCGGGAGGGATCGACCTTGTCACGCTCGAGAAGGACCTGAAGCAGGTCACGGGTTAGCCGGCGTCTGGGCGCACCGGATGAGACACCGGTCAGCGGTCAGCGGTGCTGCTGAGTCGACGATACTGCCACCCCGGAGGCTCAACCGCGCCGTCTCGCCTCGGCTGGACGACCCGTTCGACGGGGGCGGAGCGTCCCGAGGAAGGATCGACCAAGGAGCGGAACACCCTCTCAGGGGGCTTCCCGGCCCCGCGGCGAAGGACGGTCGAGACGCGAACCTTTAACCTCGGGGGCCGGACTGCCGCCCAGGTCGACATGGCGCCGGAGCGAGGTTTGCGAGTAGAGCCTCCCGTGGAGTTTGGGTTCGACCGAGAGGCATCACCCGGAAGGTATCCGCTCACGAAGATCTTTCGGGGACTGGAGCGGGTTCCTCCATTTGCCAAGTACCCCGGACCCCCTGCCCGAAGGCAAAGAATCGTTCGCGAGGCGCAGGTGGAGATCGTCCGCGGAGAGGTGTGGATGTACGTGGCGCCCCACGAGGTCCCGCCGTTCGCCAAGGCCGTAGGCTGGAAGCCCGTTACCAGTGCCTCCGATTGCATCGTAGTGGGCCGAAGACACCTGTCGTCGAGCCCACCGATCACCGTATACCTCGACATTCTCCATGAACTGTTCCATGTGTTCCAACGAAAAGCGGGTCGGGACTTGTGGGATATCTCCAAGGGATACGCAGGGAGTCCCACGGAACTTGAGGCGTACGGGTTTGCCCTGAAGGAGGCCCGCCGGTTGGGCGCCTCCGACCGGTACTTGAGAAAGTATCTCGAGGTCGACTGGATCAGCGCCAAGGAGCACGCGCTCCTTCTGCGGAATCTAGGAGTCCCAGCGAAGTAGGACTCGGTCGACCTCCCGGGCCGGTCGACTCAGGCCCAAGGGGGGCCTATCCTGAAGTTCCCCACCACTCGGCGCCATCGAACCGCCATTCAGCGGAAACGGGCCGGCTCGACGCGCGATTCCTTGTGGGGTTAGGTTCCCCGACGTACTTGTTTTCATGCCCTGATGGGGAGTCCCGCCGGAGGTCCCGGATACCTAACTCCGCTCGCGAGAGGGCCCGGACCAGCGGGGCGCAACCTCTCCACTCCGTGGAGGAATCTAGATATCCCCGAATAGGTAGCACTGCCTTGCCTCGAACTCGGGGCGAGGGTTAGTTCAGATGACGGCCAACATGGACCTGTTTACCCCAATCCACAAGGCGATCCGTTCGATGATCTATAGTCTCGGCAGCCGGCTTCAGACCGCAGACTTTACGGACAAGGCCGCTTCGGCGGCCGTCCTCGCGGACCTGCAGCACGAGTTCGGGGACGCGGTCACGTCCACCTGCGTTCTCTGTCTCCTCCACTCTCACGCCCACTCTGAGGAGACCGGCGTCTTTCCTTCGATGCAGTCGATCGACCCGGGAATGATTCGCATGCTGCTCGACGATCATCAGGAGATTCGGCGCAGACTCATGGCCCTCACGAAGATGGCCGACGACCTCGGCTCTACCGAGCCCCCGGAGCAACGGACCGAACAAGGTGCTCGAATCAACCGCGAGGCGAACGAGTTCTTCGCCTTCTACCTCGCGCACATGAACAAGGAGGAGGTTACGATCGTACCCGCGATGAAGGAACACTTCACGGACCCTCAGATGCAGGCGATGCAGGGCGCGCTGATGGCAGCGATGCCACCGGAGCGGCTCGCGAACTACCTACGATGGATGCTGCCGTCGCTTTCGCTGGGCGAACTCACCGGGATCCTGGCCGGTATGAAACCCACTGTGCCGCCCGAGTTCCTTCAGTTTGTGAATAGGATCGGGGCGGCGAACGTCGACCCGGCCCGGTGGGCCGCCGTGCGGCAACGAGTCGGGATCTGACGCCGCCTCGTACGATGCTCGATTAGTTCTCCCTTATCAAGCCCCACGCCAGTTGAGAGAGGGCTCACACCGGCTCCGTGCTCCACCCGTATCCTTTTCCGGGGGGGTGTTCGACCGCTCCTGGGGTTCGACCCTCCGTCGGATCACGGAATAGACCGTTCATGAGACGGAGGGCCCGGTCCGGGCCGTCCCGAGGCTCCGGCAGATCCGCCCTCGCGCCAGGACCGCTTGGAGCCTTCGCCGACCGCGGCCCCGTGTCGTGATTCCGGGCGGCGTCTTCTCTGGAATCGATGTGGAAAAACCAATTAAGGACCCCCTCTTCGAAGGCTCGTGGACGAGGGCCCTCGCCGACTCGCCGCGGTGATGATCACGGACATCGTCGGGTATTCCGCGCTCACCCAGAGAGATGAGTCCCTCGCCTTGAAGCTCGGGAAGGAACACGAGGAGATCGTCCGACCCCTTCTGCTCCTCCATGGTGGTCGCGAGGTCAAGGCACTGGGCGACGGATTCCTCACGGAGTTCGAGAGCGCCCTCGACGCGGTCCGGTGCTCCGTGGACATCCAGCGAACGTTCTACAACCGGAACCGCAAGGCGGGAGCCGTTCCGGTGGAGCTGAGGATTGGTATCCACGTGGGGGATGTGGTTCACCGGGACGGGGACGTTTTCGGCGATGCGGTGAACATCGCCTCGCGAATCAATACGGTGGCGGACCCGGGAGGGATCTGCGTTTCCGGGGCGGTCTACGAGCAGGTCCGCAACAAGGTCGAGATACCTTTCCACGCGCTCGAGGCGACCCCCCTCAAGAACATCAGTTACCCGGTCGCGCTCTACCGGCTCGAGCTTCCGTGGCATGCCCGGGCCCTCGTACGGGGCACCCCGTGGGCCGACCGGGAGACGGAGCTCGACACGCTGACTCGATCGCTGGAGGGGGCGAGCCGGGGAGAGGGGTCGATCCTCCTCGTTTCCGGAGACGCCGGGATCGGGAAGACTCGCCTCTTCGATGAGGCGATGCATCGGATGCAGGCGCTCGGCCTACGGTCCCTCAAGGCCCGCGGGCTCCCAGGGGATACCAGCCCGCCGTACTCCTATTGGGCGGAAGTGGCCCGAGAGTATCTTCGGGACCTCGCTCCGGCCCTCTTCCAGAAGGCGGTGGGGGAGCAGGCCGCGGACATCGCCAAGCTCGCTCCCGAACTCGCCGAGCGGCTCGGGAATCCGACGGCCCCCCCGGGGCTCAACCCCGACCAAGAACGTTTGCGATTCTATGACGGGATCATTCGGTTCTTCGAGAACATCGCCCGGCAAACGCCACTGGCGATCCTGTTCGACGACCTTCAATGGGCCGATACCGCGACCCTTCGTCTTCTCCAGTATGCCTCCCGTCGCATCACGGGCCATCGGGTGCTTCTCGCCTGTGCCTACCGGGTCGGAGATGTGGAAGAGAACCAGGCCCTGAAGGAACTCATCCTCGAACTCACGCGCCAGCGCCTCGCGACCCAGGTCGCGCTGAAACGTCTCGGGGAGCGGGACGTGGAGAGGATGGTCGCGGGGATTCTCAGCACGGACCAGCCGTTCCCGGAAATCGTCCGACTGGTGTACGAGAAGACCGGGGGCAATCCGTTCTTCGTTGAGGAGGTGGTCAAGGGCCTGATCGAGTCCGGGGCGATCTTCCACGGAGACCGGGGTTGGGAGAGGAAGTCGATCGGAGAGGTCCGCCTCCCCGACAGCGTTCGGAGCGTAATCCAACAGCGTTTGAGGCGGCTCGATGCGGAGAGCCTCGACGTCCTGCGATGGGCCGCGATCATCGGCGTCCAATTCAACTTCGACCTCCTTCAGAAGGTCTCCGGGGTCGACGAGACCAAGCTCTTTGACGTCCTCGATGGGCTCCTGAGCGCCCGGTTAGTGATCGAGGGAGAGGGGGCTCGCGCGGGCCTGACCTACGTCTTCGCGGACCACCAGATCCGCAGCGCGCTCTACGAGGACATGAACCGCGCCCGCCGGCGGAAGTACCACCTCCAGATCGCCCGCGCGATGGAGGAGGCGGGGGCGGGGGAGCGTCCCGAACGGTTTGGAGAGCTGGCGCACCACTACTTCGAGGGGTCGGACGTGGCGAAGTCCCTGGATTATACGACGAGGGCGGCGCAGCGCGCCTCGGAGCTCTACGCCCATGAGGAGAGCTATCGGATGCTGCAAACGGCCCTCGAACTCGTAGAAGAGGACGTCGGGAGTCCAAAGAAGGCCGAGTTATTGGCCCAGCTCGCGGAAGAGAGCGCTCTCGCCGGGCACCCGACCGAGGCGGCTTCCCATTTCCGGGACGCCGCCAAGATCTTCGAACAGTTGGGGGACAAGCGTCGCCTTTCCGCTGTCTACGGGAGGCTCACGATCCTCTACGCCGACACCCTGATGGATACGGAGTCGGCGGTGGACTTCGGCGAGCGGCAGCTCCTGTTGCTCGAGGAGCTCGCAGAGACCCCCGAACTCACGGCCGCTCACGAAGAGCTCGGCTATCTTTTCCAAGCGGCCGGCGATTTCGAACGGTCGAGGTCGCACTTCCAGAAGGTCATCGAACTGTCGGCCCGACAGCCGAACGTCGACGCGGAGTCGACAGCCACGCAGTTCCTTGGGTTCCTCAGCCCGGTCGAGGAGAAGGTCCATGCGTCTCAGCTGCTGGAGGAGGGGGTCAAGATCGCCCAGTCGCGAGGGGGGACGCGCTACTCGACCAAGCTCACCAACCTCGGCGAGAACTTCGGCGTCATTTTCGCGGACACGGAGGCGGCCGCGAGGTGTTTCCGCACGGCTCGGGAAGTGGCGAAGCGGATGGGGCTCCCCGCCTATGAGGTGAACGCGGACGCCTCGCTCGCCTATCGGGTCCATCTCCCCGCCGGCAACTGGGACGAAGCCCGTCGGTTGGCCGAGGGCGTGTTGGTCTCTCCGGTGGCGAGTCCGCAGTCTCGAGATCCCGCCATTGCTACGCTCACCTTGATTGAGCTCTACCGCGGTGATTTTGACCGGTGCGCGAGCCGGATCGAGAAGTTCCCTCCCCGAGGGAAGCTGGAGCCGCGGATCGACGCCCTGGACTCGCGGGAATTGCTGCTCGTGCGGTTTGCGCTCGCGACCGGGGACCTCGTTCAGGCCGAGCGCGAACTCGAGCCGCTCCACGAGCTCCTGTCGCGGGTGCCCAATCTCCTCGGCACCGTGAACCCTAAGACCTGGGTCCTGGCCCTGCTGGTCGACCTCCGAGTTCTCCAAGACCGGATCCCCGACGCCGAGAAGATCCTGGCGGAGCTGACACGCGTATCGAACGCGATCTCGGAGACGTGGAGCTCGAGCGTCCTCGCGCACGCCCAGGGCCTGGTCGCGGCCCACCGGAAGGACTCGAAAGAGGCAGCGAAGCTCTTCCTGGAGAGCGCGAAGGGTTGGAAGGAGCTCGGGTATCCGTACGAGAGCGCGGTGAGCCTCTACCATCTCGGGGTCGCCGCTCAGTCGGCGGGAGACTCCGCGAGTGCCGCAGCGGCGTTCAACGAAGCGCTCGAGACCTTTGAGCGACTCGGAGCACGGCCCTACGTCGACCGGATCCTGGCGGCGAAGGCCGCTCGCTCGTCGTAGTGAAGGTTCGCCGGACCGCCCATCCGCTTGAGGTGGCCCGCCTCGGTCGGGCTGCGATGGCCCGATCGACCGGGCATCACGAGGTTGTTCCCCTCGGCAAGCCGATCCGGGGTCTCGAAGGAGGGATGCGCAATCCAGCGCGAACGAGGTGATGAGTTCGCTGCGGGCGATGACGGTCTTCCGTCCATTTCACCACCCCCGATGCGTTCGTATCGGACGCCATGCGAACGTTCAAGAGCGGATGGGGCTACGGCT
>Ga0187818_10000094_pt1 | contig 25014 bp, 15 predicted proteins | sample NC_wetland_sal_i_14_FD_130581 | JGI IMG/M metagenome (GOLD analysis project Ga0187818, IMG submission 130581) | Wetland sediment microbial communities from Neuse River Estuary, North Carolina, USA - SO4_3 | ecosystem: Environmental > Aquatic > Freshwater > Wetlands > Sediment | place: USA... | reverse complement strand
GGAGCATACCTCGTCAGTCTCGGCCTTAGAATGCGGCTGGGCAAGGCTGGGGTAACATCACAAGCATAGGGTTTCGCCTGGTTTCAGGGCCGCTCCGCTCAGCGAATACCGGCGCCGGCGAAATTGCCGTTCGTGTTACCGACGAGAAACGGCGTTTTGAGAGCGCAACCGCTCTGGCGTGGCAGCAAGGTTCCAGCCGGCGCGGTGGGCGGAGTTGTTGCCGCCAATGTTTCCGTCAGGATTGATGGTATACGTCAGCGCAGAACTGCGTCATCGCCCTGGTCTGTGGAATTGTCCGAGGCATTGCGCGAAGACGATTCCGTGGAGAGGAATGCTCTGGCCTGGTCGAGTTGTTTGCGGGTCATGAGCCGAGAAAGTTCCTTGAGATGATCGGCAGCGGATGCGTCGCCCGCGGCGCTGGCCCGAGAATACCAGTCGTAAGCGGAAACGTAATCAAGAGGAACGCCTTCACCAGTTTCGTAGAAGTGGGCGAGGCCGGTTTCAGCGCTGGGATAGCCTTGTTGAGCGGCGAGCCGTTCCCACCGCGCCGCTTCGCTGCGGTTAACGGGAACTCCCAGGCCCTTGGAGTCTAAGATGGCGAGAGCATGCTGCGCGGGAGCATAGCCGTGTTCGGCAGCAGCGCGAAACCATCGAGCCGCCTGGGAGAAGTCGCATTCAGTCCCGCAACCCGTCAATAGCATGGAGGCCAGGTTGACTTGCGCGATCGCGTTGCCGTTTTGGGCAGCGGCCATATAGAGCTCAATGGCCTTCCGGTCGCTTCTGGGAACGCCGAGGCCTCTCTGGTAGAGATCCGCGAGATTGTTCTGCGCGCTGCTCACGCCCTGGAGCGCCGCCGCCTGGTAATTTTCAGCCGCTTTGGCGTAGTCACGGGAAAGTCCGCGACCATGCTCGTAGAGATAACCGAGGAGGAATCGGGCTTGGGGAGCGTTTCGCGAAGCCAGGGAATCAAGCCAAGCTATCGCTAAGTCGTAGCCCGCAGCAGTGGGTTCTGAGTGGAGGAGGAATTGGGAAAGCTGTTGTTTCGCGGAGACATCTCCGGACCCCGCACGCGAGATTAGCTCGGCAACCGAGGCAGAGGAGTTGGCTTCTGGTTGACCAGAAGCAGCAAGGCCAACTGGAATCACGAAGATCAAGAAAAAGCAACAGCTGGTAAACCGAGCAACGGAACCACGAGCCAAAGCGAGCACCGGCATCCTCCCCAAGGAATGTCGACGTAATCATGAACTTGAATTGCGGGATGATGTGGTCCGAAGATGTTGGGGTAGTCTAATACAGAATAGATAAACGTCAACTTAAATCTGAGGTTTGGGAACTTTTCTGGGCAAGTGCGGAAAAACGATTATGTGAACTACCGAAGACAGCGGAACGCGGTGCTGGTCTGACCTGCGGAGATCGGTGCCGGAACGTCGCGGAACCGGCATGTCCCTTCTCCTAATCTTTCAGGTGTTAAGATCCTTCTTGTGTCATGTACCGGCTGAATAAGCTCGTTCCACCGCTATCGTTCATTCTTGTTTTCTCTCTGCAGACAGCGCCATCCACAAGCACAAGATCGAGTTTTCAATCGCTCATCCCACAGGCAGCGAAAACGGCCGCTGGAGACGAGCAACCTCTTCCCAGATCCCTCATGCGATTCCGGGACATAGCTCAGCCAGCCGGGGTGACAACCCTACCCAACTCGCTGTCGCAGCGGCGATACGTGCTCGAAACAATGGGCGGCGGCGGGATCGCCTTGTTTGACTGCGACAATGACGGCAAGCTGGACCTCGCCGTCGTGAATGACTCGACGATTGACCAGTACCGTAAAGGTGGCGACCTGATGGTCACCTTGTATCACCAGGACGGCAAACCGCCCGCGGTCCACTTCTCTGACATCACAAAGTCCGCTGGTTTAACGACGCGCGGTTGGGGAATGGGGATCGCAGTCGGAGACTTCGACAACGATGGCCTTCCGGACATGTATGTGACCGGTTATGGCCACAACGTCCTATATCGCAATCTCGGGGATTGCAAATTTGAAGATGTGACCGCAAAGGCTGGTGTTCAGGCCGGTGGCTTCAGCACCGGAGCTGCCTGGGCAGACTACGACCGCGATGGATACCTCGACCTCTTCGTTGCGCGTTATGTGAAAACCGATGTGAATCACCTTCCCGACCCGGCCCGGAGTTTTGGCGGTTACAAGGGCGTGCTGGTTGAACTCCCCGACAAGATGGAGGGGGAGACAGACCTGCTGTTCCGCAATCGTGGGGATGGAACTTTCGAAGACGTATCCGAGAAAGCCGGGGTGAACAACCCCAAGAAACTTCATGGCATGGGAGTGGTTTGGGGGGACTACGACGGGGATGGCTGGCCGGATCTCTACGTGACCAACGACGGGGGATGGAGCTTTCTCTATCACAACCTGCATAACGGTACCTTTGAGGAAGTGGGGATCCCTCTCGGCCCCGGCCTGGGACCCTATGGGCAGAGTTACGGCAACATGGCTGCCGATTTCGGCGATTTTGATCGCGACGGAAAACTTGACCTGGTGGTTACACGTTTCGGCAACCAGCCCGCCAGTCTTTACTGGAATCGCGGTGATCAGTTCGTGGACATCGGCGACAAAGCGAAAATCTCACAGCTGACGACTGTTCCCATCAAATGGGGAACCGGGTTCGGTGATTTTGACAACGACGGATGGCCTGACATTCTCATCGCCAACGGCAACTTCTCCTCGATGATGGATACGATCCCCGGGGAAGCTCCTTATGCCGAGCCCATTCAACTTTTTCGCAATCTCGGCAACCTGACGTTCGAGGAGATTGCCAACCAGTCCGGCCTGAATGAGGGGCCGCTGCACTCGCGCCGGGGGACGGCGTTCGGCGACATCAACAACGACGGGAATCTGGATGTGGTCATCTTCAATGCCGCCGGTGCGCCGTCCGTATTCCTGAACGAAACCAGAAACACTAACCACCGTGTACTCTTCCGGCTGATTGGCACCAAGAGCAACCGAGCCGCCATTGGCGCGCGAGTCCATGTAACCACTCCGAACATGGCGCAGATCGACGAAGTCCGCGGAGGCGGCAGCTACAACTCCACAAATGACACGCGCCTGCACTTTGGCCTGGGGAGCAACACCAAGATGACCAAGGTCGAGGTGCAATGGCCGAGTGGCCTGCAGCAGGAATTCCACGACGTGCCCGCCGATGCCATCTACGAGATCAAAGAGGGGCAGCCAATTCGTACAGTTATGGCTCTGTCAGCCCCCTAAATTCGCGCGAGCAGCAAAAACCCTGTGTGTGATAATTGCAAATGAAATCTGTGATTGTTCCAACGCGCCGAAATGAAACGCATGGCAGCGAGTGGATTGCGCAGCGCGTAATACTTAAATGTACGGCGATCGAGAAACGGGTGCCTGGTGATGCCCCGATGGTATGATCTTCGGCTCCGAATTTTCAGAACCCTGGTTATTCTGACGCTGAGCCTTGGAGCGGCCGCTGGCCAGCAGACTCCCGAACAGCTCTACAAAGAAGCTTCCGAAGCTTACGATCACGGCGAAGTCGCGCGGGCGATTTCGCTCTACGAACAGTCGCTGCGGTTGCGCCCGGACTTCGTGGCGGCGAGGTCTGACCTCGGGATCGCCTTAGTGCACGAGGGCCGCTACGACGAAGGAGTCGCGCAATACCAGGAAGCCCTGCGGCTCGATCCACAGAATTCGGCTGTCCGACTCAACCTTGCAATTGCCTGGTACAAACAAGGCGAATTCGAAAAAGCGGCCAGCGAGTTGGAAGACCTGCGCCGGCAGCACCCGGAAGACCGGCAGTCGTTGTATCTCCTCGCCGATTCTTATCTGCGCCTGGGAAGGAATGCCGATGTCGTGACCCTTCTGCGACCAGGCTACGAAGCCAACCCCGAGGATCTCGCCCTTGACTATGCTCTGGGCACGGCCCTGATCCGAGAGGGGCAAATTCCTGAAAGTGAAAAGGTCATCGACCACATCCTGAAAAAGGGTGATTCGGCTGAGGCAAACCTGCTGATGGGATCGGCGCAGTTCGAGGCCGAAGACTACAAGAGCGCCGCTGCAACGCTGCGCAAAGCTCTGGAGTTGAACCCGAATATTTCCGAAGCGTGGTCGCTCTACGGACGCACGCTTTTACACAATGAGGATTCCCCAGGCGCGAAGGCTGCTTTTGCCCGGGCGCTGCAGCTCGACCCCAACGATTATGAAGCAAACCTCCACATGGGAAGCTTGCTGCGAACCGAGGGCAGCAAGGGGCAAGCAGTTCCCTACGTGGAACGGGCTCGCCGGTGTCGACCGTCCGCGCCCGAGGCCCGCTTCCAGACTGCAGCCCTCGCGGCGGCGCTCGGAAAATTGGACGATGCTCGCAAGGACTTCGAAGCGCTGGAACGGGATTGGCCGGATTTTCTCGAGGTCCACGTCCAACTGGCCTCCTTGTATGTGCGAATGAACCTGAAACAGGAAAGCGAACGGGAACGCGACCTGATTTTGAAGCTCAACGAAAAAGCGCGCGACGCCATTCCCCGGCGCGACCAGTAGAGCTATTGGGGCTCCGTGATCTGCAGAATCCGATCCGCCTGAACGTTCTTGAGCATCTGCCTTACGCCTGAGGGCCACCGGATTTCGATCTCATCGACTACCTTCGCTTCTCCCAACCCAAAATGCACTGGCCCCGCGCTGCTGGAAGCGTAACCAGAGGCAGTCGTCACATGATTGAATTGAGCCTGGCCCGCGGCCACAAGTCGGATCTTCGCGCCGATACCGTTGCGATTGCTCTTCGTTCCGTGCAGAGCCAGTTCGATCCAATGACCTGCGCCGGGACTGTCATTCATCCAGATTTCAGCCGGAGCACTTAGAGCGGTCACCACCAGATCGAGCTTGCCGTCATGATTGAAATCGCCAAAAGCAGCGCCCCGGTGCCGCTGCGGAGGTTGCGCCGCAAAACCCGCTTCCTCCGTTAGCGCGGACCACCTCTTCCCAAGAAGGTTGCGGAAAACAGTGTTGGGTTGAGCAATTACGCTGCGACCGGCCATGGCTGGCGATTGCACGTCGCCCCGGCTTACGAAAATATCCTTCCAACCGTCGTTATCAAAATCGGCGATCAGCGGGCTGTACCCCGCCATCGGATGACTCAGGGCGGACATGCCCGATTGGGAGGTCATCTCCGTGAATGCCCCTTTTCCGTTGTTCTGATACAGGGGGAAGGATTCGCCCGCCAAGGCCACCAGGAAGATGTCGGGCAGCCCGTCGTTATTCAGATCGCGGAAATCGGAGCCCATGCCGGAAATCAGGTTTCCGTGCTCCGGCAAAGCCACGCCGGTTTCAAACCCGACTTCGTCGAACTTGGCATTCCCTTTATTGTGAAAAAGGAAGTTGAACAGTTTGTCATTGGTCACGAAAATGTCCTGCAGGCCATCGTCATCGTAATCTGCAATTGCCGCAGACATGCCCTTTCCAAGATGCGAGCGGATTCCGGAGGCCTCGGAGACGTCGACGAATGTGCCATCGCCCTTATTTAAAAAGAGCTGGTTCGGAAGTTCTTTGTAAAATTTCGGGTGACAGTACTCCGGCTTCCCGTTGAACTGGCAGTCTGGCTCGTGGTTGACGTCCCAGCGCAGATAATTAACCACAAAGAGATCCAGGAGCCCGTCGTTATTCACGTCCACCCAAACGGCACCGACGGACCACAACGGGCCATACTCCTTGTCAAGACGGGCCAGCCCCGCTTTTTCTGTCACGTCCGTGAATGTGCCATTGCCGTTGTTGTGGTACAGAGTGTTGCGGTAGACACCGGCCACGAAAATATCCTGATAGCCGTCATTGTCATAATCACCAATGGCCACGCCGGTGTCGTAGCCGGTGCCCGCCAAACCAGCTTTCTCGGTGACATCGGCGAAGGTTCCGTCTCCATTATTGCGGAACAGGCGGTTCCAGTATTTTGGCGAATCCTTTTTCAGGGTGGTGATGTCGGCGCCGTTTGTGAAAAAGATGTCCAGGTTGCCGTCATTGTCGTAGTCGAACACTGCCACTCCACCCGCCATGGTTTCAGGGGCATGCCGCTGCGGAGTTTCGCAGCTGTCGAGAGCGAACGAGATAGGTCGATACGCAAAATGGATCGGGGAATTGCCAGGTTGCGGAGGCGTAAGCCCGCCCTGCCCGAAACAGATGAGTCCCAGAGCAACCAAGGGGAGAGCCAGCAGCAATGACGGCAGCCTTCCACGTGGGCGAAAGATATCCGGCAGACGGCGATCACGGCGTATCTGGGCGACGGAGTTTTTCAATCTCCTCCTTCTCTCGTTTGGCATCCTCGACCCTGCCAGCAGAAGTGTAGGCGCGCAGAAGGTCCCAGTGAGTGCGGACCGTCGCTGGTCTCAGTTTCCGAGAGGTCTCCAACGCTTCAATCCCGCGATTCAGATCGCCTTTCGCCACCAGCGTTTCCCCCAGAACCAGAAATCCACTGGCGTTGTCTGGTTCAACCCCTACGACTTCCTGCGCCAGTCGCAAGGCTTCATCGAACTGCTGCTCTTTGAGATATTCGTCCGCCAGCCTCAGCTTTGCAGTGAGATTATAAGGAGCAGCCTCCAGTTCGCGTTCGAGTTCCTTAATTCCGTCAGCGGGACGTATATTCAGCAGGAAAACACCGTAGAGAAAATGCACTCCCGGCTCGTTCGGATACGTGGTGGTCATGGCCAATAGAAGTCTTTCGGCCTCGTCCGGCTTCTGGGCCTCATCCGCCAGCGCGGCTTGACCAGCCATACGAAACATCTCCTTGCGGTCTGGAGGAATCTCCGCAGGCAGCAACGGATAGCGCAGAGCCGCTAGGCCCACGGGCTCGGTCAGCAAATCACCGGATGAACCAGACTTCCGCATGCCCATCAGCAAGGCCATGGCGTCGTCGTACTGCTCGAAGCGAGTGAGCAACACAGAAACATAGTAGAAGAGGGTCTGAGCCATTTCTTTGCGGTCGCCGAGGCCAAGGGTACGCGCGTGTTGCAGGTGGTCCAGGGCGCGAGGATATTCTCGGGTTTGGAATTCGCTCATGCCGAGCAAGGCCCATCCCGCACCCGCTTCCGGCTCCTCAGCCACAAACCGCCGCATTAAATCGCGGACCTCGGGATACTGCTCTTTGTCATACAGAAGGATTCCCAGGAACCAGAGCCCCTGCTTCCAGGCAGGCTCCAACTTCAACGCCTCGCGGTATAGCCGGATGGCGTCATCGTCCCGATTCTCTTCTCTCGCTTTCCCAGCGGCTTCGGACAGGCCTGCGAACTTGGAGGTGTCGCGCGAGGCCGCGGCGGGCTTCTGCGGGGTAGATGCCGCGTCAGGCAGCCCAGCCACTGAGGGAACGACAAATGCCCAGAAGCAGGCCATCAGGACAAGAATATTCGGAGCTGTCATTCGGGTCGGCCTGTGCCCCGTGGGGCCCTGAGCTTGTCTTCCAGCGGAGCCAGCACATTATCCTTGTCTTTTAGTGCCAGGAAGGCCGCGTGCTCGCGCTTGTAATCCTGCTGCCGCGCTAGGCGCTTATAAGCGTTGGAAAGGGCGAATCGGACGCGGGAGCTCTCCGGGGCCAGGCCTTTCGCGATCTCAAGTTCGTGAGCGCTTTCCTGGTACGACCCGGTCTCCAAAAGAGCCCAGCCAAGAATGTAGTGGGCCCTGGCACTTTTCGGGTCGAGGGCAACGGCGCGTCTGGCCGGAGTCAGGGCCTCTGCAGGCCGGCCCGCCTCGACTCGCGATGCAGCCAATTCCGTCAGAGCCGGCGCGTGACGCGGCGATATCTGTAGTTCCTTCTGGAATTCCTCGGCTGCCGGGTCTAGTTTCTGCTGCAAACGCAGCAACGTTCCGCGGAAGTAATGAACGTTGGGTTCCTGACCGTAGTGCCGGAGCAGTCTTCCCGCAAACTCGTCGGAACGCGGGAAATCGCTCTTCAGACAATAAAAGGCAGCCATGCCAGCCAGCCACGCCGCCTCGCGGCGTTCCTGAGGATAATCTTCCGGTAGAAACGCCATGCGCAGAGAAGACAAGCCTATGGCCTCGGTCAGGGAGGGAGTCGCGCCCAGCTTCTGCGCTTTGGCGGCGAGAAGAAGCAGCGCCTCGTTGAAGCGTCCTTCTCGGGTCAGAAGCAGCGCCCAGCGATAGGTGGCCACATCGAGCAAGGCATCATTGCCCGGCGAGCCTGCTTTGGCCCAAAGCTGGAAGTGTAGCAAGGCGCGAGAATAGTCCTGCGTTTCGTATTCGCAGAGAGCCAGGAACGCATAGGCGGGGGCTGGCTTGGGAGACAGGACGATGAAGCGCTTGAACGGCTTCTCAGCTTCCGAGAATCGATCTTGCTCGTAGAAAATACTGCCCAGCCACCACCAGCCCTCCGCCCAGGCGGGCCGGAGGCGCACAGCTTTGGAATAGAGATCAATTGCATCGCTCAGCCGGTCGGCTTGGCGTGCCTGATCAGCTTCTTTGGCGATGCTCTCGAAACTCGCGGGGGGCGCATCTGCAACGGCCGGGTTGGCGAAAGACACAGACAGCAACAACAGGGCCGTTGCCAACATAAGAGCAAATATACAGGGGGTGGCCCTCGGCGAGCCATCCCCTGGGGAGGAGGACCACATGAGCTAGAACGTGTACTTCACACCCAACTCCAGCTTGCGCTGGCCGAAATAAGTGTCGGTGGTTCCAAAGGTTGATTTACCCGTGCACCGTATTCCCCCGGTGGTGACCGGGCATGGCTCGTAGTTTCCGGTGGTAGGATTCGTCCAGTAGGCACCGGTGATCATCTGTCCGAGGTCGTTGAAGTTCGCCGTCAGGTTATTGTCCCTCGCGGTGTAACTACCGCTGAAGGATTGGAGGGCGGAATTGGTGAAGTTAAAAGCCGCGAAGCGGAATTGCAGCTTCTGACGGTCGCCGATCTTGAACTCCTTCAGCAAGCTCAGATCCGAATCCCAGTACATCGGGCCGGGGATGTAGGGCATCCCGCCGGTCCCGAGCTGTCCCGGTGCTGGGGAGGTGAAACAGTCGGGATTGAGGAATTGATGCGCTGCCAAGTTCGACCGAGGATTGCACGTAATCAACGGGGCCAGCGCTATATCTGGAGTGCCCATTAGCCCGACGACACTGGCACTTTGCCAGTTGAAATTGGCGGACTGCTCGTTGAGCTGCGGTCCACTGGTAATCTGCGTGATGCCTGAAATCTGCCAGTTATCCACGGCGCCGCGAACGAACGAGCTGCTGCTGTGAGTCTTAGGCACAGTGAAGACATAGGCGGCACTCAACGTATGGGCGCGGTTCAGATGTGAGATGCCGTAGAGCCAGTTGGCGCCCCAATCCGGCAAGGCGCCCTCACTCAGTTGGTTCTCGCCCATGTTCTTGGAGAAGGTGTAGTTGGCTTGCAAGCTTAGCCAACCGATGTAGCGAATCAGGCTCGCCTGTAAGGAGTCAAAACGTGCCTTTCCAAAGGGGCGGACCTCGGTAATACCCTGGTAAAGCGAGTAAGGACGGGCAGTCTGCTGGCACGCAGGGGAATTGACATTTCCAGTTCCGGGCGGGCAGGTGTAATTGAACAGGCCGCCGATAGGAATTGAGTCAGCGTTGGCCTCCCACTGCGTGAATAACCCTTTATTGCCAACATAGGAAATTTCAGCCTTGAACTTGTTGGGCAGCGCCTGGTCGATGGTGAAGCTGTAAGCCTCTACCAAAGGCTGCTCGTGATTGTTCACGTCCATCGCCGTAAAACCCGTGTTCCGCAGCTGTCCCTGGCCTAGAACGGGAGTAAAAGCATATTGGTCCAGCGATTCCCAAGTCGGGCACCCGGGATCGTTGGCGCCACAATTTCCCCACCCCACAATCCCCATGGCGGTTCCCGCAGGATCGGTGTAGTTCCGGGACTGGAAAGCATCGTAGGCGCGGTACTTCCCCCACCCGCCACGAAGAACCGTTTTGGCATTGCCAAACACATCGAACGCTCCGCCAACACGCGGAGAGTAAAAGAAGAGACGGCTCGCAGTCCCGGTGTAGGGAGTGCTCGAATCCGTCGCGTGCCAGGATACGCCGGTATTGACGCCTGGCGCCGCATTCGGATCGTACTTCGCAGGGTTGAACACGGCCATGCCGTATTGCGAATTGTAGGGCTTGGGATAATGCTCGAAGCGCAAGCCGATATTCACCGTCAGCCGGCGCGTGACTTTCCAATCGTCCTGGGCATACCAGGAGGCAATGTTCTGGGCCACATTCACGACCAGCGGCGGGCCTTGCTGGTAATAACCGGTGTGGCCAATGCCCATCAGTATGTCCGCGTACTCGTTCCCGGTCGCCGGACTTAACCACGAGCCGTACTGCATTGACCCCTGATACTGCTGCCAGTTGTCCTGGTTGTTGTAACCGTGTTCGTAATAGAAGCCGGCCTTCATCGTATGCGTTCCCACCACTTTTGTGAGATTCACGGCTGCGCTGGGAATGCCTTGGTTATCGACTACAGTGGGGTGATAGTCATAGCCAACGTCTCCGTAACTCGGAATAGAGCTCGACCAACTCGTGAGGGCCGGAATATTCGAGTCATTCATGACCCCGGTCAGAGGATAGCCAGTCCCCGCGCGAGTGAATTTCTTCAGATCGGACGGAGTGCTCACTAAGGCCGACTTCATCAGTCCGGCTCGGGCCTCCATGGTCAGGGTCGGCGAAAACACATGCACGAACGTGACGTTGAGGGCATCGGACTTGTTTTGCCCTTGGATCGGGCTCGGAGTAGGAACCATATTGTCACCGGCAGTCACCCAAAGACCTACGGGCCAGCTTTGCGTTTCACGCTGGCGGCTCCAGGAGACGTATACCTTCGTGTTGTCGCTGATGTTCCAGTCCTCGCGAGTGACGTTCTGCCAGGAATTTTGCGGAACTGAGTAAGTATTAACGAAGTTGTAGCCGTTGTTGGTTGTCGGATCGGCGTTGGCCGCCGGGACCGTGTCCTTTAGGTAAATTTGCGCCCCAGGGGAAATGCAGGCCGAGTTCAACACGCCACCGGTAATTGTGCAGCCGGGTCGCTGGGAGGGAAGGTTGTTAGGCCCTCCGCCCATGGCCCACCAACCGCTCATTCCGGTATTGATTCCCTTCGCGGGATCGGGAGCGTAATTGAGGCAGGTCGAATATGCATTGTTATTGGTAGGGTCGTTTCCCGCTACGCAAGGCTGAGGCGTCGTTGGGAAACCGAACGTCTGGGGGGTGCCGGCTAAGGAGCTTAAGGAGCTGAAGTCGCCGTTGAGCATGTCGGCCGTGGGAACGTAGGCGCGCGCCAAGCCTGCATCCAACGTTTGCTTGTAGTATTCGAACCCTTCGAAGAAAAACAGCTTCTTGTGGCTCTGGTTGAATCCTGTCCCGGGAATGAACAGGGGACCGCCAATATTGCCGCCCGGATAGTAGTAGGAGCTCGGCGTCTTAGGGTTGGCTACGTGCTCCACAAGGTTGTGGTGCTCGGTGGAATTCAGCGCCGAATTCCGCGCGTAAAGGTAGGCCGCGCCGTGAAACTGGCTCGTCCCCCCCTTGGTGACGCTATTCATCACCACGGGGCCTTTGGCATTCTCGGCCGAGAAATTCGAAGTGAGCACTTTCACTTCCGAGATCATGTCAGGGTTCGGGTTGACCGGAGTGAAGATGGCCTTGCCGGTGTCGGTGACGCGTTGGCCGTCCAAGGTGATGTCGGCAGTCTGGCCGTTAACGTTGACGTTGCCCAAAGACCCGTTAACCGAAGACGCCGACTGGCCCATTTGCAGGGTTTCGCCGGAATCGCCGAGCTTGTTCAGATTGGCGTTGGGGGCCAAGGTCGACCCGGGGAGGATCTTGAGGTACTCGGTCGCATTGCGGCCGACCAGCGAGAGATTCTGCAAATCCTCGGAGGAAATGAGCGCGGACTTCTCTCCGGAATCGGTGGTCGCCAGTTCGGTGACGGTTGACTTCACCTCGACCGTCTCCGTGGCCGAACCGACCTTTAGTTCGATCTTCATGGTGCGGCTGTCGGAAGCATTAAGAATAATGTCCGTACCGCGCCACCGCTGGAAACCTTTCTGCTCCACAATCACGTCGTACGTGCCGGCGGGAAGCGCGGGCACGTTGAAGAATCCATCTGTGTTGGTTACGGCTTTCCGAGTCTGGTTGGAATGGGAAAGCGTTAGCGTCACGCTGGCGCCAGAAACGACGGCACCGCTGGTGTCGATCACCGTGCCGCTGAGCGTCGCGAACTGCGATTGCGCAGAAGCAACAGCCTGCAGCAGCAGCAAGACTGCAATGACGGCCCCCGCTAGCGCCAGCAGCCGTAGTGAATGGAAAGAACGGCTATTGCCTATGGGCATATTAATGAACCTCCCGGTACGAAACATTCGAACGAAGAAAGATTGTGGCTTAGCCACGAGTACACTAGACAACGTGTATGCTCATTTCCGCGCGCTTGTCAAGCAAAATCTAGAGCCTATGAACAAGGAGTCGATCGCGGGACTTGGTGCCGAACGTCGCCCATTTAAAGATGACCATGCAACCCTGTAGAAGCCGGGAAACCCGCGGCGTTGCGGCGCAACCGCCGGAGGCAACCGGGAGCGAAAACTTCCAAGGTGGGCCGAGTGTGCGCCGGGAATTCCCGCTCTGCAACGTATGGCACAGTGACCTAACAGTGTTAAACAACGTTAACTCGTGTACGTCACAGCCTGCGCCGTCTCCGGGACGGACCCACCGTATGTTGTGTTTGTTTACTGGCCTGGAATACAATTCCATCAACCTGATGCTTTCCCCGGTTCCGACCTCGGTGCATTCCGCCGGTGAGGGGTACTCGGCTGCCCACCGTACTGAAATCCTTGAAGAGCTTCAAACGATCCTCCACAGCCCCGCCTTTATCGGCAGCAAGCGCAGCCAGCAGTTCCTCGCCTATGTCGTAGAGAACAGCCTGGCGGGACACTGCGAACTGCTGAAGGAACGCCTGCTGGGCGTCACCTTATTCGGCCGCCCTGCCGCTTATGAAACTGGCGAGGATTCAGTCGTACGGGTAGCCGCCAAGGAAGTTCGCCAGCGGCTCGGCCGCTACTACGCCGGCTTGAAGACTCCGCCGGCAGCACACATTGATCTGCCGCTCGGTTCCTACACGCCGGTGTTCACGTTCCCGCCCTTTCCGCAGCCGCGAGTGGCGGGGAGAACTGACAGGTTCCGGCGCTGGTATTTCTGCGCTGGCCTGGCCGTGGGGCTGCTCCTCGCGCTCTCGGTTTGGGGCGCCCGCAGTCTTAGGGAAACCTTCCTGGCCAGTTCGCTCGATCGTTTTTGGAGGCCGCTGGTCAACGCCCCTTCGCGGGTTCTCCTCTGCGTTGGCGGAGTCGCGCGGAGCAGCGCTGACGAATTGCTGCAGAAACCCGCGTTTAAGGGCCACGAAAGTGGCACCGAAAACGCAGCCTACTCCATCTTGGGCGTCGATCCCATCGATTCCGAGGTAACGGTGCAGCTTTCTTCTTTTCTAGGGCAGAGAGGAAAATCAACTACACTGCGGACCGTCGACGCCGTATCCTTCACGGATCTCCGCGAGGCTCCCTCCGTCATGATCGGCGCATTTTCGAACCAGTGGACCCTGCAAATGACAAAGGAGCTCCGCTTTGTGTTCAGTCGTGTCCGCGGCGAGAACTGGTCCATTCGGGAACAGGCGGCGCCCTTCAGAAGCTGGACGCTTCTGGACCAGTCCGTCGTCGAAGCTCCGCAGGACCGCGATTTCGCGCTCATCACGCGATTTTTCGAAAACGGCACGGGCCAACCATTCGTTGCTCTTGGAGGTATAGGCTCACCGGGGACGAAGGCCGCTGCAGAATGCCTTACCTCATCTGAGTGTATTGATGCAGCGCTGGTGAATGCACCACGCGGCTGGGAGCACAAGAACATGCAGATCGTGCTATCCGCCAAAGTTGTAGCGGGCGCTCCCGGTGCCCCCGAAGTACTGGCTGTGTACTTCTGGTAGCTCTCGCCCGAAACTCTGTCCGTAGAACCCTTCGCCCATCAACTCCTTGACAAGACGCAAGAGCAGTTACTATGCTGCATTGTGGCTTAGCCACAAAGTATCAGTGTCCTCCCAACTAAGCCATCCCTGGCTCCATCCCCCGGCGACCAGAACAACGCAGGGCCGGACCAAGAAGTGGAGATGCTGATGCATGGGCGTGGCGTGTGCTCGGTGAGCAGGGTTCCGAGGGAGGACAGGCGTGATCGGTTCAGGGAGGCTCCCATGCGGCGATTGTTTTTCTGCGTTCTACTTCTATCGGTTTCAGTTCGGGCTCAAAGCGGCACGCCTTCGCCCTACGAGGCTGTGAATCCATTGATTGGCACCGCGGAGGGCGGCAACACATTTCCCGGCGCCACGCTGCCCTTCGGCATGATGCAGTGGGGACCGGATACGAACGCCGACGGTTGGTATCACTACGGCGACAAAACCATCCGCGGGTTCAGTCTCACTCACATCAGCGGAGCCGGCTGCTCGATTTATGCCGACGTGCCCATCCTGCCCTGGATTGCAGATCTGAAGATCGCGGACCTGGCCCCGGGATCCGCCCCGGAATTGGCACTACCCTTTAGTCACGCGAAGGAAAGCGCGCAACCCGGTTATTATTCGGTGGAATTCGACAACGGAGTGAAAACAGAACTCACCGTGTCCGCCCGGGCCGGCATCGGGCTATTTTCTTTTCCGCCCAACGTTCGGCCAACGCTGATCCTTAAGGCCGGTGCGAGCGCGACCAGCGGAGATGCGAAGCACCAGAAAGATAGCAGCTCGATTGAGATTCGCGGAAGCGACACGGTCACCGGCACGGTGCGCAGCGGTGGCTTTTGTGGCGTGGACGCGGATTATGTCCTCTACTTTGTGGTCAAGTTCGCCAAACCATTTTCCTCCTACGGCACATGGACTGATCTGAAAAATGGCGGCACACGCAGCGCCGGTGCAGCCTCGGCCACGGGACACCGTGCGGCGGCGTACGTTTCCTTCCCGGAGGCTGCCGGACCCGTTCTGGTGAAAGTCGCCGTTTCCTTCGTCAGCATAGAAAATGCCTCCGCCAATCTTCAGGCCGAGATTCCAGGATGGGATTTCAAAGCGGTCCGCGCCGGCGCGCGCTCCGACTGGACGCAGATGCTCGATCGCGTGAAGGTCGAAGGCGGCACGCCGAACGAGCGCACCATCTTTTATACCGGCCTCTATCACATGCTGCTCTCACCGAACTTGTTCAGCGACGGCAACGGCGACTACATCGGATTCGACGGCAAGGTCCGGCGGTTGGCGCCCGGCGAGGCTCAGTATGCCAATTTTTCCGACTGGGACATTTACCGAAACGTGATTCAGCTGCAGGCGCTTTTGTTGCCCGGTCAAACCAGCCAGATGATGCAGTCCCTGGTGCGAGATGCGGAGCAGAGCGGCTGGCTGCCGAAATGGCCTGTTGCCAATGACGTGACTTATGTCATGGGAGGGGACTCGCCTGCGATTCTGCTCTCGACCGCTCATGCGTTTGGGGCCCGCGCGTTCGATACCCAGGCCGCTTTGAAATTTATGGTGAAGGGAGCGACCCAGCCGGGGACAGGACCGCACGGCAACGCGGAGCGTCCCGGGCTCGCCGACTATCTGAACAAGGGCTATGTCCCGGTCAGTGACGCGCAAGAGTCCGGCGCTTCGATTACTTTGGAATACGCCAGCGCCGACTTTGCCGTGTCCAGATTCGCGGCTGCTCTGGGCGATTCCGCGGATGCCGCCCGCTTGCTGCGCTCGGCCCAGAACTGGCGCACCTTGTTTGACCGCGAATCTGGATTCATCCGGCCGCGCACTGCAGACGGCAAATTCCTTTCGGGCTTCGACCCCGTCACCGCGATGCCGCGCCACCGGAACTGGGACCAGGCGGATCAGATGGGCTTTGAAGAAGGGAACACCTGGCATTACACCTGGATGATCCCGCACAACTATGCCGGCCTGTATCAAATGATGGGCGGGAACCAGAATGTCGTTCCTAAGTTGGACAAGTTCTTTCAAAAGCTCTCCGGCTGGGGATTGCCTAATTTCACCGTCGCCAACGAACCCGATTTCTGCACTCCTTATTCTTACGTGTGGACGGGGAATGCCTGGAAGACTCAGGCCGTGATCGATCGCATTCGTCGTGAGACCTTCTCGGCGAATCCGGAGGGCCTCCCCGGCAATGATGACCTGGGCGCCACGTCCGGAGTGTACGTTTGGAACGCAATCGGGATGTACCCGGTCATCCCCGGTGTTGGTGGGCTGGTTTTGGGCACGCCTCTGTTCCGGCGAGTGACGATGTCGCTGGCGGACGGAAAAATCCTCGAGATTGTTTCTCATGGCGAAGGTATCTACGTGCGCGGGGTGAGTCTGAATGGTGTGCCGCGCGCCGGCGCCTGGCTGCCGCTCGACGCGCTTTCGGCAAAACAGAATCGGCTGGAATTCACGCTTCAAGAGCAGCCCGACGCCACGTGGGCAGCGGCGCCTGCAAGTTTGCCGCCGTCCTTTGATGTGCAGACAGATGATGTGCAGACAAAATGATCGGATGGGTCGCAGATTTCTGACGGGCAGGCATTAAGGCACCTGCTCGTGCGATATACTCTGCCGGGGAGTTCAGACCTTGGAAAAGCGTGGCAAGGAATTTGTTAGCAGCGGACTGCGGAGTAGCGTTCGGTCGATGCCCGAACTAACGCGGGAGCCTATCTACCAGCAGTTGAACCAGTTGCTGCGTTCTCTCGTGGGATCGCGGGAGTTCCCAGTCGGCGGGCAGTTTTTGACCGAGCGTCACGTATCGGAACGCTTCCAGGTGAGCCGCGCCACCGCAAACAAGGCACTCTCGAATCTGGTCTCAGAGGGATTGCTGATATTTCGCAAGGGCGTCGGGACCTTCGTTAGTCCTCGATCCATGGATTACAACCTGCGGGCGCTGGTCAGTTTCACGGAGGAGGCAATTGCTGCCGGCAAGCGACCGGAGACGCGAGTCCTGCGATTCGAAGAAGTCACCGCAGGCAGCGCTCCCGAAGACGTTGCTCACGCGCTGCAAGCATCGACTCAAGATAAGCTGTGGTATCTGGAGCGGCTGAGGCTGGCTGACGATCTGCCCGTAATCCTGGAACGCCGCCACATTGCTGCACGCTATTGCCCGGCGCTGAAAGAAAGCGACCTCGGGGGCTCCCTGTATAGCATCTGGAAGAAGCGTTACCACCTTGAGGTAGAGGGGGCGGAAGAGAGTATTCGCGCGGTCAACATCCGCCGTGGAGAAGCCACAGTGTTGGGCACCCGCCAGAACACTGCCGGCCTGCTGGTCACGTCGGTTGGCTTCTTGCGCGGGCACGAGCCTCTGTGGTTCGAACGAACCTTGTACCGTGGAGATGCGTACGAATTCCACAACCGCCTCGGCGGCATCCAACCTGCGGGCGAGCCGTTCGGCAGATTCTTGAGTGGTCAACCGACGTCTCGACCTGCCTAAACCATCCGTCACCTGCCCGCTTCTTCGGGCAGGATGGTGCTCGAAGTCCTCCGGAGTGTAAGTATGGCCGTCGCGACGGGATCGCCCGACGGCACCACTGGATATTCATTTCGTTGCTCCGTCCAGTCCTTTTCAAATTCAAAGTAATGGATATCTGTGGCGGGCTTGGCCTCTAATCGTGCCCCAAGTTCACCGACGAACATATCCCATCTGGGCAGGTAATAGTCTTGCAGCAGGCCCGACCACTCCTTACTCGCGTAGTCGTGCGCATCCGCTGCCGGATCGTCTGGTCCCCAGTAAGTAATCTGCATGCGGGCATTCCTCTCGCAGAGTACTCGCTCGTCCTCGGTATGACCCATGGCTCTTGCCGCAGCCAGCCAGTTCCCCAGCAGAAACTCTTTGCGGGTCGCCAGCAGTGTGTCGTGATCGCGTATCAGTTGCAGAAAAGCATTGGCGGTTTTCTGAAAGCTCGCTTTGTCTCCGGCTTTGTATTCTGAAACCATGCGGCGGTAGACGGCCAAGCCGCGGTTGTCTAGCACCTGCCGGACAATATCCACGGCGTCTACTTGGTACGCGTCGTTTGCTGCTAGCTGGTTGCCAGCACTCAGGAATTTACGCGCTGCCTCTTCCAATTGAGCGGGATCGTAGGCGATTTGCGTCGTGCCCCAGGTGGACACACCTTTCACCTCAAGCGATGGGCGGGCACAGAAGATCGATTGCTGCCCGTTGTTGAACCTGTAGACGGTTTCCGCCAGCAACTGCCACGCGCGCTCGAGCGACGGCGTGGTTTGTCCGTAGCGGTATTTCACGTATTGTCCAAGCCACTGCCGCACATCGACCGGCGCATCCCGCCATGCCATTTCGAAGAGCAGATCGTATACCACGGGATTATTGTTGACGCCCTCCATCAGCGCTCCGATTCCAGTCAGCGTCCGCCCATACGGACCGTTGCGCGCACGAATTGGCTCCTCAGCGATTTGCCGCAGATCGCCATACATCCCGGTATTCTCACCATAGTTGTTGATCACGCCCCAGACCCACGGCGAACCGTTGAAGCCCTTTCGTTTTTCCCAGGCGCCACCCTCAAGATTCAGAACGAGAATCCGGTCCCGCAACAAGCCGTCCAGGAGTTCATTCTTCGGATTGCCCTGCCATCCTTGCAACACCCACACGGCTTTCGGATTCTCCTGCAACATCGTGTTCTGGACTCCGCGCGCCAGTGAGGCCACGTCCAAACCAGCGCTTTGCCCGCCTTCGTGGAACAAATCGCCGCCAAAGAACCGCGCCGGTCCGTACAGTGTTTTCATTTCTTCGTAATAAATGGAGGCGAGACGAACAAAGAGTGGATCCGACGATAGCAAGATCTTCGGTCTGCGAAATCCACCCCACGACCCCTGATCGATGATTCTTGCTGCCGGGAACTTCTGCGCCAGTGAGGAAGGCACCATGCCGTAGAAGCCCTGCATTACGGGTTCAATTCCAAGCTCGCGCATGCGCGCCAGAATCTTCTTTTGCAGTGCGACCCGCGCGTCGATCATGGGTTGCGTGACCGGCCCGCCCCAACCTTCCAGGTTGCCCATGAGCCACCAGGCCGTGTACGCCGGGCCAGGAATGAAATGCAGAATTTCGGCATCGCTGTACCCGATACGGCGAAGCGTGTTTTGCCAGACCGCCTCGGTTCCGGTGGTCGCCAACGCCAGATTCACGCCGTTGAGCGCCATCCAGTCGATTTCGCGCTCCCAGCGCGGCCAGTCCGCAAACGCCAGCGTGTAGTTCAACGTGCAGTAGTTCAGAAAATAGCGATACTGGAAGTGCGAAACCCTGTGCAGCCGCCGAGGTAGTTTCGGCAGCACGGCCACCGGAGCGATGTTGTTTCCCAAGTGGGATACCGAACGGTGGCAATAATATTTCAAATACCAGTTCAGCCCCATCGCCGCGCTCGGTGGGTCCGACGCGCGAACGATGAGTTTGCCGTTCGCGGTCTCCAGTTCAAACACACTGTCGTTGCGCTCCCGGGGAATCAGTCTCAACTCCAGATTTGAAACGAGCCATGGCGCTATTCTCTGCGCCAGGTCGGCAACGGCCTGAAGCCTGGTATCTGTTTTTTGTGAGAGCGGTGAGAAATCTTTGGTGGAAGCGTTGGCATGCTGCCTGGTCACACCGCCGTGAGTGGGAATTGCGGGGTCTTCCGGAAAACTCACTACCCCGGCGTTGGGCAAGCCAAGCCCCCAAAGCAAGACAAGAGGGAGAAAGCCCTTGTTCATCAGAAACCTCGTTTCTCAACTTTTCATTTCAAACAGTCCTCACTACGTCGTAGGATAGGAGGACGGCAAACGAACGCATTGTCCATCGGACGCGTTCCCGCGAGCCCGGCCGCATAGCACCAGCGACCGGAGAGGCCAATCCTAACTTTCCTCTTTTCAGCTGGCGATAATTATAGTAGACTTCTGGCTTAGCCACAGTGCAAGGATGCCCTGGCTTTCGGAAATTTGGACTCGCTAACCACAATCTGCGCCGGCGTCGACCTGGGCGGCACCAAGATCTCGGTTGTTCTCGGTGACCGCGACGGACACCTTCTTGGAGAAGGCAGAATCGATACCCTCCCTGGCGCCGGGCCCGCGAATGCATTCGAGCGCATCGCCCAACTGGTGGGTCGTCTGGCAGAAGAGGCACAAGCGGAGACCAGCGCCATTGGCGTCGGTGCGCCGGGTCTGGTCGACCCCAGGAAAGGCGTCATCGAGTTCCTCCCGAATCTGCCCAAACAATGGAATGGATTTCCGGCGGTCGAGTTTCTCCGCGAGCGCACCGGGAAGCCCGCATTCTTATTGAATGACGCCAGACTTGCCGCACTGGGTGAGTATAGTTTTGCCTCTGGCAATCGTTCGAGCGACATGCTGGTCGTCACAATTGGGACGGGCATCGGTGGCGGATTGATCCTGGATGGCCGTTTGCGGCTGGGCCCTTCTGGTGCGGCCGGGGAAATAGGGCACCACACCATTTTGCCGGATGGTCCCGTGTGCAGCTGTGGCAGTCGAGGGTGCCTGGAGACTCTGGTCAGCGGTCCGGCGCTCAGCGCACAGGGAGTTGCGCTGGCGCGCAGCGGCGCCGCGCCACGGCTGGCGGCCATTGTAGAAGGCAATTGGGCCGCAGTCACACCCAAGGAAATGGCTACTGCCGCGAGGCAAGGCGACCAGACGGTCGCAACCGCCATCGAAGAAGCGGGGAGATACCTGGGGATTGGGATTGCCAACGCCGTCACTCTGACGGCGGTGGAGCAGGTAATCCTCTGTGGAGGGGTTGCAGCCCTGGGGGAACTCTTGCTCGAACCGGTCCGTGCGGTTGTTCGGGAGCGGGTGCGGATGTTCCCTGCCGAGCGCGTACACATTGCGTGCTCCACTCTGGGCGATCGCACCGGCGCCCTGGGTGCGCTTGCCTTGGCGTACCAGCATGTCGGGACGCTTACTTGTGGGAAAGGGGATGCCCGTGTCTGAAACTTATTCTTATGAAGCGATCGCCGGAATGATTGACCACTCGCTCCTTCATCCTGCACTCACCGTGGAGGAACTGGAGGCTGGTTGCCAACTCGCCTTGCGCTACCAGGTGGCCAGCGTTTGTATCCTGCCCTATTATGCCGCCCGTTGTGCCGACGTGCTCGCAGGTTCCCCGGTACATACCAGCACAACCATCGGATTCCCCCACGGCGGTCACCGGGTCACGGTCAAACTCGTCGAGGCGGAGCACGCCCTGAACGATGGCGCAACCGAACTCGATACTGTGATCAACATCAGTAAAGCGCGAAGCGCGGATTGGGGCTACGTGCGGGAGGAGATTCGTTTGCTGACGGAGTTGGTGCATTCCCGCGACGCGAAGATTAAGGTGATCTTTGAGAATGCATACCACGACGATGCAACCAAGATCCGGCTGTGTGAGATATGTGGAGAGATCGGTGTGGATTGGGTGAAAACTTCGACCGGCTATGCCGGCGGCGGGGCCACAATGGAAGATCTCAAGTTGATGCGGAAACATTCTCCCCCGCAAGTCCAGGTGAAGGCGGCTGGCGGTATACGCGATCTCGACACACTGCTTGACGTACGCGCTATTGGAGTAGCGCGGGTCGGCGCGACTCGCACCGCTCAGATGCTCGACGAATGCCGGCGCCGGTTGCAACTGGATCCAGTCCTGGCGGAACAGGTGTCTCTGCCACGCGGCTAATGAGCCGAGTTTCGTCTTGGCCAGGCGTGCGTTCGAATCCGCCGGACCTTTCTTTAGCCTCGACACGAGCAGCCGGCACGTGAAGGCCCGCTGCTGCGACTGGAAGGAATTAGGGCAAAATCGGGAAAGGGACCACCATGATTAATCGTCGGGAATTCCTGGAATGTACGACTGGGGCGGTGGTTGCAGCTGCTTTAAAAGGTGGGCCAGCGCTGGGCTCAAGCACGGGCGCAGCCCCGTCAGGCAAGGTTCTGCAGGCGCGTGGTCTCGAAATCGTCGAAGGCGCAACCCCCGTGCGTCTTCGCGGGGTCAATCTCGGCGGATGGATGCTGATCGAGGACTACATGATTGGCCTCCCGTGGACAGAATGGAAAATCCGCGAGCAGTTCCGCCACGTGCTCGGCGATGAGGCTTATTCCGCTTTCTTCAACGCGTACATGGAGAGCTATATCGCCGAGGCGGACATCGCATTTCTTGCGCGCTGCGGCTTCAACTTCGTCCGCCTTCCCTTCAACTACCGGCACTTCGAGTCTGACCTCGCACCAGGGCAATGGCAGGAGGACGGTTTTCGCCGGCTGGAAAACATCGTGAACCTCTGCCGGAAGCACCATATTTGGGTTTTGTTGGACCTGCATGCTGCGCCTGGAGCCCAGGCGCGCGACCAGAATGCCGGCAGCGCTTACGGCGAAGTTTATTTCTGGAATTACCAGAATTTCATGGATCGCGCAGCCGCGCTGTGGAAGGAGATCGCCCGGCGTTATCGCGGCGATTCAGCAATCGCAGGTTACAACCTTCTATGTGAGCCGGTCACCCACGATCCGGCAAGGCTCAACCACTTCTATTGGCAGACGATACGCGCGATTCGCGAAGTGGACTCTGATCACCTCATCGTTATGGTCGGTAATTACTGGGCCAGGGATGTTGCCTGCCTCGAGGACAGGTTATTCGAAGACCCACAAATCATTACGGCACTTCATCACTACTACGACCAGACTCCCGCGTTCGCCCATCTGACGCAGTATCCCGGCACAGCGGACGGTCGGGTTTGCGACCGCGCCGCTCTGGCGGCGACGCTTACCGGTGAGTACGATCAAAAACGCATTCCGCGTCCTGTGATCGCGGCGGAATTCGGAGTAGCGAGGACGAACCCGCAGCCATTTCCGGTACAACTCGCCATTACTCGAGACTTGATCTCGATCTTCGAGGAGAAAGGCTGGGGATGGGCGATGTGGTGCTACAAGGACCTTCGCGTAATGGGATTTGTGACTCCGCGCGCCGACACGCCATGGCGGCGTTTTCTTGATTCGGAATCGATCGCCGGTTTCTTTCGCCGCTACCGCGAATTGGAAGACCCATACACTCAGGCAGTAGGTAAACTGCTGTCCGGCACAGATGTGGATGACGACGCGCGCTCGCAATGGGCCAGAGAAGTTTCCCGGGATTTCGACGTTCCCGCGCTTGACTATGTACTGCGGCGGCTGGCAGGCAAGGCGCCGTCGGAGCTGGCGGCGATGGCCCGTTCATTCGCGTTCGAGTCGTGCGAAATCCACCAGGACCAACTCGGCGCCCTCACACCATTTCTGGAACATACCTAGGCTCAAGGCTGTTTGCGGAGACGCCGCGGATGGGTAAAGGTTGGAACCAATCGCGCCCGTGGGCGTCGGCAACGCGAGTGTTTCACGGCATCACGTATTCAATCGAAGCATTTACGTCTTGTACGTTCTGGCTGCAACCGGTTCCACCGCTGACCGAAAAGGCGTAACGGGTAGCCCGTGATCTGGGAGCTATCCGTGAGTTCCGATTGCCATCCCCAATTGTGTTCCATAGGCATGAAATTCCGCGGGCACTATCGCAGCCTGGCGTTTTCCGCCTTGGCTTGCTTCAGGATGGGGATATCAGGGTCGGCGTCTTTCCAGAGCGTGAGGAAGTCTTGGTAGGCGGTGCGGGCCTTGTCCTTGTCGCCCGCGAGTACGTAGGCGCGTCCAAGCTGCAGGTGCGCAAGTGCGCCGATGGGATCGCTGAGCACGAGCCCGCGGTGATCGAGAATTCTCTGGAATTCCCCGGCGGCTTCGGCGCCCTGATGTGCGGCCAGATAGGCAAGGCCACGGACATAGGCGGGGTAGAGGTTACCGACGCCCAAAAGGAATTCAGAACCGCCTATGCTCGGACGCCCGAGGTCATAAGGAATCGTGGTTTGCAGCACTTCGACGGCCTTTGACGGCTGGCTGTGGTTCAACGCAAGTAGCGCGCGAAGCGTCGGCGCGTATGTGAATTGGACCCTCGTATCCTCCGGGAGACGCTTGGAGAGGTCTTCCGTCAGCGCTTGAGATCGCGAAGAATCTCCCGCGAGAGCAAGCGCAAAGCCGGCTCCGTATGTGACATCTCTGCTCTTTGAAAGCTCAAGTGCGTCCGCGGCTCTCTGCCTTGCGGCGGACACATTTCCGAACAAGGCTTCCCGCACCGCCGCATCCGCGTCGTAAAGGGCTTCCGTATCCCGCCGTTCGGTTTTGCGAGCCAAATCGGCAGACATTTGTGACATTTTTCTCGCGGCTTGCAAGTGACCGGAATACGCCAATACGAACCCTTCCGAGTTGGACATCCAGTCGTCCGTTCCGGGCCGTTCCCGTGCCAGCGCAACTTCATGCTCCATCCCCACCTTGTCGCCTTTCAGAAAGGCAATCATGTATCGCAGAACGAAGAAATCGGGGATTTCAAGTTTGCGCTCGGAGGCTCGTTGTAGCGTCTTTTCCGCTTCGTCCGTGCGTTCCATCGCCAAGTAGTTTCCGGGCGAGATTGGCGTATCCGATGGAGAAGTCGGGGTCCATGGCGAGAGCTATTTTCGCTTCCCCGACGGCCTGTTCACGTTTGCCCGTCGCAGGATAGATATCTCCAGACAACAGCCCGTGAGGCTCCCAGGCACGAGGATAGGCTTGCACCCACAAGGCGCAGGTCTGTTGCCCTTTCTCCGCGTTGCCCGTAACCTGCAAATCGTAGGAAAGGGAGATAAAGAACTTCTCCTGGTCACTGGCGCGATCCCGAAGTTCGTAGGCCTTGCTGGTATTCATCGCGGAAAGGGTCGATTCCCCGATGTCACCATAAAAGCGGCCGAGAATGGCGTAAGCGCTGGCGAAGTTAGGGTCAATCTCGATGGCGCGCTTGAGAAAGGGTACAGCGGCCGCTGAACCACTGGAAAAGGAAGCCTTCCAGCCCGCGCTGTAAGACTTCAGCGCTTCGAGTGAAGGCGTCGTGGCCTCGGGCAGTGGTGTGTCGTGTTTCTTGACCGTGGTTAGTGATTCACCGACTCGGGTTCTGAATTTGCTGGCAATT
>Ga0187818_10000093_pt1 | contig 25016 bp, 17 predicted proteins | sample NC_wetland_sal_i_14_FD_130581 | JGI IMG/M metagenome (GOLD analysis project Ga0187818, IMG submission 130581) | Wetland sediment microbial communities from Neuse River Estuary, North Carolina, USA - SO4_3 | ecosystem: Environmental > Aquatic > Freshwater > Wetlands > Sediment | place: USA... | reverse complement strand
GAAATCATCTGCTGCGAGAGTGCAAACGGTTCCGTCAATCCATGCACAGAGGCAGGCCCATGGGAGAGTCGTTCGATCATCGCCCGGCGGGTTGGATCAGACAAAGCCGCAAAAGTTGTACCTAATCTATCCACAACCATATGGTAGTGGATTATCTGTCAATGTCAAGTGTGAATTTGCGATCCTTTGATTTCTGTTTCCTGATCTCTGATCTCTGAACCCTGACACCTGCGCTAATTTATGCTTTTCCATGCGCCGGGTATCGCAGCCGGGTATATGGTTTAGCAAATAGGCTTCCTTGAGCAATTACTCATTAACCTGACGAATAGAGTGCCGCCGCAACCTGCGCAGGAGCGCGAGCCGTCACGGCGGAGGCCCTGGCATCAGGGGCCGGGGGATGTGCATTGCCGTTGGAACTTGTTCTCGATGTATTGCCGGCCCGTTGGGCAAGTGATCTTTGCCAATTGGCTTGCTACGACCTCCGCGATGAGTGGCAAATCGCCAATCCACTCATCGAGGAGATTAGTACCGGGAAGTCTTAGTGCTGTATCTGAAGCGCCCACGAGTGGAAAGGTGTCTGCTGAGGTGCTCTGGACGGGCGCTTCAGATACAGCGACTTGAAGGAAGCCTCATCGGGAGCTATGGGTTTTGAATAGAGGTTCGGTGGGATGACACTGCCAGCGCCGCGTCGGGAGAGCGATCAATGGTGACGTCGACGCTGGCTCGGTCGAGGCCGGTGCGGAGATTTGGCCGATGTTTTCTACTGTTGTCGACGAAGGTGAACAGAACTGATAGCAACGAGGCGTAGAACGGCCTCGTGCTAGGGCACGTGGATGTGGCGACTTCGGGCTGGGGCTTCATGCGGCACCTGTGCAGAGAGCCGGAGGTGCGCGGGGTTGGATCTGGGCGGCGGTAAACCTTTCCACGAGTTTCATCTCTCCGCCGCAGTACGGGCACTTCCAGAAGGTTGGGTCTCGCGGTTCGTTCGGCGCAGGCTCTGCCCTGGCCGCTCGCACCTGTAGTTTCAGTAACTGGGCGTAGAGTGGCAGGAGGTGGGCGCGGCGGCGATTGGCGAGGAAGCCGAAGTTGCGGATGCGCACGAAGCCGCGCGGGAGCAGGTGCAGCAGGAAGCGGCGCAGGAACTCATCGATGGGCAGAGTCATCAGCCTCTTCTTGTTGCCGTGAGCAGAGGGCAGGTCTCCCGGCGCAAACTTTGTAGCCTCCGCTTTACATCCCCGCGGTAGTACATCGCTACGAGGAGACTTCATAGGCCGCATCCCGCTTCTGTGGAAAACGTGCACCGCGGATCGGTGGGTAGTGTCTTAGATGTCCTCATCCACTATCGGATCGGTGTTGGGCTGAACCCTGTGCGTAAGTTTTCATAAGCTCGTAATCTGATCGCAACATCCCTGGTCTAAGTTTCCAACCTAGCAGTAAAGCTGGTGCCACTCCATCTTGTTTTCGCTTGTCTCGACCGTCTGGGGCCCTTAACCGAAGTACTGGAGGAAAATGTATGCAGATCAATAGCTTCCTTCGCGGAGCCAGTCTCGCAGCTGCTTTAGCTGTGGCGACCACGATCGCTGGCAGCGCAGCCTACGCCCAGGTAGTTCTTCCAACCGGCGCAACCATAACCCCCAACGCAGCACCCGGATCGGTTTTCCAGAAATTGACGATTCCCCTTCCCGACTTTCCCAATTACACGCCGGATGGCGCGGAGAGCACTGCGGTCAGCCCGGACGGGAAGACGCTGCTGATTCTGACCAGCGGCTACAACCTGAATGTCGACATCAACTACAACCTACTGCTGCCAGATTCGGGTGAATACGTCTTCGTTTATGACATCTCTACGCCGCAGACTCCCGTGCAGAAGCAAGTCGTGTTGCTGACTGGTGGCGAAAGAGCTTTCGACGGAATCGCCTGGAGTCCGGATGGCACCAAGTTCTACGTCGCTGGCGGTGCCGACGACAATATCCATACTTTTGCGCAGACTGGCGGTCAGTGGGCTGAAGTGGGGACCCCGATCAATCTGAACCACCGCGGCGACCTGATGAACGCCATAACGGAGACCGGTCCAACAGCCGCATTGATCGGCGTGACCGCGGATGGGGACACTTTGTTTGTGGCCAATCACGAGACTGACTCCGTCACGGCGGTCGACCTCGTCAATGGCACGATTCTGCAGGAATACGATCTGCGTCCCGGCGTCATCAATCCTCTGCAGCAGACCGGCGTGCCGGGCGGAGAGTTCCCCTACGGAATCGCCGTCAAGGGAAGCAACACGGTGTACGTTTCCAGCGTTCGCGACCGAGAGATCGACGTGCTGGACTTCTCGAACGGCACGCTGAGCCTCTCAACTCGCATCCCGGTTTCCGGCAATCCGGAGAAGATGATTCTGAACCGTTCGCAGAGCAAGCTGTTCGTGGTCGCCGCAAATTCTGACGAGCTGATCATCATCGACACCAATGCCAACCAGGTGATCGCTTCCGTGAACACGACCGCGCCATTCGGCGTGCTCGGTTTCAGAAATGTGCCCAAGGGCAGCAATCCCAACAGCGTCGCGCTCTCGCCCGATGAAAAGACAGCCTATGTCACAAACGGCGGTACCAACTCCGTCGCCGTGGTGACCATGTTCGATGGATATCCCTTCGTGATCGGTTTGATCCCGACGGGCTGGTATCCCAACTCGGTGAGTGTCAGCCCCGATGGTTCCACTCTTTATGTCGTGAACAGCAAGAGCGTGGAGACTCCCAATCCGCTGAACTGCCGATACGCGCCGGATGGTACCTTCGGCGGCGGCTTTGGGTCTGGCTGCGTCAACCAGTTCGCGCAAAGCGGCGCCGGCAGCCAATACGCCTGGCAAAACGAATACTCTGGCTTCCTGACGGTGCCCATGCCGAATTTCTTCGATCTGCTGAAGCTCACCGCTCAGGTCGCGAAAAATAACGGCTTCAACTTCCAGTTGAGCCGGAAAGACAACGCGACCATGGCCTTTCTGCGCAAGCATATTCAGCACGTGGTCTACATCGTGAAAGAGAACCGCACCTTTGATCAGGTGCTCGGTGATCTCACCAACGGGGCAAATGCCGATCCGGCCTATGCCCAGTTCCCGCAAGTCATCACCCCGAACTTCCACAACTTCGCGAACCAGTTTGTGACCTTCGACAACTTCGACGACAGTTCCATGGTGAGCATGGACGGTTGGCAATGGTCGCTGGCGGCCCGCGCTCTCGACATCAACGAGAAGTGCGTGACCGTGAACTACGGCAAGGGAGGTTGCCAGTACGACAGCGAAGGCACATCCCGCAACCTCAACGTTGCCGTCGTTGGCGTTCTGGCTCGTCAGCAGGAGCAACCGTTGCTCAAGGCGGTCCCGGCTCCGATCCTTGCCAACCTTCTGCCCGGCACCGCCAATGAAGTCGAGGCCGACGGGCCGAGTGGCCAGGGCCGGGGCTACCTCTGGGACGCGGCGCTCAACGCCGGCCTGACGGTTCGCAATTACGGCTACTACCTGGATTTGGGAGCCGCTGAACCTTTCGTGCGCCCCTACATCACACCAACTCTGACGGATCCATGCTCCGCCAATCCACCGATTCAAGTGGCGTTCCCAGCCGTCCCGGCATTGGCCAACCGAACAGATCTCTGCTTCAGGGGTTTTGACCAGTCGTTCCCGGATTACTTCCGCTACACCGAGTGGCTGCGGGAATTCAACCAGCAAGTCGAGACCAACACGTTCCCCAATCTGACCTTGTTGCGGTATGACCACGACCACTTCGGCAACTTCGGCACCGCCAGCTTCGGCGTAAACACGCCCGAACTGCAGATTGCCGATGACGACTACGCTGTGGGCCTGACGCTCGAAACAATCGCACACAGCCCCTATGCCAACAACACGCTGGTCTTCGTGATCGAAGACGATCCGCAGGACGGGGCCGACCACGTCAGCGGCGACCGCAGCCTGGCCTTCATCCTGGGTCCCTATGTGAAGCAGGGCGCTGTCGTGTCCAACAATTACAGCACCGTGACCATGCTGAAAACCATCGAAGAGGTCTTCGGCCTGGCGCCGCTTAGCATTCACGACGCCGGCATGCCCCCGATGACGGATGCGTTTGACGTCAACCGCTACTGTGCCCCGCTCGTGGAGGGCGGCTCCTCGTGCTGGACCTACACGGCCATTCCGTCGGTCTATCTGAAGAACACAACCTTGCCGATCACCTTCCCTGCCTCGATGGCCAACGCGGCTGCGCCGGCGACGACGCACACCGCAGCATGGTGGGCTGCGAAAACCAAGAACCTGAACTTCAGTGCCGAAGACCTGAACGATCCTCAGACTTTCAACCGGATCATCTGGGAAGGCATGAAGGGCAACACGCCGTACCCGATGGTCCGTTCTGGAGCTGTGCTCCACGGTGGCACACCCCAGCCTGAAACCAAGCAAGTCGGGAGCAACGCTGGGTCAAAGTAGCCAACGTCGCGTGATGGAGGTCTGATCTAAGCCGGGCGCCTCCGCAAGGAAGCGCCCGGCATGACTGAGAACAAGCCGATTCACGAGCTCTTAACAGTTCCGTCATATAGCTGTCATGGCCGTCGTCTAAAGTGTGGTTCACGGGAAGTATTACCCCGGTTAGTACTAGCGATCCGTACGTGGCTGCGTAGTAGGTCGGACCCCCAGCTGCCAGAGGCGAGCGAGTCCCCTCAGCTCATCGGATCATGTCGCCCCCTCGACGTGGCGAGCCCGGAAGGGGCTCGCTGAAACCATGAACCGACTTCAACCCAAGGAAAGGTGACTTATGCGATTCCAGACACTGCAGAAGTTCTCCGCCGGGTTGCTCGTGCTGTTGTTGGTGCAACCGCCCGCATTGTTGCTGGCGCAAGAGAAGGCCAGCAATCACCGAGATCTCGTCAACAGATACTATTTTTCCCCCGACCGCGAGCCTGAGTTGCAGTCCGAGGCGCTGGTGGGCCTGCTCCAGCAGAAGGTGAAGTACGTTTTCGTGTTTTATCAGGAGAACCGATCTTTCGACTCGTATTTTGGGACGTACCCCGGGGCTGAGGGACTCTTCAGCCATCCAGCGAGCCAAACTCAGGGCTTTACCCAATACCTGACCGATACCACCGGCAGCCCTGTGGCCGTCCAACCCTTTCGCATCGGACCGAACGACGTGTGCCCTCATTCCACCGTCAACGGCGTGCCCAGCCCGACTACATGCTACGCGGCCGACACTGACGACGTTGACCACTCCCATCCTCGCACGGTGGCGAAGATGGACATTCAAAGCAACGTCCCCCTAATGGACCAGTTCGCCTCGGTCGAGGAACTGAAGTATTGGACCCCGAGTGCGGCGACTCCCACTCCCAGCCTGAAGGCAAAGCAGATGGGCGAACTCACCATGGCCTATGAGGATTGCGACACCGTGCCGCTCCTTTGGGGATATGCCAACAAGTTCGTACTGTTTGATCACATCTTCGAGACCATGACCGGTCCGTCAACCCCCGGGAATCTCGCGATTATCGGAGCGCAGTCCGGCCAAACCACGTGGGCGCTGCACCCGGGCTTGGGCTATACCGATAACGGAGGCTCCGTTCCAGGCGTGCCTGTAATGAATGACGATGATCCTTTCTGGGGATCACCCTCCGACACCACGCCAGCCGCCAATAAGATGCCGGTGAACCCGACCGATTTCCCCGGCTATGGGATCCAAAACAACCTGACGTTCGCCACCATTCCGCTGACGCTTGCGGGAGGAAACTTGAAGAACGTGGTGGAAACGGATGCTGACCCCGTCGGCGACCTGGATGACGTGCAAGACGATGTGAAATTCATCTCGGGGCTCAACGAGGCGACGGTGCCGTTCGGTTGGTACGAGGAAGGCTATGACAAGGAGTCGACCGATCCAGGTCCAGTGGACGCTAACGGGACGCACGCTTCCTACATCACTCACCACAATGGGCCACAGTATTTCGGCTATATCTCCAATAACCCGCAGATGCGCAGCCAGCTCCATGGGCTTGGAGACTTCTTCAGCGCAGTCGAGAACGCGACTCTTCCCCAGCAGGGTGGAGTGTTTTTCGTCAAGGGCGGCTATCAGAACATCTTCGGTTTTGTACCATCCGATCCGGACACGAAAGTCAGCGGGGCTTTTAAGGGAGATGATGACCATCCAGCCTATTCGGATGCTCAAATCAGCGAAGCCATGGTCGCGGAAGCCATCAACAAGATCGCCGCGAGCCCCTACTGGTCGCAAAGCGCAATTATCGTGACCTGGGACGACTCCGAGGGCGACTACGACCACGTGCAACCTCCCATCCGCGCTTTCGGCCCGGATAACAGCTTGATCGCCAATGGTCCACGGGTTCCCTTGCTGCTGATTTCTCCCTATGCTCGCACCGGGTACGTCGCGCAGGCGCAGGGAAGCCAGTCCTCAGTGGTAAAGTTCATTGACCGGGTTTTCAACCTGCCTCCTTTGGCTCTGTTGCCGGATGAATTGTACGGGCGCTTCGAGGGCTATCTGGAATTCGGGCAATTGAACCTGGGACCAGACGACGCGCTCACACCGGGCGTCACCGATCTCCTCGACGCCTTTAGTCCCGCGCGCTTATTGGGATGGGCGCCTCCGCTGCCGGCATCGTATGTGACTGTTCCAGAGGGGCTCATCACCACTCTGCCGGAGAGTTGGGCAACCGGCGGATGCCAGTACCTGGGAATCAAGACGACCGATCGCCAACTCGGGATTCCGAACATGATTCCCGCCGACTTCAACCCGCGGCCCAAGACCAACCCTTATTGATAAGCCGCGATCGGCTCGGGCTGGCACCCTGTTCCAGCTCGAGTCGGTTTAAGTTTCTTTGAAAAAGTCTTAAGAACAGAGCCAAACCGTGCTCGTAGCCGGCGCTGAATGAGATGATTGGGAGTGGGGAAGGGAATAACTTGCAGTGCTTGAGACCCGATCGTACCATGTCGTCGCCCGCAAACGGCGGCGAAAGGAATGCAAACGGGCTGGTGCGGCATGCTTCCAGCCCCATCACTGCAAGACAGTAATGCAGGCCTCTACAGTGAATGTCCAAATGAAAACCCTCATGCTGGCCTTTGTCTTTTTCCTCGCTCTTTCGCAAGTTGTCATGGCCCAGGCTCCGGGCGCTCCGGCCGCGGCCGCGAGTCGCAGCGGACTTTCACTCTATGTCAAGGTTCAACTGGACAAGTCGGTGAAGCTCTCCTGCTTGAAACCTGGAGATGTAACGGAAGGCAGTCTCGCGCGCGACGTCTATTCCGCAGATCGCAAAGTCTTCGCCGCCGGCAGTCATATCCGTCTCACCGTCGATCATCTCGAACGCAAGCGCCGAACGGCGAGCAATCGCTGGCCGTGGGTCGTAAAGGTGTTCCTGCCTCGCCACGAGACCTTGCCCTCGTTCAAAAATGCCGCCATCTCGCTATCCGATGGCTCCGAGAGCCGGTTGCAGGTTTCTGTGATCTCTGCCGGCTTCAGGACTGACGTCCAGCATCGGGCCCCGCACCACAAACGAGACAAGAGAGCGAGCGAAGCCGCGACCATGACTTCTGACATCGCCGGCTCTTCCTACATTCCGCCGGTGCCCGACCGATCCCCGGCGTATCTGGGGCCGGTTATGTCTCTGGACGCTCATGAGGAACAGAACGAGCCTGATGGCGGAAATCCCGACGCGGCATCCGCTTCCACGGGGAGTCTCGTGACTCTGCCCGCCGGTACCGCCTGCAGAATCCTTCTCTTGAAGGGCGTCAGCGCGTCCAAGAGCCATCCTGGCGACCCGATCCAGGCGCGCTTGCTCGACCCCGTCGTCCTAGATTCTCATGTTGTCCTACCGGCTGGCAGCCTGTTCGAAGGCAGCGTGATCAAGGCAATTCCGCCGCGCTGGCTGAGCCGCGCCGGATCTCTCTCCATGGCATTTACTGGTATGACGCTACCCGATAGCAGCCGCTTTCCGGTGTCAGCGTCTCTGACCGGTGTGGAAGTGAACCGCGGCTCGCACACCAAGATGGATGCTGAGGGTGGCCTCCACGGCGATCGGCCAGGCGCGGCCTGGATGCTCATTAACGGCGGCTTCACCGCCGGCATCGCCAAAGAAGTTGATGACGGTACGCAGCTGATCATTGAAGCCATCCTCTCCACCGCAACCGACGCTTCCACTGCGGGCACCGCCCGCATTGCCGGCACGATCGTCTCCAGCATTCTCCTAGTGACCCGTCACGGCCGCGACGTGATCCTGCCCAACTCCACGGAGATGAACATCACGTTAAATCGCCCGCTGACCTTGTCCGGCAGCCAGCCTTCTGCATCGGCCATTGGTGAACGTGAGTCTGGCGCCGTGATGCCCCCAGCCTCGCAATCTCATGAACAGATGTGCGTGGATCGCTACGCTTGCCTTTTTTAAGTCGGTTCATCCTGATCGGTGAGCCCACGGCTTCCGCGTGCGCGGTCACAGATTTGTGCGCCATGCCGAGCAAGTCCCGCAGGACATCAGGTGTGACGCGGGACAGGCGAACCAACACGGCGTTGTAGTTGAGATAGTGGTCGGTCACGTAGTAAACATCGGGAGCCGCTGCGAGCAGTTCGGCGCGCACCGAGTGGATTATGACCCCGGCGAGTCGTCGACCGGGCTGTTCGGCGGAAACTCCAACTGGCGTAGCCCCACGGTTTAGAGGCTCAAAACTGTACCGAAGGTTCGAATCCCTCTCCCTCCGCCAGACAGTCTGAAGTGCAGAGAATTCTTGCCTTCATTTCCCTGGAAATTCGCCAATTACGCGCATTTTTCGCCATTCTTGCCGGACAAATCGGACTGCAGAGAACGGCCTGCCTTGGCAGTGGATGGCATTGACCAGGCCTTTTTCTCTGCAGCGCGGACGAGCAGTCCGACTTGCAGGAGGTTCCGAAGCGAACGATTGGCGATCATAAACCGAACGCTTTGCGAACCACACTTGACTTTTCCTTATTGCGGGAATCCCACGGCCCTCGCCGTCAGTCGTCTGAAAAGGGGCTTGCTTGACGAACTCCGCAGCTCTCCTCACGCTACAGCGGCCCATTTTCACGCTGCGGGCTCGCAAAGTTGGAAAACGCATTGTATCCGTTAGCCGTTGATTCGCACTCGACCAGGAACTGGCTTTCTGCCCTCACTACCGGTTTCCGACCGCCGAGCGAGCAGGAGATTCACCGCTTCCCCTTTCGTGAAAGACCGAAGGGGAGCTTCAGACGATTTGTTCCCTTTCTGCGTCCCATTGGACGGTACGTTTCTGACGCAACGAAGCGATAGCCATCTGGCAGGCGATAGCGGAACGAAAGCCAAGCTCGAAGGGGCAGTTGGGTTCCTTGCGGCTGCGGACACAATCAAAGAAATTACGCATGTGGGCGTCGGTGTCCGCTTCATCCGAGCCGACGATATTGGGCTCGCCCCCAACCTGTGACGAATTCTGATCCTTCCCTGCAGCGTGGTGGCCCTGCGGCTGATAGGTCACATTATCTACAATGCGGATCACGGTTCCCTTGTTCCCAAGCACCAGATCGCTTCCGTCTTCTCCGTAATAGTTGTTGCCGAACATCGAATTCCAAGTGAACATGAGATTTTCCGGTTGATCCATGCCGACGGCCATAGTGTCGGGGACTTCCATATCCGGGGAAAGATAGTTGTAGCCCGACATGGTGACGCTGCGCGGAATCTTAAGGTTCAACACTTTGTACCAAAAAGCCACCTGGTGGACCATGTTTTCAAAAACGTTTCCGCCGGAATAATCCCAGAAAAACCGCCAATTGATGAAGCGCTGCGGATCGAAATCGTGCGGCGCTGCTTCCCCTTCGAACTCTTTCCAACCGACGTGTTCGAGATTGCAGTCCGGTGGAATTTCCCTTTTCCATCCTCCATAGGGAGCGTTGCGATAATGATGCGTATGGACTGCGGTAATGGTTCCCAGAAGGTCCGGCGTAGAGAGCTCGCGGGCGAGCCCAAAAGCTTTCCCGCTCACGGACTGACCCCCACCTGAACCACGCGATTCGATCCTTCCAGGGCGCGGCGCATGCGGTGCGCATGGTCGGGATTAAAGGCCATGGTCTTTTCCTGATAGACGTCTTTGCCTGCCTGAATGGCGGGAACAAAGTTAAGGGCATGCTGGTGCTGAGGAGTGGCGATAAGCACCGCATCGATGGACTTGTCGTCCAGCAAGCGTCGAAAGTCGGTATAAGTCTGAATAGCCGGCACGATGGCCTTCACCTCGTCCAGGCGGCGTGAATAGACGTCGGCGACAGCGATGGCTTGGCAATTGGGCGCGTGCAGAGCGGCCTTGAAGATATCTATTCCCCGTCCGCCGGCGCCGATGAGGCCGAAACCGATGCGGTCGTTGGCGCCAAGAACTCGACCCGGTCGGAACATCGACGAGCCGGCGATGGCGGCGACACCTCCGCCAAGTTGCTGGATGAAACGACGGCGATTGAGCATGGCTGTAGCTCCTATGGGTCAAACTGAGGAATATTTTGCAGAAAGCACTTTGATTTTGTCGACGAGTTTCGGCACACCGGTGGAGGGATCTTCTTCTCCTTCATATTCGGCGGACATGAAACCTTTGTAATTGGAGTGGGCAAAAATTCGCCAAACGCGGTCCAGGTCCACGGCTTGCCCATCTTGAAAGCGATCACGGATGTGCGAATGTGTGGCGTAAGGAACGGTCGCTTCAATTTGCGCGTAAGCGTCTGCTTTCGCAGTGGGAATAAAATTAGTTATGTCGAGATTGATTCCGAAAAATGGAGAGTCGACACGGTTGACGATCTCGAGGCATGCATCCGCGTTCTGCGTAACGCCTTCGTGGTCTTCCATACCGAGCGTGATACCTTTCTTGCCAGCGTATTCGCAGGCTTTGTTTAACGTATCGACCGTCCATTCAATTGCCTGCTCAACGGTAGCTCCGGCCGGAAGCGTGCCTGCGAAAACACGTAGGTGAGGCGCACCCAGAGATTCAGTGACATCCACCCACTTCTTGATTTCCTCTAAAACCTGAGTCCGCTTGCCCGCTTCAGCTTGCACTGTGCTGGCTCCAATGGCCGCGCCGGAAAAACATACCCCCTGTTTGAATGCCAAATGTCGAAGCGAAGCCAAGTATGCAGGATCGGTTGATTTGAACCAGTATGCGGTCATATCAACGCCATCAATGCCAAGCTCGACGGCCTTTCGAATGACATCCTCCATGGTCGTTTTGCCGGCGGCGAGAAGCTTGCTGTACGAATAGGCGCAGCAACCGGTGAGTAGTCGCGGCGTTTCTATGCTTCCCGGCGCGGTTCTTGCTGTCGGAGCCCAAGTCCGAGCTGCGCGGGCAAGTTCCGGGCCCGCGATGACCGCTGGCCCCGCGGCTCGCAAGAAATCTCTGCGGTCAATTCCCTTTGGCATCATGATTGAACTCTCCCGTATCAAACCGAAAGCTTGCAACAGGATTGTAGCGAGGGGAGCGACTTTTTGCCCATCCGCTTCAGCGGGGAAACGTGGCTCCAATCGCAGCACTATTTTCGTCTCAAACCTGCTGCAATGCAGCTTTGAGACGCGCCGCTATCATCGGCAGCTGCCGCAGGCGTTTGCCGGTTGCGTCGAAGACGGCATTGGCCAAAACTGCTCCCATCGTAATGACTGGCGGTTCTCCACAACCCGAGCTTGGCGTTGTGGGATTGTCAATCAGAACGACCTCGATTTTTGGTAGCCAGGAGAAGCGCGGAATTTGATAGGTATCAAAATTCCGGTCAAGCACCGCACCGTTTTTGAATCTCACTTCCTCCCGCAGTGCGTATCCCATGCCCATCGTGATGCTGCCTTCGATCTGCTGTCTCGATCCGTCCGGATTGACGGTAAAACCCTGATCCTGTGCGGAGACGACACGTTTCACCTCGATTTCCCCAGTCTCCTTATTGACGGCAACTTCGGCGACGGTCGCAACGTACGTACCCGCATAGATCGCACATGACAGGCCGAAACCACGTCCGCTCGGCGCAGAGGCTGGCTTCCAACCGAATTTCTCAGTTGCCGCCTCTAAAACGCGGCTCATTCGACTGTCGCTCAGATGCGTAAGCCGGAACTGGAGTGAATCCCGACCTAGCCTGCTGGCGATTTCATCGATATGCGATTCGCGCGCAAATGTGTTGGTGTTCGCAGCGGGTGCGCGCCAGGGTCCGACCGCTAAGGCGTGCAGACCGGCAGGATTATCGCTCCACCCTCCTGCAGACTGAGTCCGTTGATGAGGAATATCGTAGAAGGGACTTGCCTCGTCTCCACCTCCGCCATACGCGCGGTAGTCCCATAAAACAAGTTTGCCGGAGTTATCGATTCCGGACCGGATCTTCACAACGGCCGCCGGCCGGAACATGTCATAGAAAAATTCCTCAGCACGGTCAAACATTACCTGGACTGGCCTGCCGGTGAATTTGGCAAGTCGGGCAGCTTCCTGTGCTTGGCGTGACGCATTTTCAGTTTTGCCTCCGAATCCTCCACCCACATAGGGAGGGATAACCCGGACGTTCTCGGGGGCAGTGCCCAAGGCTTGGGCCACTTCTTGGCGAAGGGACCATGGAGTCTGCGTGCTCGCCCACACCGTCAGTTTCGCACCTTCGATCTTTGCCACCGCAGAGTGTGTCTCCATCGGCGCGTGCGCTACATAACTGTTGAGATAAGTCTCCTCAACGATATGAGTTGCGAGTTTCTCTCCGTCGCCAAGAGCCCCCTTCTGGCCTACCAAGTCTAGCGGCGGTGCTGCTTTGAGCAGGTGATCGAAGATGGTGGCATCGTCCTGCCCGGAATTTGGAGGATCAAATTGTGCTCGCACGAGCTGCATCGCCTGTTCTGCCATGTCCCGATGCTCATGGAGCCCGGCGATGAAGTCCTTATCCCGGACAACCTGGATACCGGGAATCTTCTCGGCGGCGCTTGTGTCAGAGGATTTCAGCATTGCGCCGTGCGCGGGGGGCCGGAGAACACGTGCGTGCAACATTCCCGGCAGGATCACGTCTGCCGCGTAACGTGCTTTGCCCGTGACTTTGTCGAGTGCATCTTTGCGGCGCGGCGATGTTCCGATCACAGTAAGTGCTGAGAGGGGCTTCAAAGGCACCTTTTCAAGATGCCGTTCGATCCGCTTACCCTGTACCAGTCGGGCGTAAGAGACGGTTTTGTGTTCGTCTTTGTTCCACGTAACCACACCATTTCTCACCCGCAGTTCATCAGACGAAGGCAGGTGAAGGTAATCCGCCGACATCTGCAAGAGCACCGCTCTTGCTTCGGCAGCCGCACCTCGAAGCACCGGCGCGAACTCCCGGACGGTGAGCGAACCGAAGGTACCCTCATCCCAGGGGCAAATCTCGGTGTCACCCATGGTCACGTCGATCACGTCGAAAGAAACATCAAGTTCGTCGGCAATGAGTTGCGCGAGCACCGTCTTTGATCCTTGTCCAAGTTCCGTCTTACCTACAAAGCAGGCCACGCGGCCGTCCTCGCCGATGCGAAGATAAGCGTTGAAATCTGTGGCAAAGCCGGGCTGGCTGGGCGGTTCCTGAAATGCTTCTAGCGGAGCGGTGGCAAAGAAAAGGAACAGACCCGCTCCCGACAATTGCAGAAACTGACGCCGGCCGATTTCGGATGACCACTCGTTCCTATCTACGATTGCGTTGAATTTTTCGTGGCGCATTAGTTGCCTCCCGTAGTCGCTTCAGCGGCTTCCAGGATGGCATCGACAATGCGAGTGTGCGAGCCGCAGCGGCAGAGATTGTCATCCATATGACGGATGATTTCCTCGCGAGTGGGACGTTTGCCTTTCAGCAGCAGGGCATACGCATTCAGAATCATCCCTGGTGTGCAATAGCCGCACTGGAACGCGTGATGATTGACGAAGGCTTGCTGGATCGGGTGCAGTCGTGCTTCTGAGCTCAAGCCTTCAATCGTCAGTACGTGCTTTCCCTCGATCTCCTTCAGGGGGGTGACACACGATCGCACAGCGTCCCGGTCGACGATCACGGTGCATGATCCGCACAGCGCTGCACCGCAGCCAAACTTCGCGCCGGTGAGTCCGAGGTCATAGCGCAATACCCAAAGCAGCATCCGATCGTCATCTGCAGTGAGTTCCATCGCCTTGCCGTTCAGCGTGAAAGAAATCTTGCGTCTCATACGTTTCCATTCCTTTACACCCCTCGACTTTGCAAACGGCCCACCTATAGCACTGAAAGTCGCCTGCCGCTGTGACGACGCTCACCATAAACGTCCTCACACCTACGTGGTCTAGAGGTCACCCGATCCGCACGACCGCATTTGTACCGTGAAGTCGGCTTCTGTGAATCGATCGCAGTAAACTCCTGGATAACGGGCAAACCGGAGATTGAGCCAGAGAGAGCGAGGCGGGCCAGAAGTCGGCTTAGGGGAAGTTGTGCCTGCCGACGACGGGGTAGTAACGAACTCGGACACAGCCCACGCATCTTCTTTTTCCAGCTTAGCGGCGAGAGTTTTGGCGCAAAGCACGGACAAGATTCTGTGGGAATCTCAAAATATCCGTCTCTCTCGAGAGTTCATTGTTCGGAGATTTTTCGCTCATGGACTGCCCGCTAGGCACGCAGTCATAAGCGAACCCAAGCAGGCTGGCCGGGGGCACCGCAAAGCGACCACTTTCTGCCACACAATCGCCACTCATTCGCCTTTTGGTCCGATGTAAGAGCGAATGGAAACCGGACCGATTTGCAAAACTCGAAGAGCGCGTTTCAGTGCAGAATTCTCTGTTGTGGCTTTGCTATCTGCAACTTACGGACACACCGGGGTTTAGAGGCTCAAAACTGTACCGAGGGTTCGAATCCTTTCCGCTCCGCCAGACAGTCTGCACTGCAGAGAATTCCTGCCTTTACTTTCGACCAAATGCGCGAATTCTGCCCATTTTTCGCGATTCTTGCTCGCCAAACCGGACTGCAGAGAACGGACTGCCCCGGTAGCGGATGTCATCCGTCCGCCCTTTTTGTCTGAAGCCGCCAGAGTAGTCCGACTTGCAACGAGTCCGGAAGCGAACATTCGGCGATCACAAGCCGAATGCATTGCGAACCCGGACTTGACTTTCTGTGTTTCAGTGTGTCTGCTGAGCGCAGTTGACGACCGCCCTGCCCAATCACTTCCACAAGCCGACTTGTCGGTGCCGATCAGATTGACTTCCTCGAACGCCGTTTCTGGATCGTAGTGATCTCATGCCCCTCGATGTCGTAGGTCGATCGATTACTTCCTGTTTTGCCGACCAACCGACCGGGGACTTTGGTTCCCTAAGTCCGGTGAAGTTCGTTTCTCAGTGGCATATCGTGGCCGCAAGGGGCCCGCCTCTCCTTTGTCACCAAGCTGCCACGAAGCCAGACCGTTTCCCACCTGTGCTATCGGATCTGACGGCTTTTCTCCGGGGATCTAAAGAAGTCCTACGGCGCTACCTCTTCCAGCTTCAATAAGAAATTCCGGTGCGACCTTTCAATCGCCGCCACCGAATGCTTGTGCTCAACGGAATCCTCAACGTCGTCCGCCAGCTTTTCCAGGTCCTCATGGCCTCTCTCCAACGCCTCAGCGGTGCGCTTGAAACACCGGCTCAACTCCCGCAGAAGCTTCGGATACGATTCTGCATCCGCCTTCTTCGCCGCCCAGTCATGCAAGAACTCGCGGGACTCATCGACCACTCTTCCGGCGCACTCCACATGCGCTAGCTTGGGCTGCGATTCGTATAGTTCCAACTGCCATCGTACCATCTGCAAAATGTCCGACGGGTCGCCCTCCGCTTTCTGCAGCATGGTCGCCAAGGTGTCGATCTCATGCAGGAGGATGCCGTGCTCGGACGCTGCCTCATTTACGTTTCCGCTCGCGACTGCCGCGCCCAGGGCCGAGAGCGCCTTCTGCGTTTCCAGCACGTCGCCCTTGCCGCCTTTCTCGATCACATGCCCGATGATCGCCGTGACGTCGTGCTCGTGCTCCTTGAGAAATGTCAAATAATCCCCGCTGGGTATCGAGGCCATTTCGAGCAGTCTCTCCGCCGCCTTAGATTCTTCCTCCGCCGCTCCAACCTTGAATGCCGCCGCCAACCGGCCAAATGTTTGCTGGTGGCCCTTCAAGTTGTCGCGGATCGCATCCGGCAGAGCCAGCGGGTTCGCCAGGATGGTGAATCCGTTCGCGCCTCTTCCCTGTTCCAGCTCTAGGAAATGAACCGGAATGGGATCACCCGTTGGAACGTTCAGGCGCAGGCCGATCCACCGGCTTTCTCCCGGTTGCATCTGGGCAAGCGTGATGGTTCCGCCTGGACGAAACTTCTGCGTCTCCCCGCCCACCACAAAAACCTGCGCGCCGCTCAGCCGTTTCGCTTCCGGCGAATCGAACCGTAACACGATGTTCTGGAGAATCGTGCCCGCGTTATGAATCACGGCAAAATCAATTCCATTCGTATCCGCCGCGCTGTTGGTCACATCGAGGTTGCGCTGCGCTTTATTGTTGTCTATGACGATGGCCTCGCCCGTCGGCCATGCCGGCGAAATCCCGGCGAGGCTCGGCGGAATGTAGGGATCGCTGGCCGTGGATATTTGCACGGCCATGCACGCATGCGTGGAGGAGGTAGAATCCTGGTGCCAGTGATACCCGACGCTCATGGTCTGCTGCGTATCCGCCACCCCGAAACTCAGCACGGGGTCCGGAGCCGAGCCGGCATCTTGAAAGTTGCTTCCTGCACCGAACGGCGATATTACGAAGTGGGCCGTCACCTGCCCGGTTGAACCCGCGGCGTTCCGCGACACGCGGGCAAACGCGTAGTTATCTCCATTGGCGCCCGTTCCCGCCTGCATGTTATCCGTGGGAAACCACCCACTAACATTCACCGTACCCGGCGTGTTCGTCGCGCGGTTCCACACATCGCTTGAATACCAATATGTCGGGTTCGTGGAAGGCTCAACACCCGTATCGTAGTCGGTCGGCGTGTTGGTCCAGTCCCGCACGTAATAATCCTGATCGGCCGTCATCTCCGTGATGTGAAAGAAGAATGGATCAATGGAATCGCCCACCGTCTTGGTGTGGCCGGGGTCCGCGTACAACTGATGCGCGGTAAAGTCCGCATAGCGCAGGTAGGTAACGCCATTCGGAAAGTTAGCGTTGTCCGCCGTGTTGAACGAGGAAAAGTCTCCATAAAAATCTTTGCCCAGTGCGATCACGTTGTCATAATCCCCGATCGGGTTCGATCCGGCATAGGTGCCTTTCGAGTCCGGCACGTCCGCCAGAATCAGATCCTGCACCGTCGTGAAATTGTCTGTCGAGCGCTCCAAATGAGTCCGCCAGCGGTTCCCCGTTCCAGGGTTCCCCAATGCTTGATAAAGAAACGCTATCTTTCCGTGGCTGTTGATCGCCAGTCCGGGATTGGTAGCGCTGGCAATTGTCCGCAGGTCCGTTCCCCAGGTCTGCCCTCCATCGGTCGAGTGCCGCACGTGTAGCGTGTACGGACTGCTGTCTCCCCAGGCCACAAACACACTCTGGCTGTTGTTAGGGTCCACAGCGATCGCCAATTGCGATCCCACCCGTTGCGTTCCCAGCGATCCACTTCCCAAAGTCACGCCAATCGCTGCCCGCTGTCCAATTGTCAGAGTGATCGAATCCTTCAACGCCTGGAACGGGCTCGGCCCGGTTCCCCAATTGTCGTCGCGCACGACGACAATGTCCGCCGTGCTGCAGGTTCCAGTCCAGCGATAGAACGCGACGTACACCGTTCCGCCCAGATGCACCGCCGGACGCACCGAGGGTCCGTCCTGGTTGCACGTGTTGGTCGTGTCGACCACCGTCGCATTAAACCCCGACGGTGGTGGCGGCAGGGGGTTCAGTGACAACTCCATGGTCGCGGTGTTCTTCGCCGCCCGCAAATCGTTGTAGTCCACATAGGCGTGATCATTCCCCGCACCCGCGAATTCGAGTACCGTGCCCGCTTGCACCCACGGTTGATCGGTAAAACCCGAGGCCGTGCCGTCGTCTGTTTGCAGTGTGGTAAATGTCGGCGCCACGGCCGACAAATTCGCCGCCGTTCCGATCGTCAAATCGGTGAAGGAACTTCCATCGACCGACAAGAAGCTCGTGTATAACGTGTGCGAACTGCCCGCATACCGGAGCGTGATATCACAGTAGGTCGTGAAGCAGCCCAACTGCGCGGACGCTGGAACGAAGGCGTTCGTAAGGAACCATGTCTGTCCGCCATCCTGCGAAAAGTAAAGCACACCGGAAAGTGTTCCGTTCGGGTCCGGCGTGAACGCCGATCCCGCTAACATCAGGGGATTCGCCGGATCGCCCGCCAGATTGGGCTCCGCATCGCGATTGGTTTCTCCGCTATTCGTCGCGGGCACCATGTTCACAACGCTCACCTGCGCCTGCGCATACGGCGCCAGATCCATTAACGCTGCCATGAGGATCACGACTCCACACGCCAGATTCCGTTTGTGGTTTTTCATCGCGTCATCTCCCCTTCCGTCCCATTCGTCCTGGATTCCTTTTCTCAATCCTTGCCGGCTGAGCCAGGGCCGCGATCTTCACTACTTCACCAGCCGCCGCACTTTGTCGCGCTCAGCCATCGGCTGAAAGTCCAGCGGACTCAATGCAGTCAATGCCCCTTCGGGCAATCCGAACTTCCCTTCGCGGTGCAGCAGCCACACTCCCTGCTGTCCAACATGAAATTTCGGCGAGAGCAGCCAGCGCTCGTCGGTGCTCTGTGGAAAGTACACGTCAACCGTCTTTCGGTCGAATGAGCCCTTCTCAATTGCCTCGATCTGCACGACCGCCACGGCCCAGTCAGCCTCGTGTTCGCTGACCCCGCCGATCCGCTCGATCTCCTTCACAGAGAGGACTTTTCCCTCGCTTACCAGGACCGAACTCCGGATCCGTGCCTGTAACGTTTCTTCAACCATCCGGGCGCGTACCGCCGCGATCTGCGCCTTCAATTGCGCGCGGTCGGCAGGCACCGCTAGTTCTCCCACTTCTTTCACCGCGAGGTGCTGACCAAACAGAACGCCGTTCGTAAAGAACACGGCTTGTTGCTCGGCCTTCACTCCCTCCGGCCGCAACAGTTGCACGGTTACTTCCTGGCCTTTCAATTCCGCGACTCCCGTCGGCGCGTCCAGCACTTCTTCCACTCGCACAATCGCCGTATTTGGCCCGGAACTCAGCGTCTCCACATTCGCCGCCCGCAGTTTCATCACACGTCCCACAAAAATAATGTGCGACGATCGCGTCAGCGCATCGAGCGTTTCCGTTTGCGCCAGGCACGTTGTCAGACCGCTCCCCAGCGCAAAAACCAGAGTGAACATCAACCTGTATTTCATGGCAGCTCCTTCGCGAGGCTTCATACTCTCCGTTCTATTCTGTTCGCCAGCTAATTCCTTTCGGTTTCACTTTATGAGGTCGGTCTCGAATGCAGTGTTTTTTCGGAGCTTTGGAGTACCGGTCTAAAGACCGGCGCTTTTCCCTTTTCCCTCCAATCCCTTTTTGGTGCTCACCGTGCGGCACGGCCTTGTTCGACCTACGCGCGCTCGCGCTTTTTCGTGGCTTCGCGGTCCCAATCCCACTCTACTAGTGATCCCTACCACCGTTCCGTTTCACAGAAATTTGCACCCACGCCTCGGGTCTCGTAGAAAGTCATCAACGGTTGCCATTTTGCTCTACAAAACCTGCTAGCGATGCACCGTTGGCTTCGAGGTCAGCCTGCTAACAGCAGTGACGACGCGGAGACAACCGCTCGCTCTCAATACACTTTTAAAGTTCTTGGGGAAGTCGGCGAGCAGAAGCCCCCTCGGATGAGAAGCCAGAAAGCGCTTCATCCTTCGCTTCGCCGAATCGCACCAAATGTATGGATGAGAGCTGCAAATGTCAAGAACAGATTTTCGCTCCCTGAGATTGATGCCGTTGAGATGACTGCCATCAACATATCGAATACTCGCCCGGGCCAGAAGTCGGCTTTGGGGGAAGTTGTACCTGCCAAGGACGGGAGCACGTAACACAACTCTGAAGCAACCCGAACATCTTCATTTTCTAACCGGCCTACCGGGCGAACGTTCTGGCGCAAAGCATGGGCAAGATTCTGTGGAAAATCCTCAAATATCCATCCCTCATCAGAGTGGATTCTGCGGAGATTTTTCCGCTCTTGGACTGCCCGCTAGGCACGCAGTCACAAGCGAACCCAAGCAGGCTGCCTGGGACACCGCAAAGCGACCACTTTCTGCCACACAATCGTCACTCATTCGCCTTTTGGTTCGATGGAAAAGCGAATGGAAACCGGACCGATTGCAAAACTAGAAAGGCGCGTTTTTGTGCAGAATTCTCTGCTGAGGCTTTGCTATCTGCAACTTACGGACACACCGGGGTTTAGAGGAACAAAACTGTACCGAGGGTTCGAATCCCTCCCTCTCCGCCAGACAGTCTGGACTGCAGATAATTCCCGGCTAGGCTTACCGTGAAATTCGCGAATTATGCCCATAATTCGCGATTCTTGTCCGCCAAACCGGACTGCGGAGAACGGATTCGGTGTCAACGGGTGGTATTAACTAGGCCTTTTTCTCTGGAGCCGCGATCAGCAGTCCGACTTCGTTGATTGCCAAGGCGAAGGCTAAGCGATCAAAAATCGATCGTTTGGCGAATGCGGACTTGACTTTGACTTCCTCTCTCTATAACGGCTGTAGTCCACGGAAGTAGAATCCTGCACGTTATTTTTGGGAGCCATTTGGGCGGTCTACACGCCCGAACCAAGTCGAGAATCGCAAAGTTAGGCGAGCTGTACTTTCCGCTTTCTTGATTCATCTCGTCCAATCGGTTGCATGAACCAATTCCATCGCGGCAGAATGGTCGCTCGTGACGTTTTCATGAGTTTCCCTGAGAATGAAAAAGGAGGTTCGCGATGCCCTCTCTTTCTGCGTTCCGGTTTCTCGGTGCGAGCGCGCTGCTTGCTTCAATCCTCTATAACCTGCAGGCGCAGACCCCTCTCAAGTATCAGGAACCGCCGAAGGCGCTGGCGGAACTTGTCGACACGCGTCCGACGCCTGACGTGGAGGTTTCTCCGAAAGACAAGACGGGCCGGCAGTGGCTGCTGATTGAAGAGATTTCGGGTTTGCCGCCAATCTCTGATCTGGCGCAGCCGGAGTTGCGGCTGGCGGGGCTGCGCTTCAATCCCAAGACGAATGGGCCGAGCCGGGGACGCTATGTGACGGCGCTGCGGCTGAAGGCGTTGCCCGACGACGCCGAGAAGGCGGTTGCGGGACTGCCGGCGAATCCGAAGATACGGTTCGCAGCGTGGTCGCCGGACGCGTGGCATGTTGCTTTCGTGAATATCAGCGATAACGCTGCAGATTTAGGCTTGAGCTTGTGGATCGTGGATGTGGCAACGGCGTCGGCAAAGAAGCTGCCCGGCATCGCGCTCAATGGAGTCTTCGGGCCGCCGTGCGAGTGGACGAGCAATAGTCAGAGCCTGATTTGCAAGACGTTGGTGAAAGGTAGGGGGGCGGCGCCGCAGCGCGCCGAAATGCCGACGGGGCCAGTAATTCAGGAAAATCTGGGACGGGTGACCCCGGGGCCGACGTATGAGGATTTGATCAAGAACCCGGAGGACGAGCGGATATTCGATTACTACGCGACCGCACAGGTAGAGGTCGTGCGCCTCGACGGGAAGATGAGCGTGGTGGGCAAGGAAGGAGTGATTCAGAGCGCGTCACCATCGCCGGATGGGCGATGGGTAATGATCGGAGAGCGGCATCATCCGTATTCGTATCTGTTGCCGTTCTTTTTCTTTCCGGAGCGGATGACGGTCGTCAATTTGGCCAATGGCGCGAGCAAGCAGCTCGTGGACAAGCCGCTGGAAGACACAATTCCGAACATTCACGATGCGGTCGCCGCAGGGCCGCGGGACTTTGACTGGCGGAGCGACGCGCCCGCGACGGTGTTTTGGACGGAAGCAGGAGATGGCGGAGATCCGCGAAAAGAGGCGGCGGTTCGCGATACGCTGTTCTTGCTCGACGCGCCGTTTGATGGACAGGCACGCAAGCTGGCGGATCTGCCCATGCGGTTTCGCAGGGTGACGTGGGGCAGCGGGCAGCTGGCGCTGGTGGAAGAGGAACGCTGGAAGGATCGCAAGCGTGTAATGCTGGCGGCGACGCCGGATAAGGCGGGACCGCCGGTCACGTTGTTTGAGGGATCGTTTGAAGACCGGTATCACGACCCGGGACATCCGTTCACGACGATGAATGCAAGCGGCAAAGCCGTGCTGCAGACGACGGCCGATGCGAGCGGGATTTATCTGCACGCGGAGGGAGCTTCGCCGGAGGGGGACCGTCCATTTGTGGCCGTAATGGGCGCGGCGAATGGCGAGAGTAAGAAGGTCTGGCAGTGTGAGGACAGGTTCTTCGAGTCTCCGGCAGAGGTGCTGGATGCCGGGAAAGGGGACGTGATGATCCGGAAGGAATCGCCGGAACTGCCGCCGAACTATTACGTCAAGAATCTGGCGAAGGACGACTTGAAGCAGGTGACGTTCTTCCCGAGTCCGTATGGCGACGCCGTGCTGCCGAAAAAGCAGGTGCTCAAATACAAGCGCGCCGACGGCGTGGACCTGAGCGCGAATTTATATTTGCCTCCGGGATACAAGCCTTCGGACGGACCGCTGCCGACGCTGATGGAAGCCTATCCGGTGGAATACAAGACCAAGTCGGCGGCCGGACAGATCAGCGGATCGCCGTATGAGTTTCCGTTCTTATATTGGGGATCGCCGATTCCGTTTGTGACGCAGGGATACGCGGTGCTGGAGAATGCGACCATTCCGATCGTCGGCGAGGGGAACGCGGAGCCGAACGATACGTACGTGGATCAGCTTGTGGCCAGCGCGCAGGCAGCCATTGGCGAAGGGGTCCGCCTGGGGGTGGTCGATAAGAATCGCGCAGCGGTGATGGGGCATTCGTATGGCGCGTTCATGACTGCGAATCTGCTGGCGCACAGTGACCTTTTCAAGGCTGGAATTGCGCGCAGCGGAGCGTACAACCGCACGCTGACGCCCTTCGGATTCCAGAATGAAGAGCGCACGTACTGGCAGGCGCCCGAAGTGTATTACAAGATGTCGCCGTTCTCGTATGCGGACAAGATCAAGACGCCGATTCTGCTGATTCACGGCGAGGCCGATAACAATACGGGCACGTTTCCGATGCAGAGCGAGCGGCTGTTCGGCGCGATCAAGGGAGCGGGAGGGACGGTGCGGTTCGTGCTGCTGCCGCTAGAGTCGCACGGCTACGCGGCGAGGGAATCGGTGCTGCACATGTTATGGGAGATGAACAACTGGCTGGGGACGTATGTGAAGAATCCGCCTGCGACTAAGGCCGAGGCCAAGCCATAGGATCGTGCTTGTGGGCTTGTAGGAAGTTGCGGGAGGATGATCAGCAGCCCCGAAGACGTGAAACTCCTCCGATTTGGAGAGAAAAGTACAGGTGCAAAATTTTACTGAACGCCAAAATCTGCAGCTATCTAGACTCACCCGATTTGGAGAAAGGTTCGATACGTGACTGACCGCTAAGCGGACAGTCACTGAGAATCAATCTGGCCTCATGGGCGGGCTTCGGAAGGTGACCACTTGCAGCCACACTATCGCCAGGGATTCGCCTTTCTAACTCATCGCAAACCGCACTGTTAGCATTGACTGCACGGCCAGCACGCAGTCATTGAGAATTCTCTGTTGACTCCATCCCGTGTAACCTGCGCAAACGTTAACTACTTGCAGCGAAACGACTTGTACCGAAGGTTCGAATTCCTTTCTGCGCGACTGAAATTCCGATATCCGCGAATCTGTTTTCAGACCGAAATATCCTATTTTAGTATGCCAGTGTGTCTTGCCAAGACAATTAGGGCGCCTTGGAGCACCTGGCTTAGATAGGAGGTTGGGTATAAGCCCGCTGTGGATTAACAGTCGTTTCAAATCTCGGACCACAGGAGATTGCAGTCCGTATTGAATACTTGAAATTTAATGTCTGCTACGCCGTGATGCACTCGGAACGAACAGGGTCATCAGCTCGTGTTGGTTCGTGAACGCCTCCCCAATGAACTCGACCGATTCTCCTCGAATGTTGGTCAGAGAGAAACTGAACACACCTGCCGATCCAAATTTTGTCGGTCTGGTGTTCTCCCTAACCAGCGCGAGGAGCGTGGGAGCAGAGACATTTGGAAATCCAAGTAGAAACTGACGGGAAACGATGAAGTGCTTCAATTTGGGCTGATTCGGGTCGGGTAACCGCTTCCACCAAGGAATTGAAATTAGCCCTGCCAGAGCTACTTTATGGCTATGCTCGATGTAGCGACGGAAAGTAGTTGTATAAGACTTCTTGTGCAGCTTCTGGAGGCCGCATATCGAGTCCCAACATGGGACAGTGTCCAGTGCCGCTCTTGAGAATTGCTCTCCCCCGAACATCAATGCTGATGCGCCGTAGTTAGCTTCCTCCTCCAACGAGTCTTGGTACTCTGGCTCTGGTGTCTGCGCCGTATCGCCTAAACCAGGCGACGCAGGTGACGCGGTTGAACGTGAGGAAAGCCACTAAATACGCGGGTTTCCGCTAAAGGTAAGAAAGCAAGTTGGGGACGTAGTTCAGTTGGTTAGAACGCTGCCCTAGCACCCCATCTAAATAATATCTTCATTTACTTCAGTCAGTTACGCGGATAGTGCTTACGTGGCACTGTCACCAAGCCGATCTTGCAAGACCACCTTGACGTCGCGTGCGCGGCCCTAAACTGCGGCAGCGCAGGAACGGATAATTAATTGCGGTTACGAACCGCACCGTTAGACGACTGGGATCATATGTCGCTTTGCTAGGGCCTCAATCTCCGGCTCGGTCGCCGCCGAGAGGTCTGCGCTTTCGGTAGCGATGACCCGTCGAGAAATGTCGGGATGATGGGTCTTCAAGTATTCTTTCAAGAAGTCGGCGGCGTTGCTTTTTCCAGTGGCGTGACCGATCAGGACGATCTCATTCGCCGGAGTGATATCTTTCGCG
>Ga0187818_10000091_pt1 | contig 25090 bp, 15 predicted proteins | sample NC_wetland_sal_i_14_FD_130581 | JGI IMG/M metagenome (GOLD analysis project Ga0187818, IMG submission 130581) | Wetland sediment microbial communities from Neuse River Estuary, North Carolina, USA - SO4_3 | ecosystem: Environmental > Aquatic > Freshwater > Wetlands > Sediment | place: USA... | reverse complement strand
AGCCTGGTGCGGATGGGGATATGAGTTCAACGTGACGCCCGCGCAGATGCTGGGAACCGTGCCCAAGCTGAAGGAACTGGGGATCAAGTGGGCGACGCTGGATGATCGCTGGTTCGATACCTACGGCGACTGGAATCCGCGGGCAGATACGTTTCCCGGCGATTCGATCAAACAGATGGTGGATGATTTTCACAAGCAGGGAATGCTGGCGCAATTATGGTGGCTGCCGCTGGGCGTGGAAGATGGGCAGGGAAAATATGAGTCGCATAAATATGCTATGTCGAAGGTGGTTCAGGAGCATCCGGATTGGCTGATTTTGGATAAGGACGGAAAGCACGCGCGGATGACGCGCGATCTGGCGGTGCTGGATCCGGCGGTACCCGAGGTGCAGGCGTATTACAAGCAGCTCACCGAAAAATTCATTCGCGACTGGGGATTTGACGGCTCGAAGCTCGACAACATTTACAGCGTGCCGGCGTGCTACAACCCGGCGCATCATCACAAGTCGCCGCAGGATTCGGTCAATGCGATGGGCGAGGTGTACAAGACGATCTTTCAGACGACGCGGGCGCTCAAGCCGGAGAGCGTGACCCAGGCGTGTCCGTGCGGGACGCCGCCGTCGCTGGCCTGGCTGCCGTTCATTGATCAGGCGGTGACGGCCGATCCGGTGGGCGCGGTGCAGGTGCGGCGGCGAATCAAGATGTACAAAGCGCTGCTGGGCCCGCAGGCCGCGGTGTATGGCGATCACGTGGAGCTGTCTGGGATGACGCCGACCGGCCACGGCGGTTGGAGCGAACATGGCAGCGATTTCGCTTCGACTTTGGGAACCGGAGGAGTGCTGGGGACAAAATTCGTGTGGCCTGATCCGGGACCGAAATTCAAGCCGGTGGTGCTTACCCCTGAGAAAGAGGCGCACTGGAAGAAATGGATTGCTCTGTACAACGAGAAAATGCTGTCGAAGGGAGAATTTCGCGATCTGTATGTGTACGGCTATGACTTGCCGGAAGCGTATGCCATCGAAAAAGATGGGAAGATGTACTACGCGTTTTTCGCGCCTGCCGAGAAGCCTGCATTCCAGGGCGAGGTTGAATTGCGCGGGCTGAAGCCGGGGAGTTACCGCGTGGTGGATTATGCCGAGGGGAAAGATTTAGGAACGGTGCAAGCCGAGGCGGGGAAGTCTCCGCGGTTGAAGACGGAGTTCAAGGAGCATTTGCTGCTGGAGGTGAGTGGGAAGTAGAGGGCACGGTCGGCGCGGGGAGTTCTGAGTGCTATACCCTGGTTACCCCAGCTAGAATGGTCACTGAGGCCTGTCGAGGAGTGATTCGCCTGCTGCGTAATGCTGTCCTAGTTCTCGTTGGCCTTGTGACCCTCCTGGCCGTCGCAGGTGCGACCTATCAGTTCATCGCTACACGCGCCGAGGCTCGCCGCTCTCCGGAAGCTGGGCGATTAGTAGATGTCGGCGGCTACCGGCTCAAAATCAACTGTACCGGTAAGGGAGGTCCAACGGTTGTTCTCGAGGCCGGACTCAGCGACGTGTCGGTCGAGTGGAAGCGCGTGCAACCGGAGATTGCGCGTTTTTTACGTGTCTGCTCGTATGATCGTGCTGGCTACGGGGACAGTGACGCAGGTCCAATGCCGCGCACCAGCGCAGAAATTGCCCAGGAACTGCACTCCCTCCTGCAACATACTGGTGAAGCACCGCCCTACTTGCTCGTGGGTAGTTCTTTCGGCGGGTATTCCGTGCGAGTGTTCAATGGAAAATATCCTGATCAGGTTGTGGGAATTGTGCTGGCGGACGCCACGCAGGAGGACCAGTACGCATTGTTGCCTGCAGGTTGGGGCCGAATCTACGAGTCGATGCTGAATCGCTACAAGAAACAGGCGAGGTGGGCTCCTGCTTATGTCGACCTCGGTGTTGCCCGCCTGACGTTACGATTGGAAGGGGACGTCGGGGACGAGTCCTACTTGATCCTGCAATCGAAGTATCTACGGGCTAGAGCGAGTGAACTCGAGATGATTAAGACCAGCGCAGAACAAGCGCGTGCTGCGGGTAATATCGCAGATAAACCCTTGATCGTACTAACGGGTGGAAAGAATTCCGATCTAATGGGTCTCAGCAAGCAGGACTTTGATGACTTTAACCGAATTTGGGTAGACGAGCTACAGGCGCGCTTGGCACACCTCTCCACGAAGGGAAAGCAAATTATTGTGCCGGATAGTGGCCACGATATTCCCAATGACCGCCCGGACACGATCGTGAACGCAGTGAGAGCCATCCGCATGGCGACAAGCCCGCATGTCCCCTAGCAGAACGTCGTTAAGTCGCCTGTCAAATGCCTCGCTGCCGGAAAAACTCCTGCCTATGCGCGGCGTCGCGGAAGGCTTCGGTGCCGCCGGGGCGGGTAGTGGATAGTGCGCCTGCTCGGTTGCCGCTGGCTAGACATTTTGGCAGGGCGGCGCCGCGGACGTATTCGTGCAGGAAGCCGGCGTCGAAGCTGTCGCCGGCGCCGACGGGATCCACGACCGTGACTTGATGCGCCGGACTGGCGAAGCGGTCGTTGCCGCGCTGCGCCATAGCTCCTTTGCGGCCGAGTTTCACCACCAGGAGCGGCACCCACGCGGAGAGCTTCTTCACAGCTGCTTCCAAGTCTTCGGTGCCAGCGGCTTTACAGGCTTCACGTTCGTTGGGCAGAAAAACGTCAACGTGGCGAAGGAGTTCGCGCAGATCTCCCTCCCAGCGGTCGTCGGGATCGTCGTTGGTATCGAGGGAAATGGTAAGGCCCTTTGCTTTGAGGCGCTGAAACAACTCAGCCACGCGCGGGCGCAGAGCCCGCTGCAAGTAATACGACGATAAGTGGAAGTGACGGGAATCGGCCAGGTAGTCGAGGTCGAGATCGTCCCAGGCGAGTTCGGCAATCGTTCCCAGATAGGTGAGGATGTTGCGCCAGGCTTCGTGGTAGAGGATCACGGTGAGGCCGGTCGTGGTTGCACCGGGAGCGCGGCGCACCTGCGAGACATCCACGCCGCCCTGGCGCAAGCGATCAATCGCGATCTGGCCGAGAGGATCGTCGCCGATGCGGGATTGAAATCCGACGCGGCTGCCGAGCGCGGCCAGGTTGTGGGCCACGATCGCCGAAGAGGAGCCCAGCGTGAGCATCATGCGGTCGGCCAGCAGTTCGCGCTCCGGTAGTAGCTGCTCCGGGAGGCCGTAGAGAATGAGGTCGAGGTTGAGTTCGCCGGCGATGGTGACGTCGAAAGTGGGCATGGTGATGCAGACCTCAGACTTCAGACCTCGGACGTCAGGTCTCGGACGTCAGGCCTCAGACCTAACACTTAAGACCCAAGCCCCACGACACTTAGACTAGCGTGACTTCAATTCCAGCCTGCTTCAATGCCCGGAGATCGGATTTGGGCAGGCCGCGGTCGGTGATCACTTCCTGCAGCGCGGACGTAGGCGCGATCAGGGACAGGCTGCGGCGTCCGAACTTGCTGGAATCGCAGACGGCCACGGTCTTCTTGGCGACCTCAACCATCACGCGGTTGACTTTCGCCTCCAGCAGGTTGGGAGTGCTCAGCCCGTAGTGAACGTCGAAACCATCCACGCCGAGAAACAGCAGATCGGCGTTGAGCCGGCGCAGCGTTTCCTCGGCGATGGGACCGACCAGGGAAAACGAATTCTTGCGCAGCGTGCCGCCGGTGAGAATGACTTCCACAGAAGTTCCGGCCAGCTCGGCGGCGATGTTCACGGCATTGGTGATGATGGTGAGGTTCTGAAAACTACGCAGGGCGCGGGCAATAGCGGTGGTGGTAGTGCCGGAGTCCAGAATGAGGACTTGGCCCTCCTTTACCTTGGAGGCGGCATTGTCCGCGATGTGCAGCTTTTCCTGACGGTGGAGTTTTTCCTTCTCACGCAGGGTCGGATCCTCGAGCGCGCCGTCACGCGCGGGAAGGGCTCCGCCGTGCGTGCGGTGAACCAGGCCGCGGGCGTGCAGGACTTCGAGGTCCTTGCGAATCGTAACCTGGGAAGTTTCGAATTGGGGGGCAAGTTCTGTGACCAGAACCCGGCCCTGGCGGGACAACAGATCAAGGATGGCGCGGCGTCGTTCTTCGTTGAGCACTGGAATCTGACCTGCGGCGGCAATGCCGCCGGCGGGCAGCGTTTGCTGCCAAGCTTTCTTTTTATAGCGTTTTATTTCGTTTGTCCACAGAAAACCTTGGCCCTTCCGGGCTCTGGGATTGAGCCCGGCCCGGCCCTCGGGAGCGGACTAACCGCCGCCCATGCCGACTCATAACTCCAGCTTTTGTAAATAGTTGGGAACCATTGAGGGTGATAACCAACCGAATACCTGCCCTTCAGTCCGATTGCCGCAAGCCCGCAGGTTTGCCGTAATCTCAATCTGGGACGAAAGGATTGCAGCTTTCGAAGGCCGACTTGTTACAAATTCCGGACAGGGAGACGGCGACGTGACAGCTATGTTCAAGCAACAGAGTTTTGTTCGTTCGCAGTCGGTGGTGGCACGCGTGGTGGCGGGAGAAACGCTGATCGTGCCGGTGCGAGCCAGAGTGGGCGATCTGGCTTCGATTTACAGCTTTAACGGCACCGCCTCCGTGATCTGGAAGTTGCTGGAGTCGCCGAAAACCGTGGCGGAGCTAGCTGCGGCCGTGGCCGAGGAATATGACGTGGAGCCGTCGCGAGTGGAACGCGATGTGACGGAGTTTGTGGATGAGATGAAAGCGGTTGGTCTGGTCGAAGTCGCGGCGTCTGTGGCGATGGCCGGTGACTGATTCGGGCAACTGAATAAAGACCAGTGGGGCGGGAAGGACTGGCAAGCGGCGGGCGCGTGAAGGCGCGTCCGCTGCTTTCAGCGTGAAACGGAGGGGGCTTGGAACAGCTGAGTTACGGCGCGTTCAGCGCGGATCTGCACCAGCGTCAAGCGGGCGAGCGCATGCCGCTGCAGGTTTCGATTGAGGTAACGCGGCGCTGTCCGCTGGAGTGCCTGCACTGCTACAACAACCTGCCCATGGGCGACATGGCAGCCCGCCGGCGGGAGTTGAGCAAGGAAGAACACTTCCGGATTCTCGATGAACTGGTCGAGATGGGCTGCTTCTGGCTGCTTTACACCGGCGGCGAGATTTTCGCGCGCAAAGACTTCCTTGAGATTTACACCTGCGCCAAGAAAAAGGGTTTCCTGATCACACTGTTCACCAACGGCACGATCATCAACGAACAGATTGCGGATTATCTGGCGGAGTGGCCGCCGTTCGCCATTGAGATCACGCTCTACGGGCGCACGCGGGAAACGTACGAAGCGCTGACGGCGGTTTTGGGATCGTATGACCGGTGTTTGCGGGGAATCAAGCTGCTGAAGGAAAGAGGCCTGCCGCTCAAGCTGAAAACGGTGGCGACCAGCGTCAACAAGCACGAGGTGGTGGCCATGCGGCAGTTCGCCGAAGAAGAACTGGGCGTGGAATTCAAGATGGACGGGCAGATCAATCCGCGGATTGATTGCTCGCAAAGCCCGCTGGCGGTGCGGCTTACGCCGGAGGAAGTGGTGGCGCTGGATATGAACGCGCCGAAAGGGATGAGTGAGTACCGGCGGCTCGCGAAGCGAGATCTGGAAAGCCCTCCTACCCTGTCTGCGAGCGACTCCATCTATTTCTGCGGCGGAGGCATGAGCGGATTCGCCATTAACGCTTACGGCGAAATGGGGATTTGCGTGATCTCGCAGCAGGAAACCTTCAGCGTCCGGGAAGTCGGGGTGCGGCGAGTCTGGGAAGATTCACTGCTGCGGCTGCGATCCCGCAAGCGCACGCGGATCACGAAGTGTATTCAGTGCCGGATTCAATCGCTGTGTGGAATGTGTCCGGCGAACGGAGAAATGGAGAACGGAGACAAAGAAAGCCCGGTGGAGTTTCTTTGCCACGTCGCCCACCTGCGGGCGGCGACCATCGGAGTGGAGGTTCCGGCACACGGCGAGTGCGAATTCTGCGCTGGAGGCAGCGAGCACGAAGCGGTGCTGGAATCGGGACGCCGGATCGCGAGCAAGGAGATTGATGTGGAGAGTTGGGTGGGGCCGCAACAGATTCTTCCGATCCTGAACAACGCCACCGCGGCGGCGGGAGGCTGCGGGAATTGCGGAAATCACTGATAGGGCGAGGACAGCTGGAGGCTGAATGAATCGAGAATTGAATCAGGCCGAAGGCAAGAAGCAGTATGAACCACCGCGGCTGACCACGATCAGCTTGCGTCCAGAAGAAGCGGTGCTGGGGCATTGCAAGATTGCGGGTGGGGCCGGACCGGTGAGCGCAAGCTGCCAACCGATCGGAGTTTGTCCCTCCCAGGGCTCATAACGATTATGCTGCGGTCACTTGCGGTGCACGGGATGAAGGACGAACTGCTGGAGGGAGATCGAGGGAAGTTCTCAGAAGCGTACCCCCAGCACCGCGCTGGATTCAGTGTTGGTGGAGTTTCAGTGCAACTGGCGAGTACAGACGAAGCCAGCGTTACTTTAGTTCCTGCCTTGGAACCGTTTCGGGCCGGGACTCCGGCTCCCGATATTAAGATTCAAGTCGAGTGGGCGGAAAGCCTTCGCCCGCAAGCGAAACAAGAGCTGTTCGATTCCGGTTCCGTCTGGCGGTTGTACGAGGACGGGGCAGGATTCCAATTCGATTTCAGCGCGCCCCTTCTTCTGGGTGAGCGGCCCTACAAGCGACTGCTGGTTGACCGGCGTTTCCGGCGGGCAACGCTGCAAATGAGCGAAGAGTGCTTTGCGGGCACAGATTACCTGGCTGCTCCGCTGGAGTATCCGCTGGATGAGTTGCTGATCATGCACCGGCTCACGCAGGAGAAAGCGATTGAGCTGCATAGTTGCGGTATTGTCCGGCCGGATGGCACGGGGAATTTGTTTGTCGGGCATTCGGGAGCGGGCAAGAGCACGACGACGCGGCTGTGGAGGGCGCGGGAAGAGGTTGAGGTTTTGAGCGATGACCGGATTATTGTGCGGCGGGATGCGACCAACCGTCGTGCACACATCCGGATGTACGGCACGCCGTGGCATGGGGAGGCGGCATATGCGTCGCCGGGAAGCGCGCCGCTGGCGAGGATTTTCATTCTTGAGCATGGGCGCGGGAACGTGTTGACGCGGCTTTCTCCCAGCCAGGCGGTGGCGGAGCTGTTTGCGCGCAGTTTTGTGCCGTTTCACCGGCATGAGTATGTAGATTCAGCGCTGGAGTTCCTGCAGGAGGTGGTAGATGCGGTTCCCTGTTACCGCTATGCCTTCGAGCCCAACCAAGGCGCGGTGGAGAGGATTCTGGAATTCCGTGATTGACCTGCCACAGACTGATCGTCCAGAGAACGACGGGCCGCGGAGTGATTCTCTGCGGGCTGTCATGCAGAAAGATTTTCCGATGGAAAATTGGCCGAAAAAAGATTGGCCGGAAGATCGGCCGCAGACCAGGCTGTTTGAGAACCTCAGCCGGGAACTGCTGCGAGAGGGAAACAGCATTCGCTTTCAAGCGCGCGGGTCAAGCATGTCTCCGGCGATTCGCGATGGCGATGTCGTGCACGTGGATCCGGCTGTGCTCAGCGACTTGCGCCAGGGCGAGATCGTGCTGGTGAAAGGCGAGACGGGATTCCGCCTGCACCGGCTGGTAGTGGCGGATGCCGACCGTGACGTTTTCATCACGCGGGGAGACTGCGGGCGGCAGAATGATCCGGCGGTGGGTGCAGAGCAGATCGCAGGGATTGCGGTGGCCAAGGAAGTGCGAGTGGGGAAACGGATGGTGCGCGCGAAGCTGAAGGGAGTAAGTGGGCGGATTCTGTGTGGCGCGGCGCGCGGACAGAAGGTTGCCGGGAACCTGTTGGGCAGAATCGCTGCCGGAAACCCAGTACGAACTTATCTCATCGTTGTGGGCCTCATCCTGTTTGCTGCTGCGCTCGCGCGAGCGCAGGTCGTGGTCGATACTACGACCAACGCGAATGCTGCGATGACGGGTGCGGGGACCCACACCCTCACTTTTGCCCACACCACAATAGCGACTGCGAATCGACTGCTGCTAGTCGGCGTGTCGATGAATATTTCGGGGGTTAACGGGGCCACCGTAACCGGCGTCACATACGGCGGCGTCGCACTGACCTCTGTCGGTGCGCACAATGACGCGGGAGTCACGCGCCGCGTCGAGATGTGGTCCCTTTTGGCACCCGCGAGTGGCGCTAATACGATCGCTGTTACGGTGGACCTGCCGACCGCGGGAACCATAGGTGTAGTCGCGGGGGCAACGACGTTTACGGGAGTGGACCAGACCGTACCGCTGGGGTCCTTTGTTTCAGCGGACGGCGCCGCTGCTGCGTATTCGCAGCTCGATGTCCCCAGTGTTGTAAACGGAATGGTTCTGGACACTCTGGCTACCGGTGGCAACCGCACGGTGACCATCCCTGCGTGGCAGAGCTCGCAGTGGAACCAGAACACCGGCGGCGGAGGGACGGATGTAAGGGGCACAGGCAGCAGCCGCGCGGGCCAGCCCAGCCTACCGTTTTCAGAGACCTTCGCGGGCGGCGCCGGAACTTCGAACTGGTCGCTGGGTGCGGTTTCGATTAATCCCAGCACGGCGGATATTGCAGTGACCACCAGCGTCAACGCGGTGACGTTTGGGCAGAATTCGACTTACACCATCACGGTAACGAACAACGGTCCGTCGCCGGCAAACAGCGTCACGCTGACCGACACATTTGCGGACGCGAACCTGAATCTGGTGTCGTACACCCCGAGCGGCGGAACGACCTGCACCCAGACCTCGACCATCAACTGCACGCTGCCGACCCCGTTTGCCAGTGGGGCGACAGCCACGCTGACGGTAGTAGTGTCCACGGCGGTGGCGGGGTACTATCCGAACACGGCGACGGTGACTGACTCCGGCACTCCGCCGGATCCCAACACGGGCAACAACACCTACGTTGCCCTGGCGCCAGTGCTGAGCAGCGTTTGTTCTGACACTGGGCCGCCTGTCGGCGGGACTCTGACTGGCCTGTTGAACACGTACTATCCAGGCACGGCCAGCGTCTCGGCAGGGTCTATCTCGATTCCGATCGGCGCGGCCAACGGAACGGGCACGATTACGACGGGCAGCTTGTTGCTGGTGATTCAGATGCAAGATGCCAGCATCAACACCACCAATGGCGTCGCTTACGGAAACGGGTACACGGGCAGGGGATTCACGACGATCAATGGCGCGGGCAACTATGAATTTGTGACGGCCACCGGACCGGTGAGCGGAGGCTCAGTACCGATTGCGGGCGCGGGCGCAGGTGGAGGGCTGGTATTCGCATACACGGCAGCGGCAGCGTCAGCGACGAAGGGGGCGAGCACCTATCAGGTCGTGCTGGTTCCACAGTACTCGTCGGCGACTCTGGGCGCGGCGACTGCGGCCGCGTGGAACGGATCGTCAGGCGGAATATTTGCACTGGAGATCTCGGGAGCACTGAATCTGGGCGGGGCCACCGTATCGGTCGACGGCCTGGGATTCCGGGGTGGGGCCGGGATGCAGTTGACCGGTGGGGTGGGGGGCGCGAACACCGACTTCTGGTTTACGTCGCCGGCGACCTACACGGGTGCCGTCGGCGGTGAAGCCGGCGTCGACGCAGCTAAAGGCGAAGGCGTAGCGGGCACGCCCATGTGGGTGGAATCGGGAATAACTTTCCTGCAAACCACCACGACGGTCGGATATCCCAGTGGGACCGCGGGAGTTGATGGCAGTATGGCGCGAGGCGCTCCGGGCAATGCGGGCGGCGGCGGGACCGACGGAGATCCGCCGGCAAATGACCAGAACTCGGGCGGCGGTGGGGGAGGCAACGGCGGATCGGGCGGGTTCGGCGGCGATTCCTGGAATTCAACATGGGCCAGCGGCGGTGAGGGCGGAGCGCCATTTCCGGCGACGATTGACCGCATCGCCATGGGCGGCGGAGGCGGGGCCGGAACACGGAATAACTCTGACGGGAACGACCAGGCCAGCGGTGGCGCGGCCGGCGGCGGCATCATCATCATTCGCGCCGGTAATTTCGCCGGCAATGGAACCCTTAGCGCAAATGGCGCCAATGCTTACAACGTTCCCACCAATGACGCGGGCGGCGGGGGCGGCGCGGGCGGAACGATTGTTGTCTTAGCCAAGAGCGGCGGAGAAGGCGGTCTGACGCTGCGAGCCAATGGCGGAACTGGCGGAAATGCCGACACGAACATCGCCTTCGCCCTGGGGCAGCGTCACGGACCCGGCGGCGGTGGAGGCGGTGGAGTGGTATTCGTTTCCGCCGCTCCCGCCAGCGTTAGCGAGACCGGCGGCGCAAACGGAGTAACGCTAAACAATCCAGGTGTCCCATACGGAGCGACCCCGGGTACTGCGGGAACAAGCTCAACCAATGCTACAGACGCGCAGGTAACAGGAATTCAGGCTGCTGCGGTTTGCGCCGGTCTGCCCGACCTCGCGATAACCAAGACTCATCTGGGAACTAACTTCACGCGTGGCGGCACGGCCACCTATACGATTACGGTCCAGAACGTCAGCACGACGACCGCTACCAGCGGCGTGGTGACGGTCAACGATACGCTGCCGCTGGGAACAACGCCCACGACGGCGAGCGGAACCCTTTGGTCGTGCACGATTACAGGGCAAACGGTCAGTTGTTCGCGCTCGGACCCGCTGGGCGCGGGCGCCAGTTATCCCTCGATCACGGTGACCGCAAACGTTCTGCAGTCGGCTCCGGCGACGCTGATCAATACTGCGGTGGTCAGCGGCGGGGGCTCGTTCGATCTTCTCAAAGACACGTCAACCGACATCGCGAACGTAATCTCCAGCGCTGACCTGAGCATGACTGATGCCGGATCGCCGAATCCGGTGGCGGCGGGCGGCAACATTACGTACACGCAGGTTGTGACCAACAATGGACCCAGCGCCGCCGACAACGCGACGGTGGAGGCGCCGGTCCCGGCCAATACGACGTTTGTGTCCATGGCGGCGCCTGCGGGATGGAGTTGCATTGTGCCCGGCGCCGGCGCCACGGGCAACGTTGTCTGCACCGACGTCAATCTGGGGGCCCTCGCTTCGGGAACGTTCACCCTGGTCGTGAAAGTCAACAGCGGAACGGCGAACGGAACCGTGATCGCAGATTCGGTGACGGCGAGTTCGTCAGCGTCGGATCCCAATTCCGCCAATAACACGGCCACGGTCAACACGGTTGTGGGCGCAACAGCGGGCGGCGAACTGACGGTCACGAATGTAGCTTCGCCGAATCCAGTGCAAGCGGGCAATCAAATCACGTACACGCAGGTGGTGACCAATACGGGGTCCGCCGCGGCCACTACGGCGACGTTCACAGAGAACACCCCTGGGTTTACGACACTCCTTTCGATCACGCCTCCAGCAGGATGGACCTGTACGGGATTCCCGGCGAGTCCGTGCTCAAACCCAAGCGTAGGCGCAGGAGCGTCCGGGACGTTCACAGTCATCTACACGGTGACTGCGGGCACTGGGAGCGGTACGACGATCACAGACACGGCGACAGTCAATGCCGCGAACCAGGGTTTTGGCGCTAATTCGGCGACGGCCACGGATGTGGTGGCGACAGCAATCCAGGCGGACCTGGCACTGACGACGGCGGCAACTCCTGCCTCGGTTTTTGCCGGGAATAACATCACGTACACACAGACGATTACGAACAATGGTCCGGCAGCAGCTACAGGGGTGAGCTTTACCGAGGCCACGCCCACAAATACGACATTCCAGTCGTTCTCGGCGCCGGCGGGCTGGACGTGCACGGCGCCCGCGGTCGGCGCGACGGGGAACGTCAACTGCACCGATCCCGCCGCGATGGCAGCGGGAACTGCGGCCGACATTATCGTCGTGGTGAACGTTCCGGCGACGACAGCAGCGGGCACGATCACAGCGAATTCGTCAGTGACCGCGACCACCGGCGACCCGAATGCCGCCAACAACAGCACCACGGTTGCGACCCCGCTCACGGTGGCTTGCGATCTGTCGGTGACTAACAGCGGCACTCCGAGTCCGGTCGCGGCGGGTGGCAACATCACCTACACGCAAGTCGTGAGCAACCTCGGACCCAGCAATTGCAGCACGGGAACGTTCAGCGAAGCGACTCCGTTGAACACCACGTGGGTTTCTGATTCGGTGGTGAACACCGGCGGAGTGACATGGACGTGTCCGGACGCTGCTCCGGTGGCGTGCACCAGCCCCACGGTGCCGCCCGGTTCAACGGCAACGATCACCGCCACATACACAGTGCCTATGGGCACGACTGCGGGAACGATCATTACCGACACGGCGACGGTGGCCACGACCTCGCGGGACACCAACCCGAATAATAACTCGGCCACAGTCAACATTGCCGTGGCCGCCGCCACGCAAGCAGATCTCAGCGTGACGAATTCGGCCAGTCCGAATCCGGTGACGGCCGGGAACGTCATCACCTACACGCAGAGCGTGATCAACCCCGGACCGGCGGCGGCGGCCACGGTGTCATTCACCGATCCGGTTCCGGCCAATACGACTGTGGGTACGCTGACCGGGCCTGCGGGATGGACGTGCAGCACGGGAACCACGCCGCCGAGTTGCACGATCGCCAGCCTGGCAGCGAACACTACGGCGAATTTCACTTACACGGTCAAGGTGCTCACGAACGCGGCGCCGGGAACGATCATCACCGAGACTGACTCGGTCACTTCGACTACCAGCGATCCGAACAGCGCGAACAACAGCGCCAGCGTCAATGTGCTGGTAGCGGACTCGGCGGATCTATCCGTGACCAACACGGCCAACCCGATCCCCGTGCTGGCCGGCGGAACTCTTACCTACACGCAGGTTGTGAATAATGCCGGACCGAGCACCGCGACCAGCGTGACTGTTACCGAGGCTCTGCCGGCGTCTACGGCGGTGTCTTCGCTCACCGGACCGGCGGGATGGACCTGCAGCCCGGTGACGCTCACGTGTACGAACACGTCCCTGGCTCCAAGCACTCCGGCAACCATTACTTTCGTAGTGACGGTGGCTGGGGCAGCGGCCCCCGGGACGGCGATCAATGACACGGTGACCGTCAGTTCCGCGATCAGCGATCCGAACCAGGCGAACAACACCGCCACGGCCGGCGATATAGTTGCCACGAATGCGCAAGCGGACCTGATCACAACGAATTCGGCTTTGCCGACTACGGTGGCGTCGGGAAACAACGTTACCTATACCCAGAGCGTCACGAACAATGGTCCGGCGCAAGCTACGGCCGCGACTTTCACCCAGAGCACGCCCCCGAACACCACCTTCCAGTCCATTACCCCTCCGGCGGGATGGACGTGCGGGACCGTTCCGGTTGTCGGCGGCACCGGAAATATTATCTGCACCGATGGCAGCAATCTGGTCACGGCCACTCCAGCGAACTTCACGCTGGTGCTGAAGGTGAATGCAAACACACCGGCGGGTACGAATATCACGGAGACCGCAACGGCGACGGCGACCGATGGTGTGCCCAACATGACGACCAACACCGCCAGCGCCACGGTGGTCGTAGCCAATGCCAACAGCGCGGACATGGCGATCGTGAAGACGGGCACGCCGAATCCGGTGACGGAAGGAAGCCCGCTCACCTTCACACTGGCCGTGACGAATAACGGCCCAGCGTCGGCGACGACCGTGACAGTGACGGATGTGCTGCCTTCGCTCCTGACCTATCTGTCGGCGACGACGACACAGGGATCGTGCTCAGAAGCCGGAGGAACGGTGACCTGCCTTCTCGGCACGATGGCCAATGCAGGAAATGCGACGATCACCATCCTGACGATTCCCGGGACGCCGGGCGTGGCCGTGAATACGGCGACGGTCACGGCAGATCAGACCGACCCGACTCCGGCGAACAATTCCTCCACGTGGACGGAGTCGATCACCGCTCCCACCAGGATTACGCTGCAGTCGTTCTCGGCCCACTCCGGCACCGACAGAAACGGCGCGAACCGGGTGGTGCTGACGTGGAAGACGGGTGGCGAGGCGCACAACCTGGGATTCAATGTGTACCGCGAACAAAACGGGAACCGGGTGCGGATGAATCCTTCCATCATCGCCGGGTCGGCGTTGTTGATGAGCGGAGCTCTGCCCAAGCACGCGGGCAGAAGCTATGCCTGGATTGATCCTTCCGCGGGACTGACGGGAAGCTCATACTGGCTGGAAGACATTGATGTGAACGGCACGCGCACCCTGCACGGACCGGTCTCGGTGGAGGCGGGTGTACAGGCGAGTAGTCAAGCGACGGCGGCTGAGACGCACATGCTCAGGCAGTTGAATCAGGTGCAGCTACCGTCTCCGGGCAGTCAAGCAAGCCATGCGGTCGAGACTTGGCCGGCGCAGACTACGCCAACCGCGGGCCAGATCCAGAAACAGTTTGAACTGGCGGCGCATCCTGCGGTGAAGATTTTTGTGCGGCACGAGGGCTGGTATCGAGTAGGGCAAGCAGATCTGGTCAAGGCCGGGCTTGATCCGAACCTGGATCCGGCTCTGCTCCATCTCTACGCGGAGGCAGTCGAGCAGCCCATCGAGATCACGGGCGCAACTGCCGGTGCCGGCGGCTTCGGGCCGCAGGCGGCCATCTACTTCTATGGCACCGGCATGGATACGGGTTACTCGGGAACGCGAGTTTACTGGCTGGTGGCGGAGACGGGAAGAGGCGCGAGAATCCGGCAGATGCGGGCTGCATCGGGATCGAGTCAGCCGCCTTCCAACTTCCCGGCCACGGTGGAGTTAAGGCAGCACACCACCTATTTTGCGGCGCTGCTGACTTCGGATGGTGAGAACTTCTTCGGCGCGCTGGTTGCGCCCGCGGCGGATCAAACTCTGAGCGTCACGCACCTCGACACCACCTCGTCGCAAGCAGCGCAGCTGGAAGTGGTACTGCAAGGCATCATCGTAGGCTTCCCGCACGATGTGAAGGTTACGGTAAATGGGACGGCGATTGGGGACGTGGTGTTCACCGGCCAGGATAAAGGCAAGCTGAGCGTGAGCCTGCCGCCCGGGCTGCTGCAGGAGGGAAGCAACACAGTCACGCTGACGGCACAGAATGGGGACTACGACAGCAGTCTGGTGCAGTCCATCCGGATCACATATCCGCACCAGTACGTGGCGGACTCCGATGAACTGAAATTCACCGGGCAGGCGGGTGACGAGATCAACGTCAGCGGTTTCACCAGCGCGCCAACGGTACTCGACATCAGCGATCCGAGTCGTCCGGTGCAACTGACCCCGCAGGTCAACTCGAGCAACGGCCAGTACGCAGTCGCGCTGCAGGTGCCGTGGTCGCGTTGGAACGGGCAGCACACACTTCTGGCGGTGGCCGCCGACCAGGTCGCGGCGGCCGCTGCGGTGTGGCCGAACCATCCGTCGAGCTGGCATCGCGCGCAACCGGGCGCCGACATCGCGATCATCACTCCCTCGGAATTCGAGTGGGCGCTGGCCCCGCTGGTTCGTGCGCACCGGACGGAAGGGAAATCGTCGATTGTGGTGCGGGTCGGGGATCTTTACGACGAGTACAACTTCGGCGAGCGCAGCCCATTCGTAATTCGCCAGTTCCTGCAAACTGCAACTGCGACCTGGACGAAGGCGCCCAGCTATCTGCTGCTGAACGGGCGGGCGTCGCTCGATCCGCGGAATTATCTTGGCTTTGGCCACCTGGATCTGGTGCCGACGCGGATTGTCGCCAGCAGCAGCCTGATGACCGCGTCGGACGACTGGTTCTCAGACTTTACCGACAGCGGCATGCCGACCATTCCCACCGGCCGTCTGCCGGTCAGCACTCTCGATGAAGACACAACTGTGGTGGAGAAAATTGTGGCGTACGAAGGCAACTCCACGAACGGTTCGTGGACGTCACAAGCGCTGATGGTCGCCGACAAAGACGACACCGAGAGCTTTACGCAGGATAGCCAGACGGTCGAGGCACAGCTTCCGGCAACGATGGTCCCGACCGACATATTCGCCGGGACGATGGGGACGACGGCAGCCCAGCAGGACATTATTAACGGGATCAATTCCGGTCAACTGCTGGTGAACTACCTGGGGCACGGTGCGGAAGAGCAGTGGTCGGGCTCCGGCATATTCGATACCAACGCAGTGAGTTCGCTGACGAACAGTTCCGAGTTGCCGGTGTTCCTGATCATGGATTGCCTCAACGGATTCTTCCAGGATGTCTACGCGCAACCGCTGGGCGTGACGCTGCTGCTGGCGCCGAATGGAGGCGCGGTAGCTGTCCTGGCTTCGAGCGGCTTGAACCAGCCTGCGCCCCAGACTCAACTCGACATGCTGGTCGTGGAAAAAGCGCTGCGTACCCGCCGGCTGACTATGGGTGAGGCAATTCTGAAGGCGAAGAGCGAAATCAGCGACCCGGATGTGCGCAAGACCTACATCCTGTTTGGCGATCCAGCCATGCGGATCAAACAGCCTGCCAATCGCTGGCCGTGACACTGACCAAGGAGCGACGGTCCGCTATTCGGTTGAGGGCCAGCACGAAGCACGAAGGCCGAAGCCGGCAGCCCCCCCAGGTCTGCGCGTCTCCGGCCTTCCGTACGTAAGGCACGCTGATCAACGACTGCTCTGCTGCTCAGCCTGCCCTCCCTGCGCGATGCGCCAGACTCCATTCGGATGCACTCCGGTTCCGGCGCGTACCGCGTTTCGCATCTCTGGCCTTTATTCAATGCTGGGGTCGCCTTGCCAGCCAGGGGTTCCCCGAATAAAGGTCAAGGCTGCAGCGTAGAGAGTGCCCAGGCGTAATTACCCAGCGGCGAAACCGCGATGTGGGTTCCCACATCGTTCTGCATAAGCACCCAGGCGCCGCCGGTTTGCATTTGGTAGACGGAGTGATTCCCGTCTGCATAGGTGGCGCAGCCGGTGATCCACGGAGTTCCATTGGTCAGCCCGCGCGAATCGGCTCCCACCGCAATCGATGTGGCGCAGTGAGCGGTTGGGCTCGCGAGGAATTTGCTTCCATTCCAGTAGAGGATGTTGTTTTTGGCATTGATCGCCCAGGCGATGTTGCCCACCGGGGAGACCGCGATCTGGGTTGCTATGTCGTTCTGCATGTCGACCCAGGCGCCGCCGGTTTGCATTTCGTATACGGAGTGATTCCCGTCTGCATAGGTACCGCAGCCGGTGATCCACGGAGTTCCGTTGGTGAGTCCACGCGAATTCTCTCCCACGGCAATCGAGGTCGCGCAGTGAGCCGTAGGGCTCGCAACAAACTTGCTGCCATTCCAGTATAGGACCTCGTTCTTGGCATTGATCGCCCAGGCGTGGTTGGCGTCCGGGGAGACCGCGATCTGAGTTGCGACGTCGTTCTGCATCAGGACCCAGGCGCCGTTGGTTTGCATTTGGTATACGGAATGATTCCCGTCAGCAAACGTGGCGCAGCCCAAGACCCATGGTGTTCCGTGGGTGAGTCCACGCGAGTTTGCTCCGACGCCGATCGAGAGCGCGCATCGAACCGAGTAGGTGTTGAAGTTGCTGCCATTCCAACCGTAGACGTTGGTAGGTAATTCGTCCCATTCGACGCCGCCTGATGGGAGCGTGATGAGCAGGTGTCCGTCTCCGCGTATGAACGGTTTGCTGGCAGTGTTGTCGGTGTTCAACTGGATTGCCGGATCGACGACGGGGCTGTGGCTGCAGGTCGTGCACTTGCTGGTCGACACCCATGTGCCGACTCCGGAGGTGCCGTTGCCTTTAACCACGAAAGCGGCGCCCTTCATCGTCACCGGTGAGAAATCGGGCCACTCCTGCGAAGGGGTCGAGGATCCGCATGACCCAGGTCCTGAGATAGCCTGACAGGTATCCATCTCAATAATGAAATCGGCATACCGTCCAAGGTTGCCGTTAGCCAAGTCGGCGTTGGGTAGCGCGTAGGACTGGCAAGCTGAGGTAGGCAGATGGCAATCCCAGGCGATGCGTTGTGTGTTGTCAAACATATAGGTGCACGCGTATCCACCCGTCAGGTTCTTATTCCCTTTGGCGTCGCAATACCACTCCTGGGCGTAGATTGAGTCACCTTGTTTCGGGACAAATGTGATTCCTGCATTATCGTTTCCCGAGTTGGTGCACCTCGGAGACGCCGGGCATTTAATCCAATTCCCAAAATCCTGATGGTGAATGCCGAAGCTCGCGGTCGTCGATGTAGTTTGTACATCGAGGACGGCTTGAAGGAGAGGGGCTACCGACCCCTTAAACTCATCGAGCCCGTTCCATACTGTCATTGACGTGATGCTGGTATTGAAGCCGCCCGGGGTTACCTGGGGGACATTGAACGTAGCCTCGTTCCACAAGTAGCTGTAGGTGTCAGCGGAGGTCGCGCCTTTGCTGAAAGAGCCATAGAGCACGGCCCCGGTCCAGAAATTCGACGGATTCGTGACGACCCCTGCGTCAATCTCGGGCGCGGCCGACGGGAAGGAACGCGGGCGCGATTTCGCGGCCGTGGAGGCGTTGCTCCCGAGCATGTACGCCGGCTTGATCGCCGCAGCCAGCCACCTTTGGTATCCCTCCGGGTTCTGATCCGGATCGGGACGCAACCCGTAGCCTCCCGCCAGCAGTTCTTGCTCGGTGTAGCTGAGCGGATCGCCGGCAATTCCCGGCCGAAAAGTCATGTTGGCGAGCGCAGGGTCAAACGGGCGTGGTGCGAAAGTCTCCTCGGACCGAAGATCAACGGAATAGGTTTGGCTGCTTCCATTGGAATCGGTGCAATCGAGGGCCAGCCGGTCGACGCTGTTCGGTGATGTTGGGCGCACGGCGAGAAAGCGAGCCACACCGTCCTGGTCGGAGTTGACATGAATGGACTGGTTGGAGTCTGGGTTGCCTTCGGGGTGAAGCATGCAGCGATTGCCCGCCGTCACGGCAACTGAAGCCTCTTCGAACTGAGGACGAGCGGCGGCTGGCCGATCTTGTGCGAGGGCGACCAGGGAAATGAAAGCTCCCACGAGCAGGACGAGCAATGTCACCCGCCACTGTCTGCTTGCTTTGATCCTGAGCGGCGCTGAGTGCTCTGGCAAAACCGATTTCTTTGAGCAGCTGGACTGCGTGTTCCACGTTGTCATTCTCATTTTCCTTCTCCTCTTCTTCCTCACTTTTTTCTTTTGCGATTTCTGTTTGCTAACACACACGGACTCCCGGGAAGCGGACCACGCTCGGCCCAATCGAAAACTGGGCTGCAAAAAGCCACTGACCGCGATTTGACCGCTTCTATCTGTCTTGCTGGTCCCCCACTTACATTGACTTCAACATCGATTCGAGACAGATGAGGTTTGTGCCCTCCAGGCTCTCGCAGAAATGCCAAGCCTGATAGCGCGGGTCGTCACGGAGCGTCGTCGGCGACGTGCCGACAATGGCCGCGGCTTCTTCCAGGCTCAACATGTCCGCCTCACAGGCACACTTCGGGCACCAGCCCCGGATCGCGCTTCGCCGCCGGATGATCAAGACCCGATCGGTTTCCATCGTGATCTCGGTTCTTTTGAGCGCTGTTTCGGCTCCCACCAGCCGCTTTGCCCAGCGCTGAAACCGTGATAAAGTGCTTTCCACGTTTTGGCTCGGTTTTTGGGGCCCCCACCTTCAAACGGACCGAATCCTGCTCCCGGGGTGGCTTGAAAGTCCTTAAGGAGCGATTAATAAGTTTTGAATTAGTTCTTAAGACGGGCTATGGGCAACGCAGTCAAGCACTTACTGGAGTTCGGTCCGTTCCGGCTAGACCCCGAACAGCGCGTCCTGATGCGTGAGCAGGAGCCCATTCCACTCTCGCCCAAGGCCTTTGACCTTCTGCTGCTACTCGTCCAGCGGAGCGGGCAGGTAGTTCTCAAAGACGACCTGATGAGTACCCTGTGGCCGGACACGTTCGTCGAGGAGTCCAACCTGGGGCAACACGTGTTTCAGCTGCGGAAGGCTCTGGGAGAGCGGGCGCAGAGTTCGTCGTACATCGTGACGATCCCGGGGCGAGGCTACCGGTTCGCCCAGACGGTGCGAACGTTGCCACGAGAGGAAGATATCTTGATCCAGAGCCACTCGCGATCACGGGTGGTCATTGAAGAAAAGGTGGTCGGCGGGAGAAGCGATGGGGATCGAAGGGAGTTGCTGCTTCCGGAACGTGAGCTAAGGGCTTTGCCGGCTCCGGAGCCCGCGCACAAGTGGTCGCGAACGCAGATCACGGCGCTGTTGTTGCTGGGAGCCGCATTGGGAGGCCTTTCGGCTTGGGCTTTCTTCTGGCCGGAGCCCATGCCGAAGGTTTTGCGGTCAGTGCAGCTTACTCACTCCGGCCGGGTTGAACCTTTCGGTCAGGCGCTGAGCGATGGTCCCAGGGTTTATTTCACCGAAAGAACCGGAGGAACTTGGGCTTTGGCGCAGGTTTCCGAACAAGGTGGCCGGGAGACTCCGATTCCAACCTCCGTTGACAGCATCGAACTGCACGACATCGATCGGCGCCACGCGAGGCTATTGGTTACGGCACAGACTCCGGATACGGACCCCGGCGACAGTCTTTGGATCGTGCCTACGGCCGGCGGTTCCGGGCAGCGTGTAGGCGATGTGCTGACCGACGATGCCGCCTGGTCGCCCGACGGGCAACACATTGTCTACTGCCAGCAGGCGGCTCTCTTCATCGTGGGCGAGGATGGTTCGCAGCCGCGCAAACTGTTTTCTGCCCCCGGGGTCATCGGGTACCTTCGCTGGTCTCCCGACGGACAGCACTTGAGCTTTACTGTCAGGAGTTTTTCCACTGCCACGCTATCGCTTTGGGAGATTGGATCCGATGGGCGCGATCCTCATCCGCTCTCCTTCGGCTGGAAGGCCCCCACCATCCTCTGGGGCGAAGGCGAATGCTGCGGCGACTGGTCCCCCGACGGCCGCTATTTCCTGTTTCGTTCCGCGCGCGACGGCGTTGACAGTGTATGGGTGATCCGGCAGAAACCGGGTCGGTTCGGGCGAGGCCGAACAGAGCCCGTGCAGTTGTACACGAGTCCCAATCGCCTCAATGAGCCGAGGTTTAGCGCGGATGGCAAGAAGATTTACTTTGTGAACTATCATGAGCGACGCGAGTTGGTTCGCTATGACTCCACCAAGAAGACGTTCGTGCCGTATCTGGGCGGCATTCCGGCACGTCATCTCAACTTTTCTCGCGATGGGCAGTGGGTGGCTTACAAGAATGAAATGGACCGCACTTTGTGGCGTGCGCGGGTAGACGGTACGCAGGCTCTCCAGCTTACGTTTCCGCCCCTCGACACCTACCATCCGACTTGGTCGCCGGACGGCAAGAGCATCGCTTTTGAAGGTAGCGGCAGATTGTACATAATCCCGTTTGAGGGAGGGAAGTTGGAGCGAATCCTGCCCGAGGAGATCTTAGGCGGCCAGCCTAGTTGGTCCCCGGACGGCAAGGCCCTACTCTTCACCCGCTGGCACCCGCCCCAGCCTCGCGCCGTCTACCTGCTCGATTTGAGCACCCGCCGATTTGAGATGATCCCTGGTTCGGAGGACTTTGAATGCCCGCAGTGGTCACCCGACGGAAAGTATGCGGTTGCCTCCGACAGAAAGGATCGCAAGCTGATGTTGTTCGATTTCAGCCGGAAGGAATGGTCCGCGCTGGCGGATGGTACCCCTTATGGCTGGGGAATACGCTGGTCGTCGGACTCCCGCTATGTCTTTTACCAGCACGTGTTTGGCGGTGAGGAACAGCCCATTTTCCGGGTGCGCGTCAGCGACCGTAAGGTGGAACAGGTTACTTCGTCACGCCAGATCCTGCGCGCGGACGTGCTTAGCTATAGCATGACCGGCCTCACTCCGGATAATTCTCCTCTGGCCTCTCTCACCCACACAAATTCTGATATCCACGCTCTGGAACTCGATCTGCCTTGACGGCGCTTTGCCGGCGAGAAGAACTCAGCTGTCAGCCGCGCCAGTCTCAGGACCCCGCAGACACAGCGGCAGGCAGGCTGGCAGTCTGCCGCAGCGGCTCGGCCAGCGCGCGCATGACCTTGCCGAATCCCGCGAAGTCCAGCGACTGGGGACCATCGGAAAGCGCGCGTTCCGGGCAGGGATGTACCTCGATGATGAGTCCATCCGCTCCCACGGCGACTGCGGCGCGCGAAACGGCGGCAATCAGGCTCTGCTTCCCGGTGCCGTGGGAAGGATCGGCGATCACGGGTAGATGCGATAGATCGCGAGCCAGGGCAATGGCTGCCAAATCGATGGTATTGCGGGTTTCGGTCTCGAAGGTCTTGATGCCGCGCTCGCAGAGAACGACCTGGTGGTTGCCTCCGGCCAGCAAGTATTCGGCCGCGAGCAGCCACTCCTTGACCGTGGCCGACGGTCCGCGCTTCAGAAGGATCGGCTTGTTCACGGTGGCCAGACGGCGCAACAAGGCAAAGTTCTGCATGTTGCGGGCGCCAACTTGCAGCATGTCCACGTGTTCGCAAATCAGGTCTACATCCTCGGTGCTCATGACTTCGGTGACCACGGGCAGGCCGGTTTCTTCGCGGGCTTCGCGCAAGATTTTGAGCGCTTCAATCCCCAGCCCCTGAAAGTCGTAAGGGGAGGTGCGCGGTTTGTAGGCGCCCCCGCGGAGCATGGCGGCACCAGCGCGCTTGACGGCGTGGGCGGTGTCGAGCAATTGCTCGCGAGATTCGACCGAGCACGGGCCGGCGATGACCACGACTTCCGGGCCACCGATCGTCACCCCATTTATGTTGATAATCGAACGCTCAGGCTTCACCTGACGGCTGACCAGTTTGAAGGGCTGAGCGATGGCAACCACGTTGTCCACGCCCGGCGCGACCTGCAAGGCCTCGATTTCGTGACGGCGTCCACTGCCCACAGCCGCGACAATGGTCCGTTCGGTGCCGCGCGTGACATGAGGCTGGTATCCAGCCTCGCGGATACGCTCAATGACATGGTTGATCTCTTGCTCGGTGGCCTTCTCGGACATATTGACGATCATGGTGCTTCTCCTTGGTTGAGGCTCGTCCATAAAAGCAAAAACCGCGATCTTCCCGATCGCGGCTTGCGGCTCAAGCTTGTCTAAGTTTGGTGGCCTCTAATGGCTCATCCTCACCCCAAGCTGGGCCGCAGCCGCTACCGGAGAGAACCAGTAGCGGACGGTAAAGGCGCTGCCCGGGGTAAATCGCGTCATTCGATTCCTTCCCTTCAGAAAAACTCAGACGAATCGGCTTTGCACTGCCAGAATTGCACGGCTTACTGGATCGAACTGGCTACGCTGGAAAATGCGTTATTGGCGTTCGACCCGATTAAACGGACCGTCCCGACAACCAGGACTAGAATCACTGCCAGCATTACGGCGTATTCGGCGATATCCTGTCCCGCATCTTCCCGCCAAAGCCTTTGGATCAGTCTCTTCATTGCTCTCCTCCGCCGCTGTCAGTTCCCTCAAGAGGGAAGAATTGAAGTCAAACTGGGTCGCAAAACATGATGCACGTGCCCGAATGCCCTTGTCAAATGGGCTTTAAGGGGTTTCCCAGAAAGTCAATGTCGGGAAATATTCGCCGGCGGCTGGATTTGTGCAGCGCTGGGCGGGGCTAGCTGCTGCGCCGACTGCTGCGCGTACCGCAAAACGCCGTTAGGAAGAATGCCGAGATACAACGTCGCCACGATGCTGAGCGCGAGGGCCAGGCCTAATCCAAACGGAACCGGAGCGACGGGGACTTCCTTGCGCGCTTCCCGCATGTACATCACCACGATGATCCGGAGATAGTAGTATGCGCCGATGGCGCTGTTGACGAAGCCGATGAGCGCCAGCCAGATGAGGTTGGCCTTCAAAGCCGCGCTGAAGACGTAGAACTTAGCGAAGAAGCCGCCTGTGATGGGGATGCCGATCAGCGACAGCAGAAAGACGGAGAGTGTGGCTGCGAGCAGCGGGGAAGTACGGCCCAGCCCTTCATAGTCTTCCAGGGTCACGTAACGCTCGCCGGCGCCGGCGAAGTGACTGACCACGGCGAATGCTCCCACATTCATGGCGGCGTAGGCGGCAGTGTAGAACATGGCGGCCGAGATTCCGATGGCGGAATTCTCCGGGGTGGTCATGGCGAAGGCGACAAGCAGATAGCCGGCGTGCGCGATCGAGGAATAAGCCAGGAGCCGTTTGACGTTGGTCTGAACCAGAGCCCCGACGTTGCCCAGGGTCATGGACAAAGCAGCCGCCACCCAGACTAGCCAGAAGCGACCCGGAGCGTTGATGGCAAACACGACCCGCAGCAGCACGGCAAATGCCGCAGCTTTCGGCGCTGTCGACATGAAGCCCACGATAGGAGCAGGGGCTCCTTCGTAAACGTCGGGAGTCCAGATGTGGAAGGGGGCTGCCGCGACCTTGAATCCCAGGCCTACGAACATCAAAGCCGTGGCCACATAGACCAGCACCCCGGCAGGGCTCGCCTGCAAGGTCTTGCTGATGACGTCAATGTTCGTCGAGCCGGTGGCGCCGAACATCATGGCCACGCCGTACAGAAAAAATGCCGTGGCGAAGGAGCCCAGGAGGAAATACTTGAGCGACGATTCGCTGCTCGACGCTTCCTGGCGGCGGAATCCCGCCAAAATGTAGGTGGAGATGGACGAAATCTCGATCGCGATGAAGATCAGCACCAGCTCTACGGCCGAGGACATCAGGCACATGCCGACGACGCCGAAAAGGATGAGAGCGTAGTACTCACCGGCGCGGATTCTCTGCACGGCCATGTATTCGAATGAAGTGAGAATGACGACGGCAGCGATGGCGATGACGAGGAAGTGGAAGAACACACTGAAGTTGTCAGCCCGCACCATGTGCGAAAAAGCGAGGCCGTGCTCCGACCGCGCCATGTACCAGGTCGAGACCAGGCCGGCGAGGGTACCGGCAAAACCGATCAGGCCGAGCGTCCGCTGGCTTTTTTCCTCGTCCACGAGAGGATCGAGCAGCATGATAAGGATGCCGAAGGCAGACAGAACAAGTTCGGGCAGGATACGGATGTAGTCTGCGGTCTGGGGAATCATCTGCGACTGAGCGAGAAGGACGGCGGTCATTGGCCCACCACCTTGCTCGCCATCT
>Ga0187818_10000090_pt1 | contig 25103 bp, 26 predicted proteins | sample NC_wetland_sal_i_14_FD_130581 | JGI IMG/M metagenome (GOLD analysis project Ga0187818, IMG submission 130581) | Wetland sediment microbial communities from Neuse River Estuary, North Carolina, USA - SO4_3 | ecosystem: Environmental > Aquatic > Freshwater > Wetlands > Sediment | place: USA... | reverse complement strand
CCCGAAGCGGCACGCCAACATTCGGAAGCCGCAGTTCGACCGCCACTTGTTGGCCTGCGGCGAGTTCTCCGGCCACCACCGCGCCCACACCGGCTTCGCTGAGGTCGGTGCAGCGCCCAGGCAAATTTTCGGGGACCCCGGATCGCAATGCGATCAAGTCCAGGGGTACGTTGATGGAGTGTCGGGGAAAAACACGCTGCGGCGTATCTTCGAACACCGGCGATGGAACTGCACTCATCAGACTGCCTCCGCAGGATCGAAAATCCTTGTCATGCGGCTGGAATCAACGGCGAACACTGTGCTTGCTAGAATCGTTCCCCAGAGTATATCGGAACGGTGGAACGGAAATGGTGGAATAGTTGTCCGCAGCGCCAGCCTTTATCGTTTGCCGCCGCGACCCGCTCCCTATTCCATGTCCCGCCAGTTTGGCCCCACTCCGATCTCGACCAGCAGCGGAACCTCTAGCGAATACGCTTTCTCCATGTGTTCCCGCACCAACGGTTTCATTGCGTCCAGTTCGCTCTCCGGCACTTCGAACACAAGTTCATCGTGCACCTGCAAAGTCATCCGCGACTTCAGCCCGCGTTTCTGGATTTCCTCATCAATCCGGATCATCGCCAGCTTGATTAGGTCGGCGCCCGTTCCCTGCAGCGGAGTGTTCACCGCCGTGCGCTCCGCAAACCCGCGCTGGGTGGCGTTCTTGCTGTTGATGTCGGGAATCGGCCGAATGCGCCCGAACAGCGTCTTCACTCTCTGATCGCGCCGCGTCTGCTCAATCGTTGCATCAATGAACGCCCGCACTCCCGCATATTTTTCAAAATAGGCATCGATGAATTTCCTGGCCTCGCCCGGCTCAATCCCCAACTGCTGCGATAACCCAAACGGCGAGAGCCCGTACACGATCCCGAAGTTGACGACCTTGGCCGCGCGACGGTGCTCGGGCGTCACCATCAGCGGCGGCACGCCAAACACCTGCGACGCGGTCAGCGTGTGAATGTCATCCCCGCGCCGAAACGCCTCCACCAGCAGCTTGTCTTTCGAAAAATGTGCCAGCAGCCGCAACTCGATCTGCGAATAATCCGCAGCCAGCAGAACGTGTCCCGTCTCTGCGACAAAAGCCGCCCGAATCTCTCGCCCAAGTTCCGTGCGAATCGGAATATTCTGCAGGTTCGGATTCGCCGAAGACAACCTCCCCGTCGCTGTTCCGGTCTGCCCGAAAGTGGTATGCACGCGGCCGCTCTGGCTGCGAATGAGCGCCGGCAATGCATCCACATAAGTCGACTTCAACTTCGTCAGTTGCCGGTACTCCAGCACCAGCCGCGGAACTTCGTGATCCGCAGCCAGTCCTTCCAATACATCCACCGCCGTCGAAATCTTTTTCCCTTTCCCGTACTTCGACGGCATCGGCAGAGCCAGCTTATTGAACAGCACATCGCCCAGTTGCTTTGGCGAGTTGATGTTGAACTCCATGCCACAACGCTCATAGATGTCCCGCGCCTTGGCTTCGGCCTCGCGCTGCAACTTCACCGACATCTGTCCCAGCGCCGCCGGATCAATCTTCACTCCCGCGTCTTCCATGCGCGCCAGCACGGGCACCAGCGGCGCATCGATCTCCTCGTACACCGAGGTCAGTCCCTGGTCGTCGATTTCTTTGCGGAGCGCGCTCGCCAGCCTGCCCGTTACATCCGCCGCCTCCGCCAGGTTGCCGCTCAGCTTCAAATTGAATCTCCGCAGCGCAACCTCCGGCAACGAATGCGACGAGTAGGTCGGATCGAGCAGGTAGGAATACAGCATCGGATCATGCCTCACTCCGGCCAGCGCAATTCCCTGCTCGGAAAATTGGTGGAGTGCAGATTTGAGATCGTGAACCGTCTTCGGCACAGCGGCATCTTCGAGCACGCTCTTCACTCGATCGGCGAGCGCCCTGTCTTCCAGCGCGACCATCGCCCCAGCCCCTGGCGCATTCGAAACGGCAATGCGCTGTACGCCTCCGGCACTCTGACCCTCCGCATCCCCGGACTGCAAAGCGAGAAGCCCCGTCTGTGCAGGCAGCGGCTCCTCGTCTTCCGCTTCAATCGCCTCCCTGGGCCCGGTCGGGATTGCCAGCGCGAGCGGCGCGTTCTCGCCCAAGCCTCTCAAATAATCCTCGAATTCAGCCTTCGACTTGATCTCCCGGTAGTCGCCCTCTTTCACTTCAACCACGGGAAGCAGTTCTTTCAGCAAGGAAGTAAATTCGAGCTCGGCAAACAGCGCGCGCAGAGCTTCAACTTCCGGTTCGCCCACTTTCATCGCGGCAACATCCAGCTCGACCGCCACGCCGGTATCGATTGTCACTAGCTGTTTGCTGTACAGGATGTTGTCGCGATTGTTCTGCAGCGATTCCCGATACGTCTTCTTCTCCACCTCAGCCGCACGTTCCAGCGCCTGTTCCACGCTTCCAAAGCGCTGAATAAGTTCCACCGACCCCTTGTCGCCGATCCCCGGCGCCCCCGGAATGTTGTCCACCGCGTCGCCGCGCAGCGCCATCACATCCACCACTTTCGACGGAGGCACTCCGAGAATTTCCTCAACCTTCGCCGCATCGCAGATCAGGTTGTCCTTCGGCGGATTCAGTACCTGCACCTTGTCGTTCACCAACTGCAACATGTCTTTGTCGCTCGACACCACAAACACGGGATACGATTCCGCCGCCGCTTTCCGTGCCAGCGTTCCAATCACATCGTCGGCTTCGTAACCTTCGAGCTGCAAAATCGGGATGCGATATCCCTCCAGCGCCCGCCGAATGTACGGAATCTGCTGCGCCAGGTCCCCAGGCATCTCGGCGCGGTTCGCCTTGTAGCCGCCATATTCCGCTTCTTTGAACGTCTGCGTCTTGATGTCGAACTTGCGGATCGTCGTGATCGCTTCCGCCTGCTGATTACGGACCGTCGGCGCGCCCACATCGAACACCGCCGCCAGATACTCGGGCGAAAAATCGTCGCGCAGCTTGCGCAGCATGTTGACGAAAACATACGTCGCCGCCGTCGGAACCCCTGTCTTCGTGGACATCGGCCGCTGCCGCGCCATCGCGTGATAGGCGCGAAAAATGAACGACATGGTATCGATCAGGAAAATCCGGCCCTTGCCATGAGCGGAAGCGGGCAGAGGCGCTGGCGCGGCACTCGCTTGCGGCGGCGATTTCTTTTTGGCGGCCAACTGGCCAAGTTTAACAGTTGTTAACCTCAGGCAGCACAGGGGACACGGGGAAAACGCTTGTTTCAGGATCAACTTGATAGTCGGTTGAAGAAGAAATTCCCCCGTGTTCCTCTGTGCCCCTGTGGCCAAGAATTTTAGAAGCCAGAGCCAACTCCAAAGCTCAGATAGCGGATCCGAAGCCAAGCGCGATGATCGCGCCGCGAACAGCGAACGACGTTCTTCCAAATCCCGGCCAATCGCGTATGATATGAAGTTTTCGGCCCTCGACTGGCTGAGTGCTGAATGCTGAGTGCTGAATGCTGCCCTTTAAGCTCGTTTACAGCGACGACTATTACCTGCCCATCGGCTCCCATGTTTTTCCCGCCGAAAAGTACAAGCGCATTCATGACCGGCTGCTCGCCTCCGGAATTGCGGCGCCCTCCGATTTTGTTACTCCTCGTCCGGCCACCGACCAGGATGTGCTGCTCGTGCACACTCCGCAGTATGTCGAGAAATTGAAGACGGGCACGCTCAGCGCGCGCGAAGAGTTAGAGCTCGAAGTCCCGTACTCGCCGGAGTTAGTGCGCGCCTTCTGGCTCGCCGCGGGCGGCTCCATGCTGGCCGCCGATCATGCCCTCAACGACGGCGTGGCCATCAGCATCGGCGGAGGATTCCATCACGCGTTCCCTGATCACGGTGAGGGCTTCTGTCTGATCCACGACGTGGCCATCGCCATCCGCCGCATGCAGCGGGACGACAAGATTCACACCGCGATGACCGTCGATTGCGACGTCCATCAGGGCAATGGCACCGCCGTGATTTTTGCCGCCCCCAGCGATCCGCCGCCCTCGACGTCTGCTTCGGATCTCAATCCCGCGCACCACACCGCGCGCATGGCCCCGCACGGGACAAGTCCGCACAGCGCCCCCGCCGGGGACGTCTTCACCATCTCGCTCCATCAGCAAAACAACTACCCGGTGTTTAAGCCCCGTTCGTCGCTGGACTTGAATTTGCCCGACGAGATCGGCGACGACGAATATCTGGCGTGCGTCGGCGACGCGCTCAGTTTGGGATTGAGCATGTTCAAGCCGGAACTAATCTGTTACCTCGCCGGGGCCGATCCTTATCGCGAAGATCAGCTCGGCGGATTGTCGCTGACGATTGAAGGATTGAAGGAGCGAGATGCTCTCGTGTTCCAAATCGCCAAGGCCGAGGGCATCCCCGTGATGGTCACACTCGCCGGCGGCTACGCCCTGAAGCTCGAAGACACAATCACGATTCACTGCAACACGGTGGTCGCCGCAAAAGAAGTATTTGCCGGGACGGGCTGACCGAGTACCGAAAAAGCGCAAACGATATACTCGACGCTATGGACATCATTCCTTCTCAACTTGCGCACCGTGAGTTCTATAACATCCTGATCAGCGCTGTGGCGCCGCGTCCGATCGCGTGGGTCTCAAGCCTCAGCGCTTCCGGACAACCCAACCTGGCGCCCTTTTCGTTTTTCAACGCGGTATGCGCCAAGCCTCCGCTGTTGGCGTTTGCGCCGGCGATGCGCTTCCCGCAAAACTCGGGAGCAGCGGCAGGAGAGCCTGCCGGAGAACCAAAAGACACGCTGCGGAATATTCGCGAGACCGGAGAATTCGTGATCAACGCGGTCACCTACGAACTGGCCGAGGCCATGAACCTGACCAGCGGCGAATATGACGCGGCCATCAATGACCTATTATGTGGCCGACCACATAAGAGCTCTTCTGTGGCGCAGGCTGTTATGTGGCGCCGGAACTGTGGCCTATCGAAAGTGCACGGATATTCGATGGCCGCCGCCACATAATTCGCATGAGGTTTCGTAGAAATGGGAGTGGTGTAAGCTGTTCTTCAGTATTATGTCAAGTTTTATTGCTATAAAACTTGACACACTCCAGTCATAAACTCCATACTAGACCATGGGAACGTCGGCCAAGAACCCGGTCAGATCACACCGCGTCATGGGACTGGTCCGCCGACGGATCGAACGAGGCGGCGAGCACCTATGGCGGTTCGAGGACTTTCGCGACCTGCCCTTCTCGGCGGTTGCGCAGGCATTGTCTCGTTTGGCGCGAGAAGGAACCATCGAGCGGTTAAGCAAAGGGGTCTATTACAGGAATCGCGAAACTGCCTTCGGAAAAAGCAGCCCGAATCCAGCTGCGATTCGTAGTCTGGCGTCACATCGAAAAACACTGTTTCCCTCCGGCATTGCGGCTGCCAATCTGCTCGGATTTACAACCCAAATGCCGGAACAGGGGGAGATTGCCACCAGCGCTCTCAGCCTGCCCAGGAAGCTAGTTGGGAACGATATTCTTATTCATACTCGACGACCGGAGGCCTGGGCCGACCTCTCCGAAACGGACGCTGCATTGCTCGACTTCCTCAGGAGCGGTGCCAAGTTCAGCGAGTTGACCCCAGAGCACACGATTCGCAGATTGTCGGTTTTGCTATCGGAACGAGGGCGCCTCGATCGACTTCTCAAGGTTGCGGATTCTGAGCCCCCTCGTGTTCGGGCTATCCTGGGTGCCATGGGTGAACGATTGGGGCTCAATCGCCGGACGTTGCAGCGCTTGCGGGCTGCTTTGAACCCATTCTCCCGATTCGATTTCGGGATGCTTGCAACACTGCCGAACGCAAGGGCTTGGCAGGCGAAGGAGAAACGGTAGCTTGAGACTATTTGAGCATCCCGATTTTGAGCAGGCGATGTTGCGGGCCAATCCGTCGCTGCCCAAACCTTGCGGCACCCGCGCTTTGCGGACCTGGGACTTGGGCTGGGACAGAGACTGCTCCGAACGTCAGCAGAAGCAGAGGAATGCCTAAATGGGTTTCGGTTGCATCATGTTGGTCTCCTCTTGTTTTTCTCGCTCTCTCGTTCTGTTACTGTTTTGTCGCGGCTACCGGCCGCGCCAGGCTTCTGGTCTTCTGGAGTCCGCGGCGTTGCCGGGTCTTGGTGCAAACATGTGCCATCTCACTCAGATTCGCGGTGGCTCAACGTTGCCGTACTCGTAGCGCATTGAACTATGGCTCTTACCCAGCTTGCCGCGAACATCGACGTCGAGTTGCTCGCGCAGAGGGAGTCCTTTACTCTTGGATATCCATACCTGCACGTCCATCTTGTCATTTTCAGTTTCAATGTGCTGGCTATACACAGCGGCCGCTTCACCGTTCACCGATTCCTCGCGCAGATAACGGCAAGTCATCTTGGTGTTGTTATCGGTTTCTTTCTTCTGCTGGAGGATGTCCTGCGGCGTGATTTTGCTCCGAGTCCAGCGATCGTTGACCTTGACGTAGATCGCACCGCCGGCATAAATCGACTCGGACGTCGTGGGCTTGCCGCCGCTGAAGGCGGCAGTTCTCGTGGTGTAAATGTGAGTCGGCGTAGTAAGTACCTTGCGCCCGATGTCGGACACCACTTGGCAAGCGCCATCCGCCGCCTGCGCAGGCGGGGAGAGGAATGATACCGCCATCAGCAAAGTCGCAAGAACAAAAAGCATTGGAGCCATTGAGCGATGCATGACATGCCTCCTGGTACGAATTATTGCCACTCCACGCGGGGCTGTTTTTTGCCACCCGGTCCCCGATGCGAAACGCTCTAATCTCCGCAGCGTTTGGAAGAGCGATGAGACTGTTACTTCAAATTGCTTGCGCACGTGCACGATCGTTCTTGCTTGCGGGCAAGAGAACCGCGCCGCACCGCGGTTCTCCCCTTCTCGGCCTATCGCATTGCCGACGCGGCGGGACCCGATTTCCTGGCCGTGGACGCATGGGACAAGCTTTGTTTCTCGCGCATTTCCTTCATGCGCTTCATCGTTTCGGGATGGCGGGCCCAGGCGATGCTGCCTCTTCCGGCGCGCCGTAGAGTTCCGGACGAATGTAGTGTCCCCGTTCGTGGGCGTTCTTTTCCTCTTCCGCCGGGATTCGGTGCGCATTGGCCCATGGGTCCTGGCGAATGCCGGTCACTTGCCACGAGACCTTCACCCCCGGCTTGTCAGTCTTGATGCTGAACTGATGATTGGCGACCTCACCCGTCACAATGGCTTGAGCAAATTGCCCGATCACCGTGAGCTGATAGCGGAAATCGCGGTTGAGAGTTTCGAACCATTCCGGCAACGGGACAGTGGCATCACCATTGGCGTCGGTCACAACATTGCCGTTGTAGATGTTCATCATGTCGGGCGATTCGACGAAGGAGTGATAGAGATACTTATTGGCAGGATCGAGTGGATGGTCAATCTTGAATGAGCCGCCCATCTTGGAGAGGTTGCCGCCGACGTAGACGTCTCCCAAAAAATATCCAGCGAAGGGGCCGGAGCCGGCGAAAGCCTCGATTCCGTCGCCACCTGTGGAATGACTCCCACCATAGAAGACACCACCAGCGCCGTCAGTGTGTCCACCACCACTCCCCCCGCCAAAAACTCCATTGCCGCCATTGCTGGAACCGGATGTGAGATCGCCGCTATTGCCATAGGCGTCGATCCCGTCGCTGCCGTTCTGGCCCGAACCGTTCGGCGCCGCACCCCCTTGCGCGAAAATCGCGGCGTATCCGTTGGAGGCAGAATCGACCTCCAGTTGATAGACAGGATGGGTTGTCCCGATACCGACCAGACCGTAGTTAAGGATTGAGATTCGAGGCGTGGAGTTGGTATAGAAGTCCAGGCCATACCGGTTGATCCCGGCGACACGGTTCGATGCAATCGTTTCGCCCCTAGCGGTTCCTCCAAACTGAACTCCTGGGTCGGAGTGCCATTGTTCGTGCCGCTAATGTCTGCGTCGACGATACTGCCGCCTACAGAGGCCGTCTGGAGGGTTCCAGAAATGCTTACGTTGGTTGCACTAAGGGTCCCAGAAACGTTTGCATTGCCCTCCAGCCAAATGGTGCTACTACCGGTGAGGTCCGTAATCCCAAGAATCCCCGCACCTTCAGAATTGCCCCCGCCGGCGGAAATGATGTTCCAGGTATGTCCCCCGGAACTGGTGTTGCCCAAGGCCAGCCACGTTCCGAAACTATTTGAACTTTGCACCGTGACCGGTTGGTAAGCGCTACTTGCAACGTTAAGAGTCCCCACGACAGATTGGTTGCCAACGAACGTGTTCGCAGTCGCGAGCTGAGGGATCTTGGTGGTGTCGAGATTCAGCTTGACCGTGCCGCTGGTGCCGCCACCAGTGAGATCGGTGCCCGCGGTGACGCCCGTGATGGTGCCGCTGTCTTTGAGATTCGCGCCTACCCATGCGGTGCCGTTCCATTGCAGCACCTGGTTCGCCGCGCAGCTGGTGACCAGGCTCAGATTAAGCGTGCCACTTGTCCCGCCGCCCGTCAGTCCGCTGCCACTCCCGGTAGTTAAGCCGGCGATACTCGCATACACCAAGTCGAGTTCCGGGGGATGACTGGCAGCCGTGTTCTCTTTGCTGTCGAAGGTGGCGACCAGCGGACTGTTCGCCACCAGCGCGATCCCGTCATTGGCCTGAGTGCCGTTCAGCCACTCGACCATGGCCGCCGTGAGGTCGATTTCCACGTACTTTCCTTTGCTGGCGGTGGTGAGCGGAACGCTGGCGGCAATGGTCGTTCCGATGGCCGGCTGCAGGCTGTACTTAATCGTCTGCTTGGCCCAGGTTCCGGTCACATAGTCGACGTTGAAGCTCCCGGCAGTCGTCACCGAGTTCACATACAGCTTCAGCGTCGCCTTGGCGACGGACGATCCTGTATAGCCGGCGGGTACTGCGGTCAGGTCAAAGCGGATGAAGCCGGAGTCGGCAGCGCTGCTAAGACTCAGAGTGGTAACGGCGCCGTAGTTAGCGGTGGGAGCCGCCGAGTTGACGTAAGCGTCGTCGCTGGGTGTAATCTGCGCAAGAGCAGAGAGCGCGAACACAATCGTCAGCAAGAGTGACAGAGCGCAGAATGTTGAGAGCCGTTTCATTTGAATTTCTCCTTTATGTAACTCAAAAGTTGTGTGAGCTTCCTGGATTCCTGCGCTTCTGCCCCAATCACCAAGCCGACGTTCAGTGTTTGGCAAACCGCCTTTTTCCGATGCTGCCGCTGGCGATGATTCCCTGGTTTCCACCCGCACTGATCACTACGGTGTCGATTTCCGAACCACTCTCTACCACGACGAAGTTTGCGACCACCGGCGGTCGGCCGTCGGTGAAGTTGATGGTGAAGGTCCCGGTGCAATCGGAATTCACCGTGTAAGTACCCGTGGCCGGAGTGTGGGTGAAATCGGCGACGACCTCGCCATTCACCGTTACCGTGTCGATCTGGGTGAGCCCACCCTTGCCATCGAACTCAGTCATCGCCACGCCCACCTGGGAGCCCGTGGGCCCTTGGCCTCCCAATTTGTTGCCCTGGATGGTGAATCCAAAGTTGCCAGCGATGAGTTTGTTATTGCAGGCAGCAGACTCACTCTGCGCGTATCCTGACCCCAAAGCCCCGAGCATTAGCAGAAACAACGTGGCCACATTTACGACTAGCTTCTTGTTCATAAACCCTCCTCATTCATTGATTTTTTGTTTTCCTCAGCGCGACCCCACTTCATTGCGGAGCAACTGCCAAAGTGTGTGTACTCTTAGCGCGGAGCCCACATCCGGTCAATTGACCCGCCCTAACTCCTCCCTGACCTGCTAACAGAAAGCTGCTAAAGGAGTTACTGAGTTCCCTGAATTGAAGTCCTGGGGTAAAATCAGGCTCCTCGGGTGGAGGTTAATGGACGCGCTCGCCAGTTCCAGCCGCCGTGTTCGCACCGGACTCTTCGAAATTGACTTCGGCTCCGGCGAAGTCCACAAAGAAGGGCGAAAAGTGCCTATGCAGGAGCAGCCTTTTCGGGTTTTGGCCATCCTGCTGGAGCGTCCTGGCGAAGTGGTCACCCGCGAGCAGTTGCAGGCGCGGTTGTGGCTGGCCGACACGTATGTGGGATTCGATGAGGGCCTGAACACGGCCATCCGGAAACTGCGGGTTGCCTTCGGTGACTCCGCGGAGAACCCCCGATTTATCGAGACAGTTTCCCGTCGGGGGTATCGCTTTGTCGCGCCGGTTCGTGAAGCCGTTGCAGGAACTCCTCAACCTTCGGATAGCGTCGCTGCTACAGACGCCGCCGAACTGAAGCGTGGCCGACCTTGGCGTATCCGGCGGCCAGCTTTGGCGCTTTCGGCGGCCGCTCTGTTTGTCACTCTGGCCGGCGTCGCATACCTAGCGCGCTGGCATTCGTCCGCAAACCCAGACGCCCAAAAGCGGGTGATGCTGGCAATCCTGCCTTTCCAAAATCTGAGCAATGATCCGGAGCAGGAGTACTTCAGCGATGGGTTAACAGAGGAGACCATTACAGACCTGGGCCAACTGACCCCCGAACAGTTGGGCGTCATCGCGCGCACCTCCGCGATGGCGTACAAGCACACAAATAAGACGATCAGCCAGATCGGGCATGAACTAGGCGTCGACTACATTCTGGAAGGAAGCGTGCGCCGAGACGGAGAAAAGGTCCGCATCGCTGCCCAGTTGATCCGGGTACAGGACCAAACTCATCTCTGGGCGCAGAGCTATGATCGCAAGCTCCCAGACTTTCTGGACGTGCAGAACGAATTGGCACAAGTGATCTCGCAACAAGTCGGTCTACGACTTACCCCGGGACAAAAGAGCGGACTGGAGACGACGCGAAAGGTCGATCCCGAGGCGTACGACCTCTATTTGAAGGGGTTGTATTACTGGAACATGCTCACGCCGACCGGCTTCAGCCAAGCAATCAACTATTTTCAGGAGGCAACGAAAAGGGATCCGAAGTATGCGCTGGCTTATGCCGGGCTGGCGGATTGCTAGGCCGTGCTTCCCATGATCGGCGATTCGCCTCCCAGAGAGTCGTTCCCAGGTGCGCAGGCGGCTGCGGCAAAAGCTTTGGAATTGGATGATGCACTTGCCCAAGCCCACGACTCCAATGCGCGAATCAAGTTGTTTTACGAGTGGAACTGGGCTGAATCCGAGCAACAGTCCGTGCGTGCGATTGCGCTGAACCGGAACCTGGCGGGTGCGCATGTTCGCTATGCCCACCTTTTGTCAAACGTCGGGCGGCACAAGGAAGCGCTTGCCGAAGCGGAACGAGCCCGGGAGCTCGACCCCCTTTCGTTGATCACCAATACGCTGTTTGGAATGTTCCTCTTCCAGGCGCGCCAGTACGATGCTGCGGTCGAACAGTTGCAGAAGACGATACGAATGAACCCGCATTTTTGGGTAGGACACCTCCACCTCGGAAAGGTTTACGAGCAGAAGGGGATGTCTCGGGAAGCAATTGAAGAGTTTACAAAAGCCCGCGACCTTTCCGAGGGAACCTCGGAGACGATTGCTTCGCTGGGACACGCGTACGCCCTATCCGGCAGGCAAGATGCGGCGCGAAATGTGCTCGAAGAATTACAGCGGCAATCGCGGAGCAGCTACGTCCCGCCATACAACATCGCCATGATCTATGCCGCCCTGGGCGAAAAAGATCATGCTCTGGATGGGCTCGAAAAGGGGTACGAGGCCCGAGACGTCCATATGATCCGGAATCCCCGTGGCGCGTCACCTGAAGACCACGGACGATCTGTTTGACAGCCGCTCAAGTCCGAGAACCGAGTCACTGGTCGCCGCCGTGCAGCGGGCGGAGCGGATCATGCGGAAGATTGATAATGTGTTCTCGGGCTGAGGAAACCAAGAACCAGAAGCGACCCGCAGTAGTTTTATTACGGATTCGCGTGTTGTACGCAGGCTGATCGAAAACCCGCCGCACAACGCGGTCGCAGTAGGAGCCGACATTCTTCACCAAAACTGCGGAAGAACCGCTTTTCAAGTGATCACTGAGATCTGAAGTAGCCGGTAGCCAGGCTTACCCACCCGCTATCGGTTGCCATAGACACCCACCCTACGCCATTCAGTGTAATGCCTCCGATTCCAAAAAAATGGCCCGTGGTCCCGTCGCTGTTGGTCACGGTTGAGGTGTAGGTGCAATTGGAGTTCACAGAATAGGTCGCGCTGGCTGTGCCCTGGGCAACCGTTCCGTTGACGTTTGCCACCCAGAACCCGGTTCCCGATCCTTTCTTAAGTATGTACCACTGTTGAGTCGCGGATGAGGAACCATCCGGCGTGAGCGGGCTCTTCACCTGCGCTCCAAACTTCTTCGCAACACTGGCCAAAGTGCATTGAGTCGCATGCAGCCGATAGGCGGTGAACTGCACCTGCGTCCCAGCGTCGGTGGAGAACCCGACCAGTTCATACCCATTTTGGCCAATCGCGCCCGAGAAGTTGCTGATATTGTCAAGCGAGTCCGCCGTGGCCGCAGTAAACCAGCAACTATGATTTGCGGTATAGGTTCCGGCCACTGTGACATTGGAAAAAACTGTCCCGTTCAGACTCTCCGTGCCCGATCCCGAGAGATTTCCATTGCCGTCGCTGGTCATGAGGAAAACCGCAGCCGCGTATCCTCCCGCTTGTTGGCCCAGAGTTGCGACCGCATAGTTTCCCGCAACCGTCGCCAGGGCACAATTGGGTGGGCCCCCAACCGCATAGGCTGCTGACGGCAACAGGGCGACCAGGAGAATCCCCAATCCAAGAAGAAAATTCTGGGGAGTCAGGAGCCACGAAGGTTTATGTTTGCTCATGCGACACACTCCTTAAATCAGCCTGGTTCTGGATAATTGGCGCCCGGCTCGCCGGACCCTTTCGAGGATCAGCATTTAGGCCAATGCGGGCAATTAGCCGTGCCAATACTCAGGCTGACCCACCCGGTATCGGTTTCAATCGCCAGCCACCCCACGTCATCAGGATTTTCATTAATGCCTTGCACTCCAAAGAGATGGCCCGTGGTCCCGTCGCTGTTGGTTACGGTCGAGGTGTAAGTGCAATCGGAGTTGAAAGAAAAAGTCGCGGTGGCTGTGCCCTGGGCAACCGTTCCGTTGACGTTTGCCACCCAGGACCCGGTTCCCGATCCTTTCTTATTTATGTACCACTGTTGAGTCGCGGTTGAGGAACCATACGGCGTGAGCGGGCTCTGCACGGCAGACACAAAGTAACCTGCGCCGCTGGACAGCGAGCACTGAGTTAAATGTTGGCGAAAGGCGGTGAACTGCCAGTTCGTTCCCGAGTCGGCAGAGATGCCGTCGATTCGCTCCCCACGAAGCTTGCCGTCGATCTGAGAGATCGTCCCCGCGAGGTTACGGACATTGCCAAGCGAGTCTGTCGTGGTCGCAGTAAACCAGCAATTCGAATTTGCGGTATAGGTTCCGGCCGCCGTGACATTGGAAAAAATCGCCCCTTTCAGACTCTCCGTGCCCGATCCCGAGAGATTTCCATTGCCGTCGCTGGTAATCACGAAAAGCGTAGTCGCGTAGCCGCCCGCTTCCTGGCCGAGAGTCGCGATCACGTAGGGTCCCGTAACGGTCGTCAACTTACACGGTTCGTCGGCGCGGGCCGAAGACAGCGCCGCGATCAGGAAGGCGCTCAGCGCAAAAACAGCCTTACCAAGAGGCAGTAACTGCAAAGTCTTTTTCTTCCTCATCTGGATGCTCCCCTGAATGTCATTCGCCAGCCACCTTCCGTTTGGGCATTGGCCGGAATTTCCTTTTTGACCCCAAAAACGGCTGTAATTGTCCTCCCTATCCCTGTTCGCGTCAATGTGAAAGAATTTTCGGTAATGGTGCCGTTTGATTTCCACAGGCGTTACGCCCTCCCTGCCAGATGCGCTAGACTTTTAACATGCCCAAGCGCAAGCTCCGTATCGTAAAACGGGCCGGAAGTATTCCGATGCTCGGAGTGTGTGAATGCTGCAACGCGCAGTTCCGTGTAGCAGTTGAAGTGATGATCAATGAACACGCAGGCTTGGCAAGTATTAGCGACCAATTTGACGCCCACACGTGCAAGCCGATGGACAGCAGCCAGAATGCCGTGCGGATCGTGCGTGAATCTACGGAAGACAAGTAGCCGGTTCACTCTTCCTCGCTTTTCAGAATCTTTTCCTGCATCGCTAGAAAGTGCTCATACTTCAAGAGAACAGCCAGCGGTTTGTCGTTATCCTGGATAACCAGCGTCTTGTCGAGTTCCCGTAGTTGAGTGACGTTCAATGCCCGCAAGCGGCTGATTCCAACATGCTGCACGCTTGGGTCAAGATACGGGATGGAAACCTGATTCGTCTTTGCCATAAATCCCTCTATGCTGTTTTGTTCAGCGCTTTCAAAAGCAGTTCCTTGTCAACCCCCGCATTCGGTTTGCGCTCAGGTAGCAAGCTGCACAGTTCCTCAAGACTCCAAACATGATCGGTTAGGCCCGCTTCCATTGCGGGCGTAACGCGCAGCGTCTTGTGAATGCCGCAGAAGTTGTAGTGGAAGAAATACAGCGCCACTTGATGCGCGTGGTTCTCAAACTTCTTGCTGAATCCGTTTGTCAGTCGCGTGAAACGGCGCATCCCCATCCGCATCGAAAGATTCTGCCTTTCAACGTAGCTAGTAGAGATGTGCTTTGGATCGGGATTCCCGGCGAGCACTTCAGTGCGGCACCCGATGCACGTTGCTGGACTGTAACGCGACTCGCCTTCATTCGACGCGCCATAGATTTTAACCAGCATCGCATAGTCAATCTCAGACCCGAAGGCTTGCTCTACTGCCTCAGCGTAGACGCGGTGCCCGTCCGTCGTTAGCTGAATCCGGTTGCTGATTCGTCCAGCTACGTCCTGCATAAAGTCCCTTGCAGTAGACGCGCCGCGATCTCCGAGCATGTAGGAGATGATTAGCTTGGTATCGGCATCAATCGCGGTCCAAGTCCAGCAATCGCCAGCGCCTTCCGCTTCTTGCTCTGGTGTCACATTCTTTTACTTGGCATAGATGAACGACCACACTTCGTCGCACTGTGCGCTGGTCACGCGAAGATTCCGCACGTTAGCATGATGGAATGCGGCGCAGGCGCATCCGGCATCTTCTAGGAGCCGAAGAACTGTGTGCTTGCCTACTCCTAGCATCCGGCACGTCGCGTTGATGGAGTTCCCTTCGATCAAAGCCGCTATCACCTGTGCCCGTTTCGCTGTGTTTAGCCGATTCATGCTATCCTCTAAACTGCCTTTATGATAGCACTATAACGGCAAATGTCAAGCAGTATTTAGCCTTTATGTAATCTTTTTATCCCCTTGATTAGGGCGATGTGCGAGCTTATACTTTCGCCTGAACTCGGATATGCCAATTCCCAGAACGGCGATGCCTTGTATGGAAAATGCCAGACCTACACATAGGTCATAAGGCGATATGGGATATTTGTTGCTGTCAATTTGCACTTGGCCAATGCTGTCTAAATCGGCCACTACGACTGCCTTGGACATATCAGAAGTATTGTTGCTGGTGTTTGGTGCCGTTTTGACGGTAGGAGCGCTCGGGGAATACAAGTAATTCCCGAGGCTACTCCGAGCGTCACTTGCGACATTCGAACTGCTAGTCGTGATTGGAATCGCTGGCGAACTACTCGCCGATGGGGCGATATTCGTTTTCTCGCGCCATTTGCAAACTTTAAGCGAGGGCGAATATGCAACACTTAACCAAGAAGCTGGCACGGCCCGGAAACAAGCTGCAGAGGCCCTGCGAGAACAGGAACAATTAAAGACTGATAATCTCAAACTGCAGAAAGAACTCCTCTTGCAAGGCCCGAGGGCGAACCTGCTTGTTGGGGAGCCACGACGTGTGCTTGTTGATTCTTTAAGACCATTTACTGGCCGGAAAATTGATGTCCGGTACATTGGAATCATTGGCCAACTAAATGGAGTTCCAATCGGCTCTCCGTCAGTCGCTGAGGAAAGGAACGGTTTAGCCAAGTCCCTGATACGCATCCTGAAAGATGCGGGCTGGCAATCGCCAGAAGTTCCTCTGGCTTGTCGTTTCAATGTTGGACAAGGACTAAACGTGTATGTTCTTGATAACGCCTCAACTGCAACACGCGAAGCGTCCAAAGCGCTAGTCAAGGCACTTAGCGAGGTGCCGCTTGCCGTTGACGGCCCAGGTCCAATCTCTATGGATTTTGCAAAACGGGTTGAGGCAGAGGCAATGCAATCACCTCCGTTCAGCAAAGACACCATTCTTTTGGTGGTGTCTCCGAAATAGCTCCCCGCAGCAGCTAAGAGCAAGACGATTGCCAAACATATAGCCTCATCGCTGCGGTCATTCTTTCTGTACGCCGCAATGCGAAATTGGTGTCCCGCAGGTATTGCAGGCGCGATCATGTCACCGCGCGTGTTTCACCACGAGTCTCTTCCGTCCGGGCCAACCTGGGATGACGTGCGGAGACTATTGGCCACCACTGCTGGCGACCATCCTACCGCCATCCGCGATCGCGCGATCCTGATGCTCTTCGCGGTCTATGGCGTTCGCGCTGGAGAGGTCTCACGCCTGCAACTCAGCGACATTGAGTGGCAGCGGGAGACAATAGTTTTCACACGTTCCAAGCTGATTGGTAGCCATTCGTTTCCGCTTTGCCAGAGCGTGGGAGAAGCCATCATCCGCTACATGAAGGAGGTGAGGCCTAGGTCGTCTCGCCGGGAGCTCTTTCTGACCATGCGTGCGCCTTTTCGTCCTCTGACGAGTAATGCGCTCTGGCCGGTGGCAGCCCGTAGGTTGCAAAAACTGGGAGTCTCCCTCAGGCATCGCGGCCCGCATTCTCTCCGGCATGCCTGTGCGACCCGCCTGATCAACGAGGGGCTTTCGCTGAAGGAGGTTGGTGATCATCTCGGGCATCGTGATCCTGAGACGATTCGAATCTATGCCAAAGTGGATCTCATTCGGCTGCGCGAAGTGGCGAGCTTTGATCTGGGAGGGCTTCTATGACCCTCCAGAGCATCATTGAACGATACTCCGGCTTTCGCAAAACACTCGGCGAACGATTCCGCGTCAACGGGCAAGTGCTGCACGCCTTCTGCCGGGCAATGGGTCAAGGAGCTGATCTCGCCGACATCTCATCCGAAAAGGTAAGCGCGTTTCTCGCGGGGCAAGGTCCACTGACGACCAGTTGGCACGTCAGGCACAACGCCCTCCTTGGGTTCTATCGGTATGCGATCAGCCGCGGATTCGTTGGGGCTTCTCCACTCCCGCTGGTGATTCCAAAACGTCCGCCAGCCTTCCAACCATACATCTATTCGCAGACTGAACTTAGACGCCTGCTTGATTCCACAGGATCGTACCAACGATACCGCAGCCGCCTAGAACCTTCTACCGTGCGAGCTATTCTCCTCTTGATGTATGGTGCGGCGTTGCGCACATCGGAAGCGCTCTCATTGACGATCCGCGATGTCGACCTGGCCAATGCCGTGCTGACTGTTCGCGATTCGAAGTTCTTCAAAAGCCGGCTTGTCCCACTCGGTCCAAGGACGGTTCAAGTCCTCGCCGAGTACGCTCATCGGCGAGGTGCTGCCGGTTATCAGCAGGATCCCGATGCCTCGTTCTTTGTGGGACGAAACGCGAAGTCAGTGAATATCTTCACTCTTGAAAACGCGTTCGAGCGAATCCGCGCACATGCCGGTCTGCGCCGTGAGGGCGGCGGGAGCCGTCAGCCGCGTCTTCACGACCTTCGCCACACCTCGGCCGTGCATCGACTAACGTCTTGGTACCGCGAAGGCAGGGACGTGCAGAAGCTGCTTCCTCAGTTATCCGTATACATGGGGCATACACATCTGGCGGCGACGCAAATGTATCTCACTATGACGCCAGAGCTTCTGCATGAGGCGAGTCTGCGCTTCGAACATTACGCCGCACTGGAGGGCAGCAATGACTGACACTATTCTTCTTGGGCCTTGGGTCCGTCGTTTCCTTCTTGAATATCTCATGACCGAATGCAATCTCGCTCGGAACACGCAGCGCAGCTACCGAGATACTCTTTGCTTGCTGATTCCATTCGTTGCTCAACACGCAAAGAAAAAGGTTGACCAAATCGCAGTTACCGATATCTCGTCGGATGTGGTTCGACTCTTTCTTCAGCATCTGGAGGAGTGCCGGAAATGCGGCGTGGCAACTCGCAACCAGCGGCTGGCTGCGATCCACTCGTTGGCGCGTTTCATCGGCACGCGCAGCCCGGAGCACATCGTTTGGTGCGGACAGCTCCGCACGATTCCGCCGAAACGGGCACCTCGGTCGACTATCACGTACCTCGAAAAATCAGAGATGGACGCGCTACTCAATGCTCCGGATCAACTCACGGACCAGGGACAGCGCGACCATGCCCTGCTTCTGTTCCTGTACAACACGGGCGCACGCGCTGACGAGGCGGCACAGAGCAAGATCGTCGATCTCGCTCTGGCTCACGCGCCGCGTGACCACTCCTCGGTTTACATTCGCGGCAAGGGCAACAAACTGCGTCGTTGCCCGCTATGGCCGCAGGCTGTGGCTGAACTTTCATCGCTGATAGATGGCCGCCACAAAACCGACCACGTGTTCCTCAACCGGCGTGGCCAGCCCATTACACGCTTCGGGATTCACACCATGATCGAGAGGTACGTTCAGAGGACCTTGCCTGGTATGCCGTCTTTGGCAGGCAAACGCGTAAGCCCCCATACCATTCGGCACACGACCGCGACCCATCTTCTCCGCGCTGGCGTCGACATCAACACCATCCGTGCCTGGTTGGGTCACGTCTCACTCAATACGACGAATGTCTATGCCGAAGTGGATCTGGCGATGAAGGCCAAAGCTCTTGCAACCTGCGAAGTGATCGCGAGTCAACCACAAAAGCACTGGAGGAACGACGTTACGCTTCTCCAGTTTCTACGAAACCTCTGATCCATTATGTGGCGTCGGCGCACATTGAATAGCCTTGTAATCGCAGCCCACCGCTCCGGCGCCACATAACGGCCTGAGCCACAGGAGAATTCGAAGTTGCGAAACTCGCCTCGGCGCCTTCGAAATTGGTGCGTCCGCGGCGCGTGGCGGAGTCTCCCGTCAGCTTTGAATGCAAGCTGCATCAGATTCTCGACTTCAATCCCGCCCCCGAGGGCGGCAGCCTGGTGATTGGTGACATTGTCTCGGTTCACATCAACGAGCAGCACATAAAAGAAGGCCGCCTGGACCGGAACTCGCTGGATCTGATCGGGCGCATGGGCGGCATGCAGTACACGCGAACCACGCAGCGCTTTGAAATGGCGCGCCCCAAGGTTGGGTGAATGCGATCGGGGCCATGGCAAAACGCGAGTGCGAGGCGGCTTGGCCGTAGCGCAAGACAACTGTTATCGGGGTTTCCGGATGCCTCGTGCGGCAGACTATGCGCGATCAGTCCTCGAAACTTTTTGCCCCTCCCTTCATGCGGTTGGTGACCGCCTGTTTCCACAACCACTTGATGACGCGGGCGTCGTTATAGCAGTAGCCAAGGTTGTGATTGAGAGTGGAGAAGCAATGCCGCTGACAGGTGTGTTTCATTTCCTTGAGCTGTTGTTGGTCGAACCTTGGGTTGTCGATGTTTCCCCAGTCGAACGTCGAAGGATACATGGGAAAACATGGAGCGACCGTGCCGTCGGTCCGGATGATGACGTTGTTCTGACCGCCGCGGCAGTTCCAGTCCGTGAAATGCAGTTCACCGCTGGCGTCCTGCACAATGCCCGGCGTATGCGCGAGCATCGCGGCGACGTTGCCGTTCGTGCCCGTGCCATCGCCACACCATCCGTATTTCTTCAGGTCGAGCCCTGAGGACATGCGGACAAAGGCCTTCATCTCCTCGAGACGCTGGACCGAGTTCACCATCTGGTACCCGGCTTTGTTCTTCTCGATGATCCAGTCAATGAGCGCATCGACCGAACGCCAATCCTCCGGCCGGATGTAAGTTGGGTTCTCATGCAAATGCTTGAAGTGCTCGTCCTGCTCGAGCATGGGCGTCTCATTGATGTGGTAGTCGGTGGCGAGGCGGTGCGCGCGCGCGTATTCGGTAAGCTTCCGGACGTCCTCATGATTGTTGCGGCAGATGTTGATGTTGAGGAACACCATGTAGCCGTAGACGTACTGCTTGCGGATGAGGTATTCAAGGTTCTTCTGGCCGGGAACCAGTGCCTTTGGCAAGCCGGGCTTTTCGTCCCATGCGTCCAGCGCAAAGTTGAAGACGGCAACGCCAGCATCGCCGAGGCGGTCAGCGACTTCGGGACGCAGCAGGCGGCCATTGGTGCCGATATAGATCCAGAACCCTTTCTTCGCTGCGTAGGCGATGACTTTGTGCGCGACTTGCGGGCGCAGCAGCGGCTCACCGCCCATCAGCGCGAGCACGCGGCAGCCATGATCATGCAGCCAATCGATGGAGCGCCTGGCGACATCCTCGGTCATACCCTTCACTTGGTTGTTGAAGGCCCAGCAGTACCAGCAGTCAAGATTGCATTTGTAATCGAGGAAGAGATAGGCGGTGATCGGATGGAACTCGCCGGGCATCACCCGCGATCGTATGTAAGGGAGAAGCCAGCCCCGGACTTTGCGCCAGACTTGCTCATAGGTCCAGTCGCGCGTTTCGGGTGGTACTTCAGGGCCGGGATCTTTGAGTAACTCCGGATACTGGGGGAAAACAGGTTCCGGTAATGTTGCGCCCCGGGCGTCGGCCGACTTGGGTCCGGAAGAGGCGGAATCCATTAAGAGGTCGTGAATGTCAACGTCGATTCTGAATTTGGCGGGGGCTTGAGAAGCCATGTCCTTTCCTCTCTATTACATCAAGACGCCCTGATAGTAAAGATGCCAGAAATCGAGCAGCGGTTTCAAGCATACACGAGTCGCTGAATGCCAGCTGCATGCGGCTGCTAAAATAGGGTGTAAACCTATGTTCGAGAATCTCCAGGAAAAACTCCAGCGCGCCTTCAAGTCTCTCCGCGGACAAGCCGTCCTCACCGAAGAGAACATCGCCGAGGCGATGAAACAGATCCGTCTGGCCTTGCTTGAAGCCGACGTGAATTTCAAAGTCGTCAAAGAGCTCATCGACCGCATCCAGGCCAAGGCCGTCGGCCAGGAAGTGCTGACCGCGCTTTCCCCCGGCGAGCAAGTCATCAAGATCGTCCGCGACGAACTGGTCGCGACTCTTGGCAAAGACACGGCCAAGCTAAAGTTCGCTTCGCAACCGCCGACCGTCGTGCTCATGGCCGGGCTGCAAGGCTCCGGCAAAACCACGACCTCCGGCAAGCTTGCCAACTGGCTGAAGAATGGCGGACACCGCCCCCTGCTCGTCTCGGTCGACGTCTATCGCCCCGCCGCGCGCGAGCAACTCAAAGTCGTCGCGGCGGCGATCAAGGCCAACCTCTACGAAGGCGAGGTCGGCGAAGCAAACACCGCGACCGTCGAGCGCCTGGCCAAGGAAGCGCGCCGCGAAGCGATCAGCACTGGCTGCGACGTGCTCATCGTCGACACCGCCTGCCGTCTCCACATCGACGACCAACTCATGGAAGAGATGCAGTCGCTCAAGCGCCTGCTCAATCCGCAGGAGATTTTATTCGTCGCCGATTCGATGACCGGACAGGACGCCGTCCGCTCGGCCGACGAATTCCACAAGAAGCTTACGCTCACCGGCGTGATCCTCACGAAAATGGACGGCGACGCCCGCGGCGGCGCGGCGATCTCCATCCGCCAGGTCACCGGCCAGCCCATCAAGTTCATCGGCATCGGCGAAAAATACGACGCGCTCGAGCCCTTCCACCCCGACCGCATCGTCTCGCGCATTCTTGGCATGGGCGACATCCTCTCGCTCATCGAAAAAGCCGAGTCGCAAATCGACAAGAAGAAAGCCAATGAACTTGCCACCAAAGCCCTCACCGGCGGCGGCTTTTCGCTCGAAGATTTCCGCGACCAGTTGCGGCAAGTTCGCAAGATGGGATCGCTGCAAAGCCTCATGGGCATGCTGCCCAGTGTCGGCGCGTTTTCCGGCCTGCAAAAAGCCGCTGACAAGGTTGATGAAAAACAGATCAATCGCGTCGAGGCCATCATCAATTCCATGACCGGATACGAGCGCAACCATCACGAAGCCATCAACGGCAGCCGCCGCAAGCGCATTGCCCGCGGCTCCGGCACCAGCGTGCAGGAAGTCAACAACCTGCTCCGCCAGTACGCCCAGATGAAAAAAATGTTCAAGCAGATGGGCAAGCCCAGCTTCGCGCGGAGAATGGCAGGGATGAAGTTTCCGGGAATGTGAAGGCGGTGGTCGGTGGTCGGTGGCCAGTGCCCAGATCTGGTTGGGATTTTACTGGCAACTGACCACTGGCAACTGCTCTTCGAGAGCACCATCCTGTGCGCCTCCGCGAACGAAGACTACACCGATCGCCCTGAGCCGTTGGATATTCTGTCTGCCGTTGAGACCAGCCGCTGAGATTTTCAACCGCACCCCTGATGAGGGTCATCCTGAAGTGAATAGAAACGTTCTCTCACCTGCTCTTGCATGCGCGCAAGGACCAGCACCTTCCCGTTTTAATCAGAGGCAAACGGAGTAGCTACCCGCTCTGACCCATTGGTTCAAATTCTGGTGAGCCAAACCTGAGTCTCGTTTGCGGATTGCTGGATAGAAGCAGAAAGCGGGCTCTGGACCGAAGTTACAATCCAGTGGCCGCCCACCAATAGTTAGTTCACTACTACTTACAATGTTGCTTTGCTGGTGGCACGGGGAGCCGGGCGCTCCCCATTTTGCATTCTGAAATTATTCGGTCGAAAAACTTGAGCCCGCGGTGAACTACTCTTTCTTTTCTCCACCCTCGGCCGCTTCAGCGCCGCGGTCCGCCTGCGCCTGCGCTTCGGCATCGGCGTTTTCCATCGCCTGGCGGTTTTCCTCGGCACGCTTGGCGCGGACTTCGGCGCGCTTCTGGCGCTTTTCATCGAGCACCTGCTCGCTGCCCAGCAGTTCGATGAACGCCTTTTCGGCGCCGTCGCCCTTCCGCCAAGCGGTGCGAACGATCCGTAGATAGCCGCCCTTGCGGTCCCCGAAGCGCGGAGCCACGGTATCGAAAAGTTTGCGGACGGCTTCATCCGTCATCAAATAGGCCGCCGCCCGCCGCCGCGCCGCCAGATCGCCCTTCTTGCCGAGCGTGATCATTTTCTCGACCTGCGGACGCACCGCCTTCGCCTTAACCACAGTCGTCTCAATGCGTTCTTCCATGATGATCGAAGTGACCATGTTGCGCAGCATGGCGCGCCGATGCGATGTGGTTCGTCCTAACTTGTATCCTGCAACTTTGTGACGCATGTCTGAACCCCAGTTGTCAGTTGCCAGTGGCCAGTTGCCAGTGGCTTGTTAATCAGCGGCGAGTGGCTCGTTGGGTGAGAGGTCTTACTGGCAACTGACCACTGGCCACTGGCAACTGCTTTTTTACAGATCGTTGTCGCCGTACGCCGAAGCGGGCAGCACCTGGTTCGAAGTCGGTCCGGGCACGGCGTTCCCGTGCTCGTCGATCTTCATACCCAGACTCAGACCCATCGAGGAGAGGATCTCCTTGATCTCGTTCAGCGACTTCCGGCCAAAATTTTTCGTCTTCAGCATTTCGGCTTCAGTCTTCTGCACCAGTTCGCCGATCGACTGAATGTTGGCGTTCTTCAGGCAGTTATAACTGCGCACCGAGAGTTCGAGTTCCTCAACCGAACGGTTCAGGTTCTCGTTCTTGATTTCCGGCCTGCGCTCCTCGCTCGCCGACGCCGTCTCGATCTCCTCTTCGAAGTTGATGAAGATATTCATGTGATCCTTCACCAGCTTCGCCGACAGTCCAAGCGCATCGCCAGGAGTGATCGAACCGTTCGTCCAGACCTCCACCGTCAGCTTGTCGTAATCGGTGATTTGCCCCAAACGCGCTGCTTCGACGGTGTAGTTGCACTTGCGCACCGGCGTGTGCACGGAGTCGATCGGAATGAATCCGATGCCCAGATCGTCCTCGAAATTCTTGTCCGCTGAAACGTAACCACGGCCGCGCTTCAGGCGCATTTCCATATCGAGCTTGCCGCCCTCGCTCACCGTTGCGATGTAAATTTCCTTGTCGAGCACTTCCACATCGGCGTCGGCTTCGATCATGCCGCTGGTAACCACACCGGGCTGGTCGGCGCGCAGGTAAATCGCCTTCGGACCATCTCCCGCAAGTTTGAACGGGACCTGCTTCATGTTGAGGATGATGTCGGTCGCATCCTCGACCACACCGGGAATCGACTGGAACTCATGCAGCACGCCTTCAATCTTCACCGCGGTAACAGCCGCGCCTTCGATCGAACTCAGCATCACCCGCCGCAGCGCATTGCCGATGGTGGTGCCAAATCCGCGCTCAAACGGCTGTGCCCAGAACATTCCGTATTTGTCAGTGAGCGAACTGGTATCGCTCGCCAGCCGCTTCGGTTTTTGAAAACCGCTCCAGAGCATTGTGTGTTTCTCCTCTCGGCCATGTGGCTCCGCGGCGGCTCTCCGAACCGGCCCTATTTCCTGTACAACGTTCGGATCAAGCGCCACCGCGGGCTGATCTGGCTCGAATGGTGGGCCAAAAAATCAGTCGTCCTTCGCTATTCGTCGTTCGTTATTCGCTAGTCCTTCGCGGATCGCCGGTCTTAGCGAAAAGCGAACAGCGAACGACGCACCGCTATTTGCTGTACAACTCTACAATCAACTGCTCGTTCACCGGCAACTGGATGTCTTCGCGTTTCGGCAGCGCGATCACGCGCCCCTTGTAGTTCTCGCGATCGATCTCCAGCCACACCGGCGCTGGCTGATGACTGGCAAAATCCTTCGCGATTTCGAGAATCGGCACCTTGCGGCTGCTCTCACGAATCTCAATTTCTTCGCCGACAGTGACCTCGTACGAAGGAATGTTCACCTTGCGCCCATTCACCTGCACGTGCCCGTGACGCACCAACTGGCGCGCCTGACGGCGGGAAATGCCGAAGCCCAGCCGGAAAACCACGTTGTCCAAACGCCGCTCGAGTTGCTCGAGCAGCTTCGCGCCCGTCACACCCTT
>Ga0187818_10000088_pt1 | contig 25250 bp, 28 predicted proteins | sample NC_wetland_sal_i_14_FD_130581 | JGI IMG/M metagenome (GOLD analysis project Ga0187818, IMG submission 130581) | Wetland sediment microbial communities from Neuse River Estuary, North Carolina, USA - SO4_3 | ecosystem: Environmental > Aquatic > Freshwater > Wetlands > Sediment | place: USA... | reverse complement strand
TCGTCCTCGCCACGCCCGTCGTCCTGTGGTGCGGCCTGCCATTCTTCCAGCGTTTCTGGACCTCGTTCGTGAACCGCAGTCCGAACATGTTCACCCTGATCGGCCTGGGCACGGGCGTGGCCTACGTCTACAGCGTGGTGGCAACGGTCGCGCCGGGAATCTTCCCCGCATCTCTGCGCGCCATGGGAGGCTACCCCGACGTCTATTTCGAAGCGGCCGCGGCCATCACCACGCTGGTTCTGCTGGGACAGGTAATGGAACTCCGCGCCCGCAGCCGCACCAGCGCCGCCATTCGCGCTCTGCTCGACCTCAGCCCGAAAACCGCGCGCCTGATCGTGCCTGCCGGCAATTCCGTGGGCGGGGTCACAGAATCCGCTGGCGAGGTTACCGAAAAAGACATTCCGCTGGAGCACGTAAAGCCCGGAGACCGCCTCCGCGTTCGTCCCGGCGAAAAAGTTCCCGTGGATGGCGTCGTGCTCGAAGGCCGCAGCGCGGTGGACGAATCGATGATTACGGGCGAATCGATTCCCGTGGAGAAGCTCGCCAACAGCAAGGTCATCGGCGCGACCATCAACGGCACCGGCTCGTTCATCATGCGGGCGGAGCGCGTCGGCTCCGACACTCTGCTGGCCCGAATCGTGCAGCTCGTGGGGCAGGCGCAGCGCAGCCGAGCTCCCATTCAGCGGCTGGCGGATCGCGTCTCCGCCTGGTTTGTGCCGACCGTCGTGGCCGTCGCTGTCGTGACTTTTGCGGCATGGTTCCTGCTTGGTCCGGAGCCGCGGCTGGCGCATGCTCTGGTGAATGCCGTCGCGGTGCTGATCATCGCCTGTCCCTGCGCCCTCGGCCTGGCCACGCCCATGGCGATCATGGTCGGCACCGGCCGCGGCGCTCAGGCCGGAGTGCTCATCAAGAATGCCGAAGCGCTGGAGATCATGGAAAAAGTCGACACCCTGGTCGTCGACAAGACCGGCACGCTGACGGAAGGGAAGCCGCGCGTCGTTAGCATGACCGGATCTCTGACAAATGACCGCGAACTCGTGCGACTGGCTGCCAGTTTGGAAGCGGAGAGCGAACATCCGTTAGGCAACGCAGTCGTCGAAGCGGCCGCGAAGCAAGATCTCAAACTTTCTCAGCCGCAGGATTTTCAATCCATCACTGGGAAGGGGATTGTCGGAATTGTAGACGGGCGCAAGATTGCGATCGGCAACGCCGCTTTGATGGTCGATGTCGGAGCTCTGCAAAAGCCCGAGGTTGGGTCGCTGCGTCCGCTCGACGGCACAACCCTGTGCGTCGCCATGGACGGCAAGTACGTGGGCAACTTCGGAGTCGCAGATCAACCCAAGCCTTCCACACCCGCCGCGCTGCGGGATCTCAAAGCTCATGGTGTCCACATCGTGATGCTCACTGGCGACAATCCCATAGTCGCGGCCTCAATTGCGAAGACTCTGGGCATCGACGAATTCGAAGCCGAAGTCCTGCCGGAAGGAAAGTCCGAAGTCGTCCGCAAGCTGCAAGGGCAGGGAAGAGTCGTCGCCATGGCGGGCGACGGCATCAATGACGCGCCCGCGCTGGCTCAGGCCGATGTCGGCATTGCCATGGGCACCGGCACCGACGTAGCCATGGAAAGCGGCGGCATTACGCTGGTCAAGGGCGATCTGACCGGCATCCTGCGCGCCCGCAAGCTGAGCCAGGCCACCATGCGCAACATCCGCCAGAATCTTTTCTTCGCCTTCATCTACAACGCGATCGGCGTACCGATCGCCGCGGGCGTGCTCTATCCATTTTTCGGATTGCTGCTGAGCCCCATCTTCGCCGCGGCCGCCATGAGCTTCAGCTCGGTCTCGGTGATCACGAACGCGCTGCGGCTGCGGCGAGTGAGGCTGTGACAAGAAAAAGCAGCAGCATTCCAGATCTCACTTGCTAGTCTGACTCTGGCCCACGTGCGCGATGAGCTCCTGCAACCTGCTGTCGAGGGAGTCTGACAATTTCTCTTCTTGGAATACACCGTCGGCGTCGATCGTGAAGGTCTTCGGGATTTCTTGTTTCATGCCGTAAGAGGTTATCCACGTTCCTGCGATGGGGTTGTCGGCGCTGGATTGGAAATGAAAGCCAACTCCAAAAGCTTGTGCAATCGGGCCATTGAAACCTTCCATGCACTGCAGCCCGGGGACATCGTTCTTCTCAAGGAAAGAACGCCATACGGCGGGCTGGTAGTCGACACTGACGCTGAGGATGACGAACGGCTGGTTCTGGAACTTCTCGGCGATTGCCCGCAAGCGCGGTAAATCCCGCGGACAGGTATTGCAGGATGTCGACCAGAAATGCACCAGGACGACTCTGCCGGCAAGGTCGCGCACGGTCACGCGTTGTCCGTCTACAGTGAAGGCGGTGAATTCCGGCACCAGGTTGGCGCGAGCCAGTTCCGGTTTGCTCACAAACTGCTGAGCACGCCATCTTTTGAATTGTCCCTTCGGGGACATGGCGATGAACTTCTCAAATTGGGCTTTCGCGTCGTCGTCCCTGTGCAGTTGTGCGAGGGCTTTTCCGTCTTCGAACGCGACGTCGGGAAAACCCGGGTACAGAGAAGTTGCTTTTAAGAATTCGCCGTGAGCACGGCTGATCAAATCGTCCTGGCGCCCGTCGATGCCTTCGTGCATCAGAGCCATGCCGAGATAATAGTGCGCAACCGCCTGCTGCTTCGGTTCTTGTACCTCCGAGGCAAGCCCCGATGCGCCATCCTCGACCGCCTTCCAGTTCTGGCGTGCCAGGCCTATCCGGACCATTTGCTCCTGACACGGCAGGCAATGTCCTTGGTCCTTTTTATCTGCGTCGCGGAAAAACCAGAGCGCCGACCCCTCATCGTGTATCTGCAAATAATGCAGTGCCTCCTGATAACTCTTCTGCGCCTTCTTATCAGTTGGACCTTCGAGAGAGTTCTGCGCACAAAGAGGCATTGCTAAGCAGACGAGAAGCACTCCGATGTAGGGACGCATATATCAAACTCCTTGGAGAAAAGCGGAGCAAAATCTCATATCAACTTAGCTTAGACGGAGAGGAACGGAATTCGCAGTGATAAGGATCACAGGTCCTGGAATGGTATTGACACGATAGCCGGGTGCCCCATTTCTCGCGCGTTCTTTGCGCGAGAAGTGGGGAAGCCCTACAGCTTGCCCAGGAACTCCATGACATCCGGTGCAGTCCAGTCCACCGCGCCGATGAACTTCCGCCGCATGACTCCGTTGCGATCAATCACGTAGGTCTCGGGGAACATGGACGTGCCATAAAGCGTGTTGGTCTTCTGGTCGGGATCGCGCACCGCGAGCAGGTTCACGTTGTGGTCCTTGAGGAACCGCCGGAAGGCGTTCTCGTCCACGTCAATGCTGACGGCCAGCACGGTCACGCCCTTGGCTTTCATGCGGCGCTGCATCTCGACCAGAGAGGGCATTTCCTCCACGCAGGGCGCGCACGAGGTAGCCCAGAAATTCAGCACGACGACCTGCCCGCGAAACTGGTTCAGCGTTACCTTGGTCTGCGCGTCTTGCACCGTGAAATTCGGAGCCGCCGACCCGATACGCGGTGGACGCGTGCCGCTGTAGCAGGCCGAAAGGACGATCATCAGCGCGAAGAGAACGACCGCTGCGCAATAAGCAAGGCGTCCCATCTGGCTATAATAATGGATTCGAGATATGCCTGAGACCGAAACAGTCACGCAACGGCCGGGAATGTCGATCGAAGTATCGGCCATTGTTCCCGCCCGCAACGAGGAAGCCTGCCTGGGAGCGTGTCTGGAGTCGCTGGTCGCGCAGACCGGCGTTGATTTCGAAATCATCGTCGTGGACGATCACTCGACGGACCGCACCCGCGAGCTTGCGGCTTCATTCGCAGGAGTGCGCGTGATCGCCGCCGGCCCGCTTCCCAAGGGCTGGACCGGCAAGAACAACGCCGTCGTCGCCGGCACTCGGGAAGCGCGCGGCCCGTGGCTTCTGTTTACCGACGCCGACACCGTGCACTTGCCGGGATCGCTGGCCCGCGCATTGGCGGAAGCCCGGGAAAACGCTGCGGACCTGCTCTCCTATTCGCCCGAGCAGATTGCAGTCAGCTTCTGGGAGATGGCGACGCTGCCGGTTGTATTCGCCGAACTGGCCCGGCAGTATCCTCCCGCGAAAGTGAGCGATCCGGCTTTTCCGATCGCGGCCGCGAACGGGCAGTACATTCTGGTCCGCCGCGAAGCCTACGATGCGGTTGGCGGGCACACCGCGATTGCCGGAAGCATCCTCGAAGACGTAGTGCTGGCCCGCGCCGTGAAAGCCTCCGGCCGAAAGATTCGTTTCCGCTACGCCGCTGACGCTGTCCGTACCCGTATGTACCGTAATTTTCGTCAGCTATGCGAAGGCTGGACCAAGAACCTCGCGCTGCTGTTTCCGAATCCGGGCTGGCTCGCGGTGAAGACGCTGCTATTATGGGCGGTTCCCTGGGGCCTCCTTGCTTGGTCTTTTTTGATGAATTTTGGAGCCACGCTCACGGCGCAGGCGACATTCCTTACGTGGATACATCACGCGTTTTTGTCGCAGAGCCGGGTTGTCCGATGGTGGTGGTTCACAATCGGGGGCTCGGGGCTCACCTACATCACTGCCCGTCTCCGGCGCGCGAACTTCGACTGGGCCATGGAAGTTCTCGGCGCGTCATTCGGCATGCCCATGTTCGCGTACCTGTTGCTGCGCTCGAAAAGGGCCCATGCCCATGGCACCGTGTCCTGGCGAGGCCGCACCTACGGCGCTGAAGATAGCCCCATGACCCAAGTCGGCGACCACGCCCCCACAACCGCCGGGAGGCTTTCATGAAGGCTCCCATCACCTTAGTTTTGACCACCGTGTTATTTGTGCCCGCAGGCATCCATTCCGGTCAGCCTGCGATTCCCGGAATACAGCCGTTTGCCGAGGCCGCTTCGCAAAATCCAGAGGCCGCTTCTCCCCTGATCGTCCACCCCGTGATTGAACCCGGTGTAAGCGTCGGTCCTCTCAAGCTCGGCGACACGCGGGCCCGCGCCCTGGAGTTGTTTCCGAAGAAAGACGAAGACCAGGAGTGGGAAGATAAATGCGGCACGACTCTTTTTTGGGTGGACACGGAGAATCGAAACGGCCACGGAGATTTGTCGATTCGCCTCAAGAAGGACAAGGTCTTTCAGATCGAGTCCGCCACCACTCGCTTTCACACTGCGGAAGGCATCACTACGTTCGATCCACCGGAAAAGGTCAGGAACGATTACCGGGATATGGCTGCGTACACGCTGTTGACCGCTCCGACCCCGGCGCTGGGCGATCGCCCGCTGGTGTTCTGGGTCGACAAGAAAAAAGGCATCGCGTTCGTCTTCGCCTACTATCCAGAGAAACATAAGCGCTACGTGTACAAGATCATCGTGTTTGTGCCCGGCAAGAATTTTTGTCCGGAGGGCGAAACGCAGAACTCTCCGAACTGGCAGGAGATTCCTCCGTACTCGCTGGAGCCGCCAAAGGACTTGGCCATGTTTGACTGGCAACTGACAACTGGCAATTGATAATTGGTTTCTTATGGTCTATCTCACGCGCAAAGCCGAATTCTCCGCCTCGCACTACTACCACAACCCGGACTTCACCCCGGAAGAGAACCGCCGTGTCTTCGGCAAGTGCAACAACCCCAACGGGCACGGCCACAACTACACGCTCGAAGTCACGGTGAAGGGAGAAGTGGACCCGCGCTCCGGATTCGTGGTCGATCTGAAACAACTCAAGGAGGTCATGCACCGCGAAGTCCTCGACGCCATGGATCACCGCTTCCTGAACAAGGAGGTCCCCGAGTTCTTCACCCGCATCCCGACCACGGAGAATCTTGCCATCGCCATCTGGCAGCGCCTCGAGACCAAGCTGCGGCAGGCCCGCCTGCACCGCGTCCGGGTCTACGAGACGCCGGATTTGTTTGTTGATTTTTATGGTGAAAGCTAAAGGAGTAGGCTCGCAGCTCGCGACTCGGAGCTCGCGACTCGCCATGATTGCCCATCTCACTCGCCGCTACCGATTCTCAGCCTCGCACCGGCTGCACAGCGCCGAAATGTCCGCCGAAGAAAACCGCGCCACATACGGCAAGTGCAACAATCCTCACGGCCACGGCCACAACTACACGCTCGAGGTAACGGTCAGCGGCCCGGTCGACGAGGGCACCGGCATGGTTTGCAACCTGATGGATCTCGACGGGTTTGTCGGAAGGGAAGTGCTCTCCCGCTACGACCTGGGCAATTTGAATACGATGCAAGAATTCGCCCAAATTGTGCCCACCACGGAAAATCTCTGCATCGCGATCTTCGAAATATTGCAGCGCGGCTTTCCCCACGCGCATCTGGAAAAGGTAAGGCTCGAAGAGACCATGATGAACTCCTTCGAGTATACAGGCGGCGCCGAAGCGCGAAAATAGTCTGCCTGGAAGAGTAGGATTCCTATTACGGAATTCGCTTCGGCCGTACCGCAACAGGATTCGTATCAGGGCATGGCTTCGGCCATGCCGCAAGACGCGAGAATCAAATCGCGGCGTTAGCCGCCGAGGGATCAAAGGCGCCATCCATGAAGCCAGCCACCGAACCAGCCACGCTCACCAGTGCCAGCTTTGAAGATCTTGTCCGCGAACAGCTCGTCCGTCTGGGCGAAAATCCCGAGCGCGAAGGCTTGATCGCCACGCCCGAGCGCGTGCGCAAGGCTCTCGAGTTTCTCACCAAGGGCTACCAGGAAGATCCCGAGGCCCTGCTCAAGGGCGCGCTCTTCACCGTGAATTACGACGAGATGGTGATCGTGAAAGACATCGAAGTCTTCAGCCTGTGCGAGCACCACATGCTGCCGTTCTTCGGGAAGGTCCACGTCGCCTATATCCCCAACGGGCGGGTGATCGGGCTGAGCAAGATTCCGCGCCTGATCGAACTGTTCTCGCGCCGCCTGCAGATTCAGGAGCGCCTCACCACCCAGATCGCCGAGACCATCCAGAAAGTGATTGAGCCGCAGGGAGTCGGCGTGGTCATCGAAGCCCGCCATCTCTGCATGATGATGCGCGGCGTCGAAAAGCAGCACTCCGCGGCGGTCACATCCTCGATGCTCGGCTGCTTCCGCAATGAGGAGGAAACGCGGTCAGAATTCCTCTCGCTGATCCGCCAGCGCGCCAACGGCGTGTAAGATAACTTGACGAACTTGGGTGGCGACCACAGGCAACTGATGTGGGGGCAGCCGCCCGCGGCTGTCCAGCGGAGCGAAGCTTCGCAGCGCCCTTGACTAAACGCATCTCACGACGAACCTTAAACTCCCACCGCCTGCGCGGTCAGGTCGCTCTCGTTACCGGCGCCACCCGCGGCATCGGACTCGCCATCGCCCGCGCTCTCGCCGCGGAAGGCTGCCAACTGATTCTCACCGGACGCGACCAGTCCGCGCTCGACCGTATCGGCAGGGAACTGGCGCGTAAGAAAATCCGCGTTCTCGCTCAGCCCTGCGACGTCCGCGATCCTCATTCCGTGGACGATCTGTTCCGCTCGATCCGCCGCCAATTTCACCGCCTCGACATTCTCGTCAACAACGCCGGCATCGCCCACGCGAATCTCCCGGTGGACCAACTCCCGTTCCCCACCTGGAAAGACGTTCTCGAAACCAACCTCGACGGCATGTTTCTCGTCACCCAGGCCGCGCTCGCCATCATGAAGCACGGCGGCACTATCGTGAACCATCTCTCCGTCGCCTCCAACCGTGTCTTCGCCGGATCAGCTGCCTACAACGCCTCCAAGCACGGCGCGCTGGGCCTGACCAACACGCTGCGCGAAGAACTGCGCCCGCGGGGAATTCGCGTCATCGGTCTGCTCCCCGGCGCCACCGACACCGACATCTGGAAAACCCTCTGGCCCCAGGCTCCCCGGCGCAAAATGATGTCGGCGGAAACCGTGGCCCGTGCGGCTATTGAGGCCATTCTGCTTCCCGCCAATACCACGGTCGAGACGCTCGAGATTCGGCCCAGCGCCGGCACGCTGTAGCCGGCACGACTAGGCCCGGACGCCTTCGTCCGGGCATCGAGCAAAGCTCGACGTTGCCGCTCTCCTTCCCATCCGCCGCAAGTCCAACTACAATGACGACCGCCAGCTCCTGGAGGAAATTGCTATGCTGAAAGCACCATTCGTAGTCGCAGCCGTTCTCGCCGCCGCAATTCTCGCTGTGCCTGCCCGGGCGCAGGAAGCCAAGAAAGAAGCAGCCGTTAAGCCCGCGGACAGCCCGTCCAAAGTCGTGCTCGACTCCTGGAACGACATTGGCCGCAAGCTGATCGACATGGCCCAGGATTTTCCCGAAGACAAGTACGACATGAAGCCCAACCCGTCTCAGCGCAGCTTTGCCGAGCAACTGCTGCACGCCGCCGGAGCGAACTACTATTTCACGAATCTGGTCACGGGGAAGCAGGGTCCGGTGGAGGAGAACCCCAAGCGCGAGATATACAAGACCAAGGCTGACGTGGTTGTCTTCGTCAAGAAGTCGTTCGCCGACGGCGCCGCCGCCATTCAGGCGAGGGGAGACAAAGGCATGTCCGAGATGGTGGTCGACCCCTTCGCCCATCAGGACGTCCGGATCTACGATCTGGCCTACGGCTTCATCGAGCACTGCGGCGAGCATTACGGCCAGCTCGTGGTCTACTACCGGGTCGCAGGCCTGGTCCCGCCCGAGTCGCGCCCGAAGAAGTAAAGTGAATTACGGAATTAGAATACAAAGGGTCCCCCATTTCTCACGCGTTTTCTGCGCGAGAAGTGGGGATTTTCTTCAACTCGAAGTCTAGCGGTAAGCGTAGGGCGATCTTCTTCTGCGCTCCGGAAACAGCTTGATCATCACCATTCCCGCAACGAACCCGCCCACATGCGCCCAGACCGCCACGCCGCCAACGTCGCGGCCGACGCGCTCCATCGACAACGTCGCCGCGCCAGCCAGAAACTGCAGCACGAACCAGTAGCCCAGCATCACCCATGCCGGAAGATAGAACACGAACACGAAAAACCAGGTCAGCACCCGCGCCCGGGGATACAGAATGAAGTACGCGCCCAGCACTCCGGCGATCGCTCCACTGGCGCCGACGGTCGGAATGGTCGAGTTGGGATAGATCGCCACCTGCGTGGCCATGGCAATCAATCCCGAGATCAGATAGAACACCAGATACTTGAAGTGGCCGAGATAGTCCTCCACGTTGTCGCCGAAGATGTAGAGGAACCACATGTTGCCCAGCACGTGCATCCATGAACCGTGCAAAAACATCGAGGTGAAGAAGGGAATCGCCACCTGGGGCAGCGTGTAGCGGTGCGAGCCGGCAAGAAACGCTGCCAGATGCGCCGGGACCTCGCCAAACTGCCGCGCAAATAACTCCGCGCCGCGCGGGTCCGACACAATCTGAAGCCACTGAAACAAATAAATAAGAATGTTGATGCCGATTAGGAACGCGTTCACGTACGGCGTACTATAGCGAGGCTGGTCGTCTTTGATCGGGAACATGCGAGATTATCGAATCGAGTAAATCGAATTGAGTAATTTGGTGATTTAGTAATCGGGAATTGAAAACCAACCTGCTGTGAAATGTCGCGCCTACCGGTTCCGCGAGTTTTTCAATTACTCAATTACCAAATTCCCCAATTACCAAATTACGCTATCCTCTCATGAACGGTGTCCTCATTGTTGACAAGCCTGCCGGATTGACCTCGCACGACGTGGTCAATCGCGTCCGGCGCATTCTCCAGCAGCGCGCGGTCGGCCATCTCGGAACTCTTGACCCCATGGCCACCGGCGTCCTGCCGCTGGTCACCGGCAGCCTCACCCGCCTGGCGCAGTTCTACACCAGCGCCGAGAAGATTTACGAAGGCACAATTCGCTTCGGATTTTCGACCGACACCTACGACGCCGAAGGTGAACCTGTGACGGCGCCCCGGCAAGTCGACTTGCGAGCCGAGGACGTAGAGGCCCTGGCCGCGAACTTCCGCGGCCTGATTGAACAGGTCCCGCCGCCCTTTTCCGCCAAAAAGATTCACGGCGTCGCGGCCTACAAGCTGGCCCGGAAGCACAAAGAGGTCGTTCTGCAGCCGGTGAAAGTCGAAATCAAGGAATTTGAGATTCTGGCAGTCGAAGGCGACCGCGCCCGATTCCGCGCCCGCGTGGCCTCGGGAACCTACATGCGCTCGGTGGCGCACGACATGGGCCAGCGCCTGGGCTGTGGCGCCCATCTGGAGTCGCTCCGCCGAACCGCGGTGGCCGAGTTCACCCTCGACGACGCCCACACCCTGGACGAGTTAGCAAACCTCTGTTACCCCAACGCCCACACGCTCGGCGAGTCAGCAAATCTCTGTCATCCCGACCGGAGCTTCGCTTTCCCGCAGGGAAAGGGAAGCGGAGTGGAGGGACCCGGTGCCTCGCCCGCCCCAAGCGAGATTCCGTCAGGCGACGTTCCGTCAAACATGGTTCCGTCAAGCATGGAAGAGCTCTTCTTCCATCCGCGAAGACTCCTGCCGGGCCTTCCCTCGGTAACAGCCGACGAGCCCACCGCCGCCCGCATCCGCAGCGGACGCCCCGTAAACCTGCCCGAACTCTCCCGCGCCCGCCAGGTCAAGGTCTTCTACGGGCAAAGAGAACTGATCGCCATCGCCACCCGCGTCGCCGGAACGCTGTTCCATCCCGGAATCGTGTTGTGTGGGGCGGACACTCCCTTCGACAGGCTCAGGGCAGGCTCTGTCCGCCGCCTTTGAGTTGATTTGCTCTGGCCGCAGGACTCCGCCAATGTCCGATAACAGGTATTATGTAAAGCGGAAGATTTGCAGCCTGCAGCCAGTCCTTGTTGTCCTTGAGTCTTACAGGAATGAACTCAATTGGGGCGAGCGCCTCAACCCTTCCCCTGACACTCCGCCTGGCCGCCTTACATCTTGTACTTCCCCAAATCCTCGTCGTTCAGCCCGTCCAGCCACTTGCGCAATTCCTCGTTGCTGGATTTGTCCGCCATATTGGCCGCCAGTTTCGAACTCTTCAGCACCAGGTCGTCCACAAAAATAGGACAATCCACCCGCAACGCCAGCGCCAGCGCGTCCGACGGCCGCGAGTCAATGCTGATGACCTCGCCCCCCCGTTCCAGCCAGATCACCGCATAAAACGTGTCTTCCCGCAGCTCGGTCACGACTACTTTGTGGACCTGCGTCTCCAGCCCCGTCAGCACGTTCTTGATCAAGTCGTGAGTCATGGGCCGGGGGGTTGCGACTTTCTCCATTTCCAGCTGAATCGCGTGCGCCTCATAGACCCCCACCCAGATCGGCAGCACGGTGTCCCCCGCAACATCTTTCAGGATGACGATGGGCGAATTCGTCACGGGGTCCATCAAAAGTCCACGAATTGTCATTTCAATTTCCATCGCCTTCTCCGCTGATTTCGCTCCGATTTTCCTCTTATACCACCAATTCGCCGGCCAGGCTGTTCGGGAAACAGGCTGTAATCGCGACCTGCGCGTAGGCTCCGACCTTGGGGCCCGCGCCGCCCGCAGCCGTGAAATTCACGATTTTGTTCTGCGACGAGCGGCCGACCCATTGGCTGCGGCCCGGGTTGTAAGCTTCAACCATTACCTCAGAGATCGATCCTAAGTATTTCTTGTTGTGTGCGATCTGAATCTGCTTCTGCCTCGCCATCAGCACGTCCAGCCGCCCCGCCTTCTCGTCGTCGGGAATCGCGTCTTCCAGGCTGAGCGCTGGAGTATTCGGCCGCGGCGAGTACTTGAACGAGAAGATCGCGTCGAATCCGACCTCATCCAGCAGCGTCAGAGTCTCGGCGAACTCGGCTTCGGTCTCGCCCGGAAACCCCACAATCACGTCGGTGGTAATGGCGATCTCGCGCCGGGCGGCCCGCATCCACGCAACGCGCTCCAGGTACTTGTCGCGGGTGTAGAGGCGCTGCATGGCGCCGAGCACGCGGTCCGAGCCGCTCTGCACTGGCAGGTGAACATGGTCGCACAGCGCCGGGACGGCATCAATGGCCTCGACAATATCGCGCCCAAAGTCCCGCGGATGCGACGTAGTGAACCGCACCCGCCGGATGCCGGGCACTTCGCCCACCGCGGCCAGCAATTCGGCGAAGCTTTTTCTGGAAGCCGGCTTCCCTGCCGGATCTTTATAGGAATTCACGTTCTGCCCCAGCAACTGGATTTCGCTGTAGCCGAGATCGGCCATCTGCCGCGCCTCGGCCAGCACCGAATCCGACCTCCGGCTGCGCTCCTTGCCGCGCGTGAACGGCACCACGCAGTAGGCGCAGAACTTGTCGCAGCCCTCAATAATCGTGATGTACCCGCGGTGCGGATTGTTGCGCGCGGTGAATTCGGTCTCGAAACACTCGTCAGTCTGCCGGTCGTCCAGCCCGGTGATGCGGATTAGTTCGCGAGGTGAGGTCGGAGGCGCTTCACGCGAGATCCCTCGCCCGGCTGGTAAAAGCGCCGGGCTTCGGAATGACGCATCCTCGAAGGAGGCGCCGGGCGCGTTTTCGTCGTGGAGGGATGCGTCATCCCGAAGGCCCGTGTTCTCTCCAACGGGCCGAGGGATCTCGCGTGCAGCACCAACAGCTCCCTCCCTCGAAACGCTCCCGACCGCCTCCAGTTGCACCAGCATCTCCGGCAGCCGCCGGTACGACGCCGACCCGCACACCAGCGACACATGCGGCGCGCGCTCGAAAATCTTTTCCCCCTCCTGCTGCGCGACGCACCCCAGCACTCCGAACCGCTTGCCCTGGGCCTCGAGCTTCTTGTAGTCGGCCAGGCGATGAAACACTTTCTGCTCGGCCTTGTCCCGGATGGAGCAGGTGTTGTACAGGATCAGGTCGGCCTGCTCGACCGTTTCCACCTGCCGGTATCCCTGCTGCACCAGCGTCCCCACCACCTTTTCCGAGTCATGGACGTTCATCTGGCAGCCAAACGTTTCCAGGTAGAAAGTCTTCCGAGGACCGCTTTGCCCAACTTGTTGTGGAGCCCCAGACATATAGGGAAAGTATAACGCGGGGGGAGCTCGTAGCTCCTGGCTTCTAGCTACCAGTCCAGGCGATTCACTCGTCTGGGTGAGGTTTATGGTTTGTCATTCCGAATTTCTATGGTTTGCCATTCCGAATTTTTGTGCTTGTCATTGCGAATTCTTGTGCTTGTCATTGCGAATTCTTGTGCTTGTCATTCCGAGCGCAGCGAGGAACCTGCTGTTCCACGGCGCGAGCACGACCGCCGGGTGCCCCATCTTTGCCGCGTTCTTTGCGGCAAAACCTGCCCTGAGCTTGTCGAAGGGGTGGGGATTGTGACCTTCACTTCCACAAAAGAAAGTCAAAGCCCAAGGGATTGCCCGTCGTGGAATCCCGCCCTTTCCAGAAAGCGCAGAGGATGGGCACCCGGCCCGGGGTAAAACCGGGAAGGGCACGAGTTTACTCGTGCCGCACCGAGCCCGTTCTTCTACGAGCGGCTTCAGCCGCTGGGGTGCGCTCCGGCGAAGCTTCCCTCAGGGGCTAAAGCCGGTTCCCTTTTTGTGGAGTCACAATCGGCACGAGTGGAACTCGTGCCCTTTCCGGTGCGCTCGGACGCCCCCAGGGCCGTTACTCCCCCCCAATTCTTGTCAAGACCCTAAACCTCACCTGTTTCCCCTATCCTGCTGATTCACCGGCAAATATAAGTTTCCAAAAATGTCCGTTTTACCCCCTCCAATTTGCTATTCTGGAAATATAGAGCGAATTTCCGGAGCGCATCCCTTTTGGGCTTGCGCTCTTTGGTGTTTTAGCCCGGTGTTTTCAGCCCGATATTTTCGAGGGGACCGTACGCTGGCGCAGCCCAGGCTGCGCCTTTCTTTTTATCGCTATGCATACTGACAGATCAGAGGACGAGAGCCGAAAGCAGCAGCAAAGGGTTCGCGGCCGCACCGCCAAGCAGCGCGGGGAGGCGATTGAAGCCGAGTTTCTGGCCGTGGCCGCCGGCCTTGGCTTCAAGGTCTCCAAGCCCTGGGGAGACAGCGAACGCTACGACTTCCTCATCGAAGGCAAAGAGATTTTTTGGCGCGTCCAGGTAAAGCACACCACTTGTCGTCGAGGCGACGCGTACTTCCTTTCGCTCAGCGAGCCCTGCTATACCGCGCAAGAAATTGATTTCCTCGTGGTCTACGTCGCCCCTGTGAAGGTGTGGTACGTCATCCCCATCGCAGTGGTCGAATCACACCAGAGTTTGGGCCTGCGACCCGATCTGCGGGAATCGAAGTTTGACCGCTACCGCGACGCCTGGTGCCTGTTCACGTGCACCCTCAAAGCCCGCGGCTGGAACAACATTCCCGTCGTCTGCCGCGGCGGCCGGGATCTGTCCTCCCGCTGCGCCGTCTGCCCCCGCCGCCCCGCGCCCGAGGTAGACGAACCGGATAGCGGGTAGCGCCTGTGTCTCAGTCTGCGAAGAGACCTGTGTGGGAACAGCCGCCCTCGACTGTCCAGTCGAACGAAGCTCGACAGCGCAGTCCGTTCTGGTCAACTCTGCCGATTTTTCGAAGAGGGCGTCATCCTGAGCGAAGCCGTTCTTCAGGCGGAGCGAAGGATCTCGCGCGCACAACGGAGAGGTGCTGCCCGCTGGTGAAAGCGCGGGGCTTCGGGATGACGCCCCAACGAGGAGTTCCCTTCTCCCTTGAATCCGTGAAGATCCGCGCCAATCCGTGGCCGGAATCCTACTCGCGCGTGTCCACGGTCACGCCGCGCTCGAGGTAGGATTCGAGCCATCCCATGACGCGCGTCCAGCCGTCGGCATGGCTGGTGGCGGCTCCAGGGGAGACTGCGAATCCTTCGTGGCGCAGCTTGACCAACGTGCCGGTGCCCGCTTTTCTGGGGCCGCTGGGATGCAGGCCATGGACACTTTGCGGCTCAAGCTCCCAACGCACGACGGTCCTGAGCGCGCCGGTCCAACTGGCGATCCAGGTGTAGACCAGGCGACGGGGAGGGGCAACTTCGCGGTATTCGCCCTCGACGCGGAAGGGCTTGCCATCGGTGCCAACACCAACGCTGGACCACTTCCCTCCCGGGCGCAGATCGACTTTCGATTCGGTGATTCGATACATGTCGCGCTGGCCCCACCAACGCGGCATCTGGGCCGGGTCGGTGATGGCTTCGAAGACGCGCTCGGGAGGCGCGGCAATGAAGATTTCAGCGACGATGGTGTCTTGGTCCGGAGTGATGGTGGCGGTGACCATGGTGATCTCCTAGCCGTTCGTTTACAGAATGTGCGATTGCCCCGAGCGAGTGCTCGTCTACCTCACGGGCTGAAGCCGCTTCCCTTCTGCACGGATTCGAGCGAGAGAGAATTCCCGTGGGTGCCCCATCCTAACGTCGCGCCTTTTGCGACGTTAGGGTGGGGATTTTGACGTTCAACACTAGCCCCTGCCTTCCGCGTGCTTCTTCAGCATCTCCAGCACGCCGACCCAGCCGCCGCTGTAATCCTTGCGGGCGATGGGCAGGTTGGCGAGGCCGCTGTGGGTGACCTTCACGTGCGTGCCGCCGGACTGGGGTGTGAGGTCCCAGCGGACGACGGTGCAGCACGATTTGTCGTCGTGCCAGTTGCCGATCCAGGTATAGACGAGCAGGCGGGGAGGATAGAACTCGAGGATCTCCCCGTGACACTCGAACTCGCTGACATTGTTGACCACGACCGTGCCTTTCTCGGTGGCGTAGCGGTAGCGGCCGCCGGGGCGGGCGTCCATCTCCCAGAGTTTGATGGGGCAGGACGGGTCGCTGAACCAGCGCTTGAGCTGGGCGGCGTCGGTCAAGGCCTGGAAGACGCGCTCGGGCGGCGCGGCAATGTGAATCTCGCCGACGACAGCATCTTGATCGGGAGTGACGATCGTGGTTGCCATGAGCTTTTCTCCAATCAATTCTCGGGAAGCCATCTCGTAAAGGGTTTTGGGAAGGGCACGGCTCTTAGCCGTGCCGCCCGGAGCCAACAAAGACATGGGCTTTAGCCCCTGTGCCTGGCCTCCAGATGTTTCTTGAGATCGGCGAGCACGCCGGGCCATCCGCCGGCGTAGTCCTTGCATGCAGCGGGCTCGCTGGCCAGGCCGCTATGCGTCACCTTCACGTGTGCGCCTGATTTTGTGGGCGTCAGTTCCCAGCGCACAGTGCTCAGCCCGTGCGGATCTTTGTGGAAGTTGGCGGTCCAGGTATAGGCCAGCAGCCGTGGAGGATCGAACTCCAGAATCTCTCCCGCATGGTGGATCGTGGTCACGCCGTGATGCGGCTTGGGCATGTGCATCTCCAGCCGCCACTTGCCCCCGACTCGCGCCTCCATTTCGTAGACGGCCAGCTGGGGCGAGCGGCGGCGGATATCCTCCGCGTCGGAGATCGCTTTGAAGACGCGGTCGATCGGAGCCGTAATTTCGATTTCCGCGATGATCGCGTCTTGTTTCGGAGTGATGATCGATGTCGCCATTGTACGTACTCTTCGCTCTTACAGTTGTGCCATTATATTATTGCACGTACGCTCTGCGCTTACATCTTGCGATGCAGATCGAAGACTTCCTTCATCTCCTTGCCGTGGTCAAGAAAAGTCCATTCCTCGGTGTGGTGATTGTCGTCGACGAGAGTCAGGACCATGCGCTGCATGTGGCCGGCGTCGGGAGTGGCGAGATTGGTCGCGTCAACGAAGTTGAACGTGATGGTCTTGCCGTCCGGCGAGACCGACGCCTGCATCCGCGGCTGGTTGCCCGCCCCGCAGTAGTGCGTCATCAGCAGCCGGTTAGCCCCGTCCATATGAAAAACGCTGATCATGTCATCCGCGCCATGGCCCATGATTTCGCTCATCACGGCGGAACCGCCGGAGGTGACTTTGAAGGTGACTTGCAGGACTTGGCCGTCCGGAGCTTTCTGTTCCCATGTTCCGGGCAGGTTCTTGATGGCGGTGAAGGCTTTCTGGGCGTCGGTCTGGGCGAAGGCCGCGGTGGCGGCCAGAAGCAGCAAGGCAGCGATTCGAATGGATCTGGTTGTTGATCTGGTCGTTGATCCGGTCATGGGCTTCTCCTCTGAGATGGAAATCTGATTCATTTCGGTTTGCGGGCGGCGGCTTGCGCTTCCCGGGCGTGCTCGGCTTCCACGAAAGCTTTCAGGTTGTTCAGGCTGGCAGTCCAGAAACTGCGGTATTGTTCGATCCAGGAATCGACGGCGCGCAGCGGTTCGGGATTGAGCTGGTAAACGCGATGGCGTCCCTGGCGCTGCTCGCGAACCAGATGGGCGCGGCGCAACTGGCGCAGGTGCTTAGAGATGGCGGGGCGCGAAACCGGAAAAGCGCTGGCGATCTGGCCGGCAGGCTGGCTGCCGCCGCGCAAAAGATCGAGGACGGCGCGCCGGGTGGGATCGGCGAGGGCCTGGAAGGTGGCCTCAGTGATGCGCGCCGATGAGGTTCGGGGCGGCAAATATGTAACCGAACGGTGACGCATGATGTGTAACCTTACAGTTACATGATGGGGATGTCAAGCACTTTCTTCATTTGTTGAAAAATGACGGATTCAGCGACGTCAACGTTCCCACCCCTTCGACGGGCTCAGGGCTCTGAACCTCGCAAGGAACGCGTGGTTCAGGATGGGGCACCCACAATTCATACCTTAATCGCCGAAGCGGGCGGCGGCGCGGGCTTTGGCTTTGGCGGCTTCTTCCTCGCGATTTCTGGGGGCCGCGGTGGTTTCGAGCGAATGCAGAAGGCGGGTGGAGACGGCGGCGACTTCCTCCACGGCAGAGAGGAAGGCGGCCTCGTTGGCCTTGGAGGGCTTGTTAAAACCGCTGATTTTGCGCACGAACTGGAGCGAGGCGGCGCGCACTTCCTCCCCGGTGACCGGAGGATCGAAGTTGAAAAGAGTTTTGATGTTGCGGCACATGGGATGACCTCAGATGGTGACGGTTCGGGCCGGTGTCAGGGGGAGTCGAGCTTCGCTCGACTGGACAGCCGGGGGCGGCTGTCCCCACAGGTTTCGTTCGCTAGGGTACGCCATTTTGCACCAGATCGAGAAATGCCCGGTGGACGCGGGTATCGGCAGAAAGTTCGGGGTGAAAAGTTGCGGCCATGGCTCTTCCCTGCCGGACGACCACGGGATCGCTGCCTTCGGTGGCCAGCACTTCAACGCCTTCTCCGACGTGGACGATTTTGGGGGCGCGGATGAAAACCATTTCGAGCGGAGATTCGCGGAGAGCTCCGTCATGAGGATCACCGGAGCGTTTGCGGGCGACGAACTCGCCTTCGCGGATGGAGCTGTCGATCTGGCGTCCGTAGGCGTTGCGGCGGATGCGGATGTTGAGCGCGCCCAGGCCGGTCTGGGGAGGGTTTTCGACTTCGGTGGCGAGAAGGATTGCGCCGGCGCAAGTGCCGAAGGCCGGCTTGATTTTGACGAACTGGCGGAGCTTCTCGAATCCGGCGTCACCGAGCAGCTTGAGGAAGGTGCCGGACTCGCCCCCGGGGATGACGAGGCCATCGATGTGGTCGAGTTGCTCGGGCTTTTTGACGAGTACAACTTCGGCGCCCAGCTCTTCAAGCCGGCGGCGGTGAGCGTCGAAATCGCCCTGCAGGGCGAGGACACCGATGGTCATAGCAATTCCGAGATACGGGCGAAAACGTGCACTTTGTCGCTTTCGCCATTGCAAAGATTTTACTGGATATCCCCGGCATTCGCAGGCGCCTGGCGTTGCCGATGCAAGCGTTGATATTCCGGCTGACCATTGAGGCGGTACCAACGTCGGCGTGTTTATTTGCAGCAAATTCGCCTGCGCTAGGCCGTTCTAGGCCTAGCCTGAGGGTACTGTCCTAATCTCGCTCGATGAGAAAGATATTTGTGTCGAGCACCGATGTCTGGATCGCGTCAAGCGAGACCGTGCTAGTGAACGGGTTGGTTGAGCCTGGAATGGTCAGAACCTGAGCCGTGACCGTGCACGACAGAATAGGAATAAATAGCGCTCGCCACACCCGCGGATTGAACATTCGCTTCGCCTCGAGGAAAGAACGCAGGGAGGTACCGATCGAGAAAGTTTAACGCCGCATCCAACCGGAGGCAACCGTATTCTCAGGCTGGCGGTCAGCACGAGGGATCTTACTGACGAAGCGCCAAGCGGATTGCTCGGAGACCACGCGTTGAGAACGCTTTCCGAACTCACAGGTGGCGCCACCTTTGTCCCCGGCTCCGTCCGTCGCCTGAGTGGCGCGCTTGCTGGTGTTGAGCAGGTCATCCGTGGCCGCTATCTCGTCGCTTACAAGCCAGCCGCTTTCCAGCGCGACGGGCACTATCGCCCGATTGAGGTCAAGGCGCAAAAGGATGGCCACCAGTTCAAGGTCTACGCACGCAAAGGTTACTACGCCTCCGCCGCGCAGCCGGGCGATGCCAACCCTTAGTTTGGACGGATCTGCCCAATTCTCCTTTTGAGTGCGTCGTGGGGTGGAGCGCAGCTTCAGTTGACGGGCTTGTAGAGCGCGGCTCCCAGCACCTTGCCGGGTCCGGATTCCTGCACAAAGGCAATGAGTCGAACGTTTTTCGGATCTGTGCCGGGCTTGAGTTTCAACTGCGCGTCCTGGACAAAGTTCTTTTCCTTCGGTAGTTTCCCAATCCTGGTGAGTTCCTGCACAACCGCCACGTGGACCAGATGTTTGCCTCCATTTTCTCCGCGCAGGACTTGCGACTCCACCTGGTTGAGAGCGACGGCCACGTAAACGTCGGCGTCGTGGTTGTCAAAATTGTCGCCGGTTTCGATGTGAGCCCGCAGAACGATGGGATTTCCGCCGTCCGTGGTCACTTCGCCGATACGTACGGGAACCTTGCGCGTGGCCCCGGCTTTCTGAAAGACGTCTTCCATCTGCGGTTGCGTATCGTTGATTCGGATTTGCTGGGTTCCATCCACGATGATTTGCGGGGTGAACGGGCTCTGCTCTCCAAGAACGCCTTCATAGGCGCTCTGGCGGTCGGTCAGTGCGGCTGAGGAGTTTGGGTCTTTCCAACCATCGTGGTCCCAATAAGTCACGTGCTCACTGAGGACGATCAGCTGGGCGCCGGGAATGGGCTGGTAGGTGTCCAGCGTCTTGATCATGAGGTCGGCCGGAGGACAACTGGAGCAGCCTTCCGACGTAAACAGCTCAACCAGGACCGGATGGGCGTCGGGGCTCGGCGTGTTCGCAAGAGCGGTCTTGTCGACTTGCAGGCCTCGCCCCGCGATAGGTGCGGCAACCAGGAACAAAACGGTGCCGAGCAGCAAAGCGAACACGGACAAGGGAGGCGAACCGTGCCGAAACATGCATTTCAGTTTAGCAATTGTCCAGGGTATTGGTGAAGGGTTGTGGTTGAGAAGGGATTGCGCAAAACCCCGCGCAAGCTGAGCTTGGACGGGGCACCCCGGGAGTATGGGATATACGGACGCCTCCCCATTTCTCGCAAAGAACGCGAGAAATAGGGCACCCGGCAGTATCTCCGCAATTACCTTCGTAAGAGCCGACCTGTCTTTTGCCCTGAGACTTGCTACGGGCTCGCTGACAATGAGACAGGCCGCGGGGCGTCACCGGTGTTCAAGCATCGCGAGGCGAGTTGAAGATGAAGCCGACAACAACCACACGAAACTACCTGGTGGCACGGAATCTCTTTCCCGAGACGCGTTTCAGAATACCTGCGCTGGGCTGTCTATTGGGTAGCGGGTGTTCCGCCATTTACGTGGCAAGTCATCAGGGTTCGCAGTCTGTACTCTTCGCGCACGCGCGGGATTTGGTGGTGTATTTCGGCATTGCATTCTGTATCTTTACGCTTTTCTATCTTGAGCATTATCTGGTGCGCCGATTCACCACCTGCAAACTCAATGATGGTTTGGCACGTTGGCAGAGCCTGGGCGGTTCCGTGCTCATACTGGCGGGGGTTGCGGGCACATTTTGGCCTCTGCAAATTGCTGACCTCCCCGATGACATCTTGTTCGGTATCGGAATAGTGGGAGAGTTTGTGTTCGTCTGGAATGTCATACAGGCTTTTGCCAGCGATGAAATTACCGGGATCGTTCCATCTACGGTTCCCCGCAGTGAAGGAGCGCACGGCGCGGACAATTTTGGGTGGCCGAAATCCCCGGTCAAGCAGTTTTCCATCGCAGCCGGAGTGTTCGCGGTGGGCGGGATCTGCTCCCTTATTTTCAATGCTCCCTCGGTTGAGGTTCAGGTGCCGCTGGGAGGGCAGATGCACTTGATGCGGTTCGGATGGCTGGTGCTGGCGGCGGCAATCCCATTTGGCGTGTACTCCCGGCTCTACAAGGTGTTCATCGAGACCTGGGGCATTGAATTCGACGATTCCCTGAACCGGGTGCATTTTGTGGTGACGATTTTCGGAGTCATTCTGGTGATTTGGCAATGGGAGCAATCCGTGATGTTTCGCCTGACATCCCTGCCCGGTCCCGAGGCTCTGAGCTTCATCGCCGGACTGAGTGTGATTGTCTTCGTGATGAATGCCCATCGCGGTTTTCGGCGCAGGCGGGCGGGACAGCGGAAGTAGCGCCGGATGAGCCGCAACCCTCCTCGAGTGCGTCATCCCGAAACTCGGCGCTTTACAGCCGAGTGAGGGATTTCGCGAGGATCTTTTGGTAGCTGGGCGGCTTTCACGGTCAGGTCCAGCGGTTGCTTTTTTGTGGTCGGCTCTGGTTTGTAAACATCGGCCCACGACGCCGCTAAGTCGCCCCAATGAGGGTTCATGGATTCGATCAGGTGAATTTTCTTGCCGCGCCGCCATCCCTTGATTTCCTTTTCGCGATTGATCGCAGCGTCGGGATAGACGAAGCATTCGTAGTAGACCAGGCGGGTGAGGTTATAGCGACTGGTAAAGCCGGGGACGAGTTTGTTCTTATGTTCAAACGTTCGACGCGGCAGGTTGCCTGTGACGCCCGTGTACAAGACATGGGAACGTGGGCGATTGGTCATGATGTAGACATAGAACCGTTTCGGCTCTGGCACGGATTGCGCCCTTCTGGAATGCGTCATCCCGAAACTCGGCGCTTTTCAGCCGAGGGAGGGATCTCGCGAGGATCACATGGCGGTTTGTAGCATGCGGGGTTTTGCCTTGTCTGTGACGAGTGAACATTGGCGGGGGGCGCTGCGTACGAGACCGGTTCAGTTACGCTGCACGCGAGATCCCTCGCCCCGCTGGTGAAAACGCGGGGCTTCGGGATGACGCCTTAGTAATAGTCGCCGTAATAGTCGTCCGCATAGGAGGCCATCTCGGACTCGTAGTCGTGCTTCATGTCTTCAAGCGCACTCATCCCCACATCGATGCCCCATAGGTAGTCGGCCAAGCGATCCATTAGCTCGCCGAAATGTCGGAGATTGATGTGGGTCAAATTCTTGGGTAACGAGGGATACCCCTTTTTGGAGTGCGCATACCTTAGGCTGTACGAGCGTGGGTCGACCTCCGAGATCTGACGAATGAAGTCGTCTATCCCTTCAACGTCCTCTTTTGGCAGGTCACTCCAGCCTGCTACTTTTGTGATCGCCGGCGACAAGCGTTTGAAGTCGTTCCACAAGAGATCGAGCCGGTGATCCTCAAGGTGTTTCTTTTCGGCTGCAGTAAGCCCGCGGCCAATCAGGTATGGTGCCCGCTTAATGATTTCCTTCAGGACTAACTCGATGTAATGTCGGTATAAGAAGAAGATCGGATACACGAGGAAATCCTGGTCCTGCTCCTTTTCACCAACAGCTTGTACCAGAATCTGAGCACCCCGGCGGTAACCTTCTCTACAGGCGTAATCGTCTCCTTGCCGCAGGCACGCGTTGTTAATCCAATCGCGCAGGTCTCCACGGAAAAGCTCCTCGCCTTTACGCGGTGCCACCGTTCCCGATCGATTCGCCGTCATTGACATCTACCAGCCCCGAGTTTGCAGCATGTGTGCTTCGTCCAGGGCGCTGACGGCGAGGCCTTTCATCGCACCACCGAGGTCTTCGCTGACTTCAAGTAATACTTTAGGGTCTTGATAGTGCGTGGCGGCTAGCACGATGGCGCGGGCGCGCTTGGCCGATTCTTCCGGATCGGCGAAGGTGGTCGAGTCCTTCATGAAGATGCCGCTGCCTACGAACACCGCTTCGGCTCCTAGCTGCATGACCAGGCTCGCGTCGGCTGGAGTCGCGATGCCTCCGGCGCTGAAATTCGGGACGGGGAGCTTCCCTGCTTTCGCAACCATCCTGATCAGCTCGTACGGGGCCTGGTGTTCTTTGGCTTTGGCGTAGAGTTCTTCTTCGCCGAGCACGGTGAGGATTTTCATTTCCTGCACGATCTGGCGCATGTGCTTGACGGCGTGGACTACGTCGCCGGTGCCGGCTTCGCCTTTGGTGCGGATCATGGCCGCGCCTTCGGCGATGCGGCGCAGGGCTTCTCCCAGGTTGCGCGCGCCGCAGACGAAGGGGACGGTGAAGGCGTGCTTATCCACGTGGTGGGCTTCGTCGGCGGGGGTGAGGACTTCGGATTCGTCGATGTAGTCGACGCCAAGTTCCTGGAGAATCTGAGCTTCGGCAAAATGCCCGATGCGGCACTTGGCCATCACGGGGATGGAGACGGCGGCCATGATCTCGCGAATCTTTTTGGGCGACGCCATGCGGGCGACGCCGCCTTCGGCGCGGATTTGCGCGGGGACGCGCTCGAGCGCCATAACGGAGACGGCTCCGGCTTTTTCGGCGATGACGGCTTGCTCGGCGTTGGTGACGTCCATGATGACGCCGCCTTTGAGCATTTCGGCGAGGCCGGTCTTGAGACGGAGAGAAGTGTTGCCATTGTTCTGGGACATGGAAGATCTCTTTTCGCGATCGCGAAGAATCAGCTGTCAGCCGTCAGCTGTCAGCTCTCAGCTAACCCTTTATTGGACGGTCCGGGAGGGGTTTCGCCGCTGATTCATTCTAACGCCGGCGAAGGATTTGCGGAACCCCGGAGGACCAGCGGCGGTGAGGATTCTCGTCTCGTCCAGTCGAAGCCAAAGTCCCCACCCTAGTCGCAAAGACCGCGACTAGGATGGGGCACCCGCTTTCGCCTTCGCACCCGCTATCTTTCTACGAACTTGGCAAACATTTTTTCTGGGTCGATGGCGATGAAGATTCCTTTGCTGCGGGCCAGGACTTCGTCTTTCTGGTTGAGGATTTCAGCCATGTTGATGTGCTGGCGGCCGTGCACGCTGACTTCCCTGCCCTCGACGCGGAGCGGCTGGTAGAGAGGCACGGGCTTGAGGTATTCGACATGGATCTCCCTGGTTAACGCGACCACGTGGCGCAGCTTGTTCACTTTGCCCATGGCTTCGTCGAGGATGGTGGCGATGATGCCGCCGTGGCTGTGGCCGGGCGGTCCGGTGTAGCGCTTGCCCAGGCGAAAGCGGCAGACGAAAATCTGGCGGGCTTCGTCGAGGGTAAACTTCAGGCGCATGCCGTCAGGATTATTGAGGCCGCAGGCGAAGCAGTAGTTCTTCTGCAGCTTGACGTAACGGGTGTCGTGGCCTTGGGCGTGGGGCATGGGGGAAATTAAACCACAACTGCAGAGGACGCGGAGGACGCAGAGAAAAACGGCCAGGGCTTCTCTCGCTGGCGGGATTGCGGTATACATATCGGTTTTGGAAATCTTTCGGATCGGAGCCTCTCCCGTGAAATTGCGCCCAGTTTCACTCCTCGCTGCTGTTTTGTTTGTAACTTCCAACTTCATCGCAGTTGCTCAGGACAAGAACGCGAAGGAATCGCCGGCTGCTGCGCCGCAGAGCAAGAAGCAGGCAAAGAAGGACGTGAGCAAAGGCGAGAAGAAGGAAGAGCCCAAGCAGGACGAGACGAAAGAAGAGAAGAAAGGCGGGATGACGGCCGACACTTTCTCCGGGCTGAAGTTCCGGCTGATTGGGCCGGCGGTGGCGTCGGGGAGGGTGATGTCGGTCGCGGTGAATCCGAAGAACAAGTTCGAGTACTACGTGGGCGTCGCGTCGGGCGGAGTTTGGAAGACGGTGAACGACGGGACGACCTGGACTCCGGTGTTCGACGGCGAAGGATCGTATTCGATTGGATGGGTGACGCTCGATCCGAATGATGCTTCGGTGGTCTGGGTGGGCGCGGGCGAAAGCAATAGCCAGCGCAGTGTGGGATATGGCGACGGCATCTACCGCTCGGACGATGGCGGGAAGAATTGGCAGAACCTGGGGCTGAAGAAGTCGGAGCACATTGGGCGCGTGGTGGTGGATCCGCGCGATTCAAAAGTGGTC